>Ga0116163_1000692_pt1 | contig 22775 bp, 20 predicted proteins | sample AD_UKC107_MetaG_FD_89889 | JGI IMG/M metagenome (GOLD analysis project Ga0116163, IMG submission 89889) | Active sludge microbial communities of municipal wastewater-treating anaerobic digesters from Hong Kong - AD_UKC107_MetaG | ecosystem: Engineered > Bioreactor > Anaerobic > Digestate...
ACCACAGCTTACATCGAACCGGGCAGTCCGTGGGAAAACGGCTACTGTGAGAGCTTCAATTCCAAGATGCGGGATGAGTTTCTTAATGGTGAACTTTTCGACACCCTGCAGGAAGCGGTCATTTTGACCAGGCGGTTCGTTAACCTTTACAACACTGTGCGGCCGCACAGTGCACTGGGGTATCGTCCGCCTGCGCCACAGACTATTTTACACATCGCTTAATGCTTGCAGACTAACTTTACTTTTGTGTACAAAATCGGGGGTTGACCAGGCCTCTTGGTCAATGCTGAGTGGAACCGCAGGCAAGCTAACAAGCTGGTCAGGCGTATCCGTGACGCACATCTGGATATTTCGTCCGCCACGATGGAGGGGATTGAATACTACGAAGACCGCAAGTTGGACAAGACGGAGATGGTGCGCTTTTCCACCTGCAATTACATTGAGGAAGAACACCACATCATACTCAAGGGTGCCACTGGTAGTGGCAAGACCTACATTGCCTGCGCCCTAGGTAACGCCGCCTGCCGGAAGTTCAAGTCCGTCCGCTATGTCCGGATGCCGGAATTACTGGACGAATTGACGATTGCACGTGCGGAAAACATGTTCAGGAAGGTCACCAAAGCCTACTCTAAGGTCGATCTCCTGATTCTGGATGAATGGCTGATGCGTCCTCTGACCCTGCAGCAGTCCTACGATCTGTTTGAGATTGTGGAAGCAAGGACGAAGCATGGTTCGACCATTCTCTGTACTCAGTACAACACTGACGGCTGGTATGACCGGATTAATACCGACCCTGCACAAGATAGTCCGATTAGCGATGCCATTATGGACCGGATTGTCCACAACGCCTACATCCTATCTGTTGAGGGTACTGTTTCCATGCGTGAGCGTCACGGGCTGGCCGCACAAGTGAGGGGTGGGTCTGGCAAATGAATCCTTCCAAGACCTATCTCCGGCAAGAGATGAGAAAGTATCTGTGCACTATCCCCGACGCCTCCCCAGAAGAGATTGCTGACCTGAAAAATGGGTGGCTCAGGGAAACGATCCATATGGCAATCCTTGGCACATTGCCGATGAGCACGGCTGGGAGATGCCATACCTTCACGCTCTCCGTGCGGAGCAAGATCTCATTGAAACGGTTGGGCTGGGATTGATTGATCCTCCCGATTCTGTTCCAGATTCTGACCTGTTTTAAGCGGGGGCTCTGTCCCCGAACCCCCGGAGTTTAACGCTTTGGTTTTACCAAGGGAGTGATGCTGTGCATTTCCTAACTTCTCGCTTAAACGCAAAAAAGAAGAGCGGCACTTCTCAGTACCACTCCCTCGCAAAACCTCATATGCCGCTCGGGTCGCTCTCCAGCGTTGCCTTATCCCGCATATGAGTAAACGCAAGTTTATGGTACCAGCGACTGTGTTAAGCTTCAATAGTTTGGGCTGGCCTTTTGCTCCGTGACGGTGGACTTATTTCGCCGTGACAGTGACCCTGAAAGTCCGTGCAAATGGCCTTTTCAGTCCGTGATATGCGAAAAATTTGAATTTGCTTGTCGTTACGATAAAATATCTAAAATATCTACAACAAGTTGCTTTTGAATTCCCAAGTGTCCATTTTTCGGGGTACAGTTCATACAGTTCATAAATCATCCTATCATTACCTTTCATTACAGGCTCGTCAGATTCGTCACCTCATCCAAATTGACCGTCTCAACGATCTGGAAGGACAAATTCGTTGCTGAGAATGGCATCTAACAAATCATCTTTTTAATATCAATCAACCGCAAACCCTTATAAAACAACAAAACACCGTTCCTGTACAGAACGGTGTTTTGTATCAACGACGGGGTATGATTGTGGTCGAGGTGACAGGATTTGAACCTGCGACTTCTTGCTCCCGAAGCAAGCGCGCTACCAAACTGCGCTACACCTCGACGATGGAGCCAATAAAGGGACTCGAACCCTTGACCTGCGGTTTACGAAACCGCTGCTCTGCCAGCTGAGCTATATTGGCGTCAGCGAAAGACATTATAACAAATGGCTGTTCGATTGTCTAGGCATTGCCCAAAAAAGTTATGCGATTCTTTCCCGAAAATCCAAAGGAATCGTTTGGCATTGTGCAATTTCCGCTTGCATTCATCAGCTTTCTGTGCTATTATACTTTTTGCGGTTTCATAGAAGCCAATCAATCTGCCATACGCTAAGAGGTGAAATGCAGTGAAAGAAAATATCCATCCGAAATACTACAAGGCAACCGTCCGTTGCGTATGCGGTGAGACGTTTGAAACCGGTTCCACCAGCCCGGAGCTTAAGGTGGAAATCTGTTCCAAGTGCCACCCCTTCTATACCGGCAAGCAAAAGCTGGTCGATAGCGGCGGGCGCGTAGACAGGTTCAAGAAGCGCTACGGCGTGAAGTAATTCGCATCACCAACCCCGTACCGGAAACGGTACGGGGTTTTTGCATTTCCATATGCAAGTTTTTAAGCCCCCGGATGATATCCATTGCTCACCGGTTACGCCTGCCATCAATCATACCAATGAGAAAAAAGGTGTTAGCAATGCTCCAAATGCGAAGCGTTCCCCCTTTGCTTTAATCCTGGCGATTCCCCAGCTACAGGGCAATCGACATATAGCAAGCTGCACAGCATATAAAAAAGAGCCGCCCGAAGGCGGCTCTTTAAAAACTGTTCAGGGATTATTCCTCGATTTCGGTTGCTTCTGTTTCCGCTTCCTGAATTTGCTTGACAGAGCGGAGGATACCGGTGTACTGAATATCGGCGGACGCATACCAGTCGTTCAAAACAGCGTTCGTCTTGTCCGTCATGAGGTTTTGGTAGATGACCTCTTTCAGGGCGTCCGTCAGCTCCACAGGGCCGGCAGGCGTATCGCTGGCATACTGCACGATGTGTACGCCGTAATCGCTGACGATCGGCTCGGCAATGTCGCCCACAGCATCCACGGAGAACGCCGCCGCGACGAACTCCGGCACAAAGCCGTAGGACGCCTGCGAAATGGAGTAGCCTTCGGGGTAATCGCCGCTGGTCATGCCGGGGTCGGTGCCGTACTCGGCGATCAGATCGTCAAACGATACGCCGTCGGCGATCTTTTGGTTGATCTCGTCGATCGTGGACTGCACGGACGCGATGATCGCAGCCTTGGCGGCGTCGATATCCTCAGCGGTTACAGGTGCTTCCGTCGTTTCCGGCTCGGTTGTATCTGTGGCAGCATCGGTATCGGTCGTATCGGCCTCGGCAGCGTTCATCTGCTCTTCATAGCGGGCCGTAAGGTCGGTATAGGCGGTCATCAGGGCCTCGTCCACGGGGAGCAGGATGTGCTTGATATACCGATAGCCTGCGGGGCGGTACCATGGCTCCTGATCCGCATAGCCGTACTGGACCATGAGCATCTGGTTTTCGTAGGCATCCACGTCGAACTCGTATATGTCCTTGTCCGCCGCAACGGCTTCATCGTAGTAGGCCTGCACCTCTTCGTCGGTGACCGTAACATCCTTGCTAAGCTCGCTTTTCACGCGCTCAAAGGTTTCGTTATCGATATAGCTTTCGCGCAGGATGTCCTGCGAATAGCCCATGGCGCTGTAGTAGCTCTCGGCCTCGGCATAAGCAGCCGCGCGTTCCTCGTCGGTGCTTTCGTCGGTGAGGGCATAGTTGTAGGATACGTAATTATCCAGCGCGTACTGCCACTCGCTGTCGGAGGTCGCATAGAGCGCGTCGAGCTCCTCCTGGGTAAACTGATCGACGCCAAGCTTCGCCGCCGTCATTTTGATCAGGTTCAGGGAGATGGCCTCTTCCATGGCCACGGCGTAGTAAAGCTCGGCGCTTTCCGCGTCGGGCTCGCCGTAGTAGTTCACAACGTGCTCGTAGCTCGTCAGCACCTGGGCGCCGGTTACATCCTCGCCGTTGACAGTCGCCACCACATCTTCAGGCGCGAGCTTGATATCCGTCATGGATACCGGATCGGTTACCTCAGGATTGTCCTGGGTATCCAGGGTCTGCAACGTGGGGATCGTTTCCTCTTTTTGCGTTCCGCGAATGATAAAGAACGCCGCAACACCCAGGATGATCAACACAGCAATAATGATGATAATCGTCTGGATTTGCTTGTTTTTATTTTGTCCGTTCTGTTCCTGACTCATTCTTTTAATATCCTTTCTGCTCACTGATGAATATTTATTTGAAACCTCGTTATATTATGGCACAGGAACATAGCCGGTGCAAGGTTTTTGTAGTTACCGCGCAGAATGTTGCAATTGCGAAGTTTATCAGCGTTTCCAGGCAGTTTGGAGGAATCCGATGCGTATTGTCATCAACAAGGAAAAACGCAGGCTCTGTCTGCTGGATGGTGATACAACGCTGCTGTGTGCTCCCGTTGCGCTGGGCCGCGATCCCCTCGGCGCCAAAGCCAGGGAGGGCGACGGCAAAACGCCTGAAGGCAGTTACCGTATTTGTCTTGTAAAGGCGGACGGAAAGTACGGCAGAAGCCTGGGCCTTAGCTACCCAAACACCGAAGACGCACGTGCCGGGCTTGCAAGCGGTGTGATTGACGAAGCCACTTACCTCGCCATTTTAAATGCGCAAACACAGCGCCGCAGGCCGCCGTGGGGCACGGCGCTTGGCGGCGAGATCTACATACACGAGGGCGGCGCAAACAGCGACTGGACCGAAGGCTGCATTGCCCTGAACCCAAGCGATATGGACGCTCTGTACCCGCTGCATAAGTATGTCACAGACGTAGAAATTCTGCCGTAGCAATCACCGTATAACCGATACAAAAAATTCATGTTTTCCGCGGCAAACGCTTGACATCACACAGAATCAGAGTATACTTTATAGTGAAGGTCAAAGTTAGTCAAACAGAGTTTGGGTTTGGCCTTTTTGTGAGGAGGAAAGACGTATGAATTTGCAGCAATTTACGGAAAAGAGCCGCACGGCATTAAGCGACGCGCAGCAAATATCCATCGAATATCAGAATCAGGAGGTTAACCAGGAGCACCTGGCGGCGTCTTTGCTCAAGGACAGTCAGGGCCTCATCCCCCAGCTTCTGCTCAAGATGGGCAAGGACGCGGGCGAGCTCAGCGCGCGTGTTTCGGCGCTGATTGACCGCATCCCCAAGGTGACCGGCTCCGCCGCGAGATGGAGAAAATCTATATCCACAACGATCTGGACCGGGCTTTGAACGCCGCCCAGGAGATTGCCAGGCAGATGAAGGACGACTTCATCAGCGTGGAGCACCTGTTCCTTGGGCTTCTCAAGAAGCCTTCTCCGTCCATGAAGCAGCTGTGGCGGGATACGGGGATTGACGAGCACGCCTTTTTGGCAGCGCTGCAGACCGTGCGCGGCAATACGCGCGTTACCAGCGATACCCCGGAGGATACCTATGATGTGCTGGCCAAGTACGGCCAGGACCTGGTGGAGCTTGCCCGCAACCAGAAGCTCGATCCCGTGATCGGGCGCGATACCGAAATCCGCAGCGTTATCCGTATTCTAACACGCAAAACCAAAAATAACCCCGTGCTGATCGGCGAACCGGGCGTGGGTAAAACCGCCATTGCCGAGGGCCTTGCCATCCGCATTGTGCGCGGTGACGTGCCCGAAAGCCTGCGCGACCGCAAGGTGTTCGCGCTGGACATGGGCGCGCTCATCGCCGGCGCCAAGTACCGCGGCGAATTTGAAGAGCGCTTAAAGGCCGTGCTGGGCGAAATCAAGAAGTCCGAAGGCAGAATCCTTCTGTTCATCGACGAGCTGCATAACATCGTGGGTGCGGGCCGCACCGAGGGCAGCATGGACGCCGGAAATCTCCTAAAGCCCATGCTGGCACGCGGCGAGCTGCATCTGATCGGCGCGACGACCCTGGACGAATACCGCAAGTACATCGAAAAGGACGCGGCGCTGGAGCGCCGGTTCCAGCCAGTGATGGTGAACGAGCCGACGGTGGAAGATACCATCTCCATCCTACGCGGCCTAAAGGAACGCTACGAGGTATTCCACGGCGTGCAAATTACCGACGCCGCGCTGGTAGCCGCCGCCAAGCTTTCGTACCGCTATATCTCCGACCGCTTCCTGCCGGACAAGGCCATCGACCTGGTGGATGAGGCCTGCGCCATGATCCGCACCGAAATCGACAGCCTGCCCGCCGAGCTGGACGAGAAGCAGCGCCGCATCATGCAGCTGGAGATTGAGCTGACCAGCCTGAAAAAGGAAAAGGACGCCGCCAGCAAGCTGCGCGCCGATATGCTGGAGGAAGAGCTATCCGATCTGCGCGACCAGTTTTCCGCCATGAAGGCGCGCTGGGAAAACGAGAAGGCCGATATTGTCAAGGTGCAGAAGCTCCGCGAGGAGATCGAGCTGATGAACGCGGAAATCCAGAAAGCGCAGCGCGAGTACGACCTGAACAAGGCCGCAGAGCTCCAGTACGGCAAGCTGCCGCAGCTGCAAAAGCAGCTCAGGGAGCAGGAGCAGATCGCCGAGCAGGACCGCGGAGAGGACAGCCTCCTGCGCGATAAGGTGACGGATGATGAAATCAGCCGCATCGTCAGCCGCTGGACGGGCATCCCCGTAATCCGCATGAAGGAAACCGACCGTGAAAAGCTATTGAAGCTCCCCGACGAACTGCACAAGCGCGTCGTCGGCCAGGACGAGGCCGTGCAAACCGTGTCCGAGGCCATTTTGCGCAGCCGTGCGGGCATTGCCGACGAGAACCGGCCCATCGGCTCGTTCCTGTTCCTGGGTCCCACGGGCGTGGGTAAAACCGAGCTTGCCAAGGCGCTGGCCCAGAGCCTGTTTGACGATGAAAAAAACATGGTGCGCATCGATATGAGCGAGTACATGGAGAAGTTCTCCGTCAGCCGCCTGATCGGCGCGCCTCCGGGATACGTTGGCTACGACGAGGGCGGACAGCTCTCCGAGGCCGTGCGGCGCAAGCCCTATTCCGTGGTGCTGCTCGACGAGATCGAAAAAGCGCACCCCGAAGTGTTCAACGTCCTGCTGCAAGTGCTGGACGACGGCAGAATCACCGACAGCCAGGGCCGCACCGTGGATTTCAAAAACACCATCATCATCATGACCTCGAACCTCGGCTCCGGGCTGCTGCTCGACGGCCTGCAAAACGGTGAAATCACCCAGGAAGCCCGCGACGGCGTATTGAAAATGCTCAAGCAGGCCTTCCGGCCGGAGTTCCTCAACCGTATCGATGATATCGTGTTCTACAAGCCTCTGGAACGCGGCGAGATCAGCCAGATCGTGCGTTTGCAGGTCAAACACCTGCAAAACCGGCTGGAGCACCAAAGCATCCATATGGATCCCACCGACAAGGCCGTGGAGTTCATCGTAGACGCGGCGTACGAGCCCGCCTTTGGCGCGCGCCCGCTGAAACGCTACATTCAAAGCCACGTCGAAACCCTGATCGCCCGCAAGCTGGTCGCCGGCGAGCTCATCCCCGGCCAGGTTGTTACCGTGGACGTGGATGGCGATCATCTGGTTGTGAAGTAACCGGACGTTATCGTTTCTCCTCCCCTCAAAAGGCCCTGATGATTCGCCAAAAGACCGCACTATGCGGTCTTTTTTAATCGGTCAGAGGTACTGACCTAGTTGTGATTTTCATGCGCTATTCTGATTGCCCCTGTCCCCTCTTGACACCCAATGCAACACACGTTACGATGATTTTTGTAAGGGAGGCGTACCATGAGAAACTTGAATCTGGGCGCGATCTACCACATGCCCTGGCTGGAGTACCGCCACGCCATGCCGGACGGGCGGATTGTGATCCGTGTGCGCACCGCGCGGGGCGATTTTGATCAGGTGGTTTTGAAAACCGCCAACCACTATAACCTGTCCGATCCGTTCAGCGACGGCGGGCTGTATCCCATGACCTTGCAGTTCCGTACGGAGATGTTTGATTATTATGAAGCGATCTTCTCCGTACGCGATCCGCGGCTAAAGTACCTGTTCCTGTTCTATGCCGATGGCGGCCGCGTGTACAAGCTGGACGGCACGGGGCTGCGCATCGGCGAGCACAGCTTTGACGATATTTCCGAAAGCTTTGCCTTTGCCTACGCCTATCCGCCCGCGCCGATGCCGGAGTGGGCGCGCGGCTGCGTGGGCTACCAGGTATTCCCCGACCGCTTCCGCCGCGAAGGCGGGCACGAGGACGGGCTTGAGCCCTGGACCTCCGATCGTGTACAGTCGGAGTACCGGTTCGGCGGCAACCTAAACGGCATCCGCGCCGCCCTGCCCTACCTGAAGGACCTGGGCGTGCAGATGCTCTACACCACCCCGATCTTTGTCAGCGACAGCGCACACCGCTACAACACCTTCGATTATTATCAGATCGACCCGCTGCTTGGAACGCTGGACGATTTCAAAGCCCTGTGCGACGAAGCGCACGCTCAGGGCATCCGCATCATCCTGGACGGCGTATTCAACCACTGCGGCGTGGGCTTTGCGCCCTTCAGGGACGCGCAGGAGAAGGGCGAGCACAGCGAGTACCGGGACTGGTTCTTCTTTGACGATCTGGAACCCTTCGGCTACCGGGCGTTCGGCCACTGGCCCTATATGCCCAAGCTCAACCTGCAAAACAAAGCCTGTGCGGACTACTTTATGCAGGTCGGTAAGTACTGGCTGACCGAGTGCCACGCCGACGGATGGCGGCTGGACGTAAGCCCCGAGGTCTACCCCGCGTTCTGGGGCGAGTTCCACCGCGAGATGAAGCGCCTGAACCCGGAATGCCTGATCATTGCCGAGTGCTGGGACGACAGCCGCCAGTGGATTACGCTGGGCGATCAGTTCGATACCACCATGCATTACATGCAAAGCCGCAGCATCTGGAAGCGCTTCGCCACCCAGATGATTGACCTGAACACTTTCGACGCGTCCGTCAACGACGCGGCCATGCTTTACCCCCAGCGCAACCAGGACGTGCTGTGGACCTTTCTGGGTTCGCACGACACCGAGCGCTTCCTGACCCGCGCGGGGTGCGACAGGCGCAAACTTTTCGCCGCGGCGTTCTTCCAGTTCACCTCCATGGGCATTCCTATCATTTATTACGGCGACGAGCTGGGCATGGAGGGCGGCGCCGACCCGGACAACCGCCGCCCCATGCGCTGGGACTGGGTGGAGAACAACGAGACCCGCGCGCACTTCCAAACGCTCGCCCATCTGCGCGCAGGCAATGAAGCCCTGCGGCTTGGCGCGTTCCGCACCTGGCAAGCGTTGCCAAACGGGCTATATGCCTATGAACGTTATACGGACAACCAGCGCGTGCTCTGCGTGCTCAACACAGGCGCGGAGGCAATCGACGTCCTCCTCCCCCTACCCCAGACCTATGCGGGGAAAGAGTCGCTCCGCGACCTCTACGCGCAAAAAACGCTGCCCGTCGACAAGGGCAGCGTGTATATCCAGCTGGGGGCGTTTGAAGGCCTGATCCTAGAGTAACCCGCTTACGGAGTTTGTCAGGCTCGATAAAGTTTGCATAGCCCCGCTCATCATCATGCCGCCGATGACGGCGATGAGAATCAGCTTGACCAGCTCCGACAAACAGACCAGCGCCGCCTGCACCGGGACCACTCTGTCCGGCTCTGTGCAGGCAGTCTGCACGGTCATGTTGCATAGCAGCACATAGCTGATCACCTGCCCCAAGAACAGCACAAGCAGCGCAAGATACGGCGTAACCAGGCTGAATACCGCCGCCAATACCAGCGCCAGCACATTAGGTATAAACACAATCGCGGCAAAGTTTGAAGCCATCAGAAACGAAAATTTGATTTGCTTGAACACGCTGAGGTATACCATTGTCATCGCCACAGGGACAAACGCGACGATCAGCTGGCACAGGGCCGCAATGCCGCCCACCGATACGGCGACCTTGCCCGCAATATAGTTGACGCCCTGGTTGAGGCTCGCCGCGCTTTCGGCCAGCTGCAGGCCGGTTAGCCCGCTCATCGCCGAAAACAGCGTAGCCAGTATGCCTTTGGTTAAGATCATGCCCGCCAGAAACGCAAGGATCAGCGAAAGCACCCCAAGCATCCCGCCGGTCAGGCGGTCGTCGCGCCGCATCATGCCCTGCATGGTGCCCATGGGGTCGACAAACGCGGTGCGGATCACCTGGGGCAGGTCGGACAGGCTGCGCACCATAGCGCTGCCGGCCGAAAAGCTATCGCGCGTGTGCCCCTGATAGTTCGCTTCCTGGTTCTGCGGAAAGCCGGTGAATACCTGCTTGCGGTAGGTATGGAACGCGGGGGTGGCATAGCGGTTCTGGGTATTGCGTGCGTCGTCGGACGCAAAGCCGTAGCCGCCCTCCGCCGGAGGCGGATTCTGCGCGTACCGGGGGTCGGATGGCGCGGCATCGGCGCTTCCCCCGCAAAACGGGCACTGCGAAACGCCCGGGGGCAGTATCTTGCCGCAGATCATGCATCTCATTGTATGTGTGCTCCTGTCTGTTTATAGTCAAAGAGCGGGCGGTAACCCGCATGCCATACCCGCAACAGATCCTGCCAGGCTATAAAACCGCTGCTCATGCCCATGGTTTTCGCTGCGGTTTCCAAAGGATTCAGCCATCTGTTTGCCTGTATTCTATCGCCTTTTCCGGGGCCTGTCAAACCAGAGCGGCAAGGCGTCTTCTCCTTACGATGCTTATGAAACAACGCCCCGGAGCGATTCCAAAACCGTTTCCCCGGCCCATGATCCAGGGTGTAACAAAGCCGCACAGCGAGCGGCACGGGTTGTATTGCGGACAGGTTTTGGATATAATACTGTTCAGGGTATCAAACCGCCGTTTAGGGCATGGAAAGGGCTTACGCAATGCAAAGAGCAAAGCTTACGCGCAAGCGTTGGCAGTTCATCGGGATTTTGGCGGTGGCGGTCTCCGTTGTCGCCGTTTTGGTGATCCTGATCGTATCGCTGCTGGGCGCCCCGACCGTAACCAAGGTGAAGGCCTACCGGCTGCCCTGCGACTACTCCGAAAACATCAAGCCCTTCGGCCAGTATGTGCTGTTTTATGACGGGGTGAGCATCCACTGCATGAGCCCCACCGGCACGGTGCGCTGGTCGTTCCAGATCGGCAACGACGCCGGGTTTTCCGCCGGGGAAGAATATATTGCCGCGTGGACGGGCTCGACGATCTATGTGATTGACCAAAACGGCAACTCGACCTATAACGATAATCTGGGCGAAACCATCCAGTTTGCGCGTATCGGCAAGCAGTATGTGGCGGCTGTCGTAGGCGGCGACACCACCCCGACGCTTTTGGTGAAGGATCACTACGGCGCGCATATGGACATGGAAAGCGACGCCTACCAGTACCTGATGCTGTTGGACGTGGGCTTCTACGGCAAAAACGGGGAGTATATGTGGACGCTCGCGCTGGATATTTACGGCACGGCCTCCAATACCGTGCTGAACACCTATGAGGTCGGCAAGATGAACACCGGGGCGGTTTCGCTGGGCGAGGCGCTCCCCTACGATATACTGTTTGAAAACAGCATCCTGCATGTGATCACCACACGCAAAATGCTGGCGTTCAATTACCGCGGCACGGAGGATACCACCAAGAGCGTTCTGGTCTACGGCTGGAAGCCGCTGGGGTGGGAGGTTCCCGCCCGCGGCGACGCGCTGATTCTGTTCGCCCCCACATCGCAGACCGACAGCTCCTATGATATCCGCGAGCTGCGCCTGCTCCAGGGCGACGACGATCACCAGTACAGCCTGCCCGATATCTGCATCGGGGCAACGCTATGGAACAAAAACATCTACGCCCTGAGCGGCGATACGCTCTACCGCGCCGCGGTGGGCGACAACCGCTTCACCGATTATGATCTGCCCCTGGCGGCGGACGCCACGCACTTTATGGGAACGCTGTCCGGCGGGAACATTCTGGTGGCCAGCGGCAAAGAGGTATACGTGCTCACCCTGCCCAGCGCCGCGCGCTGATAAGGACCTAACGGAAACGCTTTGAACCTGATCGATTACGGCATAGTGATCCTGATCCTGGTTTTCACATTGTTCGGCTTTTACCGCGGGTTTTTACAGTCGCTGTTAAACCTCGGCGGGTGTCTGTTCTCGTTCGCGGCCTCGTTCTGGCTGTTTCCCAAGCTTGCCGATGCCGTTGCCTCCAACCCCGAAATCGTCCGGATGCTTTCCGGCTACACGGATTCCGGCACGGTGCTGGGTGATTTGGACCTGTCCAGCCTTGCGGTGAACACCTTGAACACCACGAGCATTTCCGAAATCGTCACCAAAGCGAACCTCCCCGATCCACTGGGCAGGCTGCTTGGGGAGAACCTTTCGCAGCAGGCGTTTTCGCCGCTGGGCAATCTGGCGACCAACGTGGGCGATTACGTCAACCAGACCATCCTATCCGTCAGCATCAACGTGCTGAGCTTCATCGTCTGCTTTATTTTAAGCTTTCTGGTGATTACGATTCTGATCAATCTCTTAAAGGCTGTGTTCCGCTTCCCGCTACTCAAGCAGCTGGACTGGCTGGCCGGCGGGGTGTTCGGGTTTGCCATCGGCACCGTGACCTGCTTTGTGATCTTTACGGCCATGCCGGTGCTGCAAAGCCTGATTCCCATGGAAAACTTCCAGCAGCTCATTTCCGAAAGCGCGCTGGCGGGCATCTTCCAAAACGGCGGCCTGGTGATATCCATTATGAACCGAAAGCTTTAGGGCTTTATGTTTCTTCCGGCAAATAGAATATAAACCTGCAGCGCGGATCACCTTTGACCGCGCTTTCCAGTACCTCGCCCTCAAGTGTATCCAACCCAATGCCTGCCAGATAATGGCTGGCATGGCCGAGGCTACAATAGCATACGTCGTCGGACAGCGTTTCGCCCTTCCATATCGCTTCGCGGATCAGCGGGCAGTGGCAGGTGTAGTACCGCTTCATCCTGTCGTCGGCCGCATGCAGCGCCTGATGGGTTTGATAGGGTACCTTCGTGACGACGATGCCCCTGCGCCCGTTATGCTCCCCCATTTGCAGGTAAGGGGTATCCAGCAGGTAGCGCATCGCGTCCCCGGTCACCTCCTGGGTGTACCAGAGCCTGTTCTCGTCGTGCATGCGTTTAATCATTGTGCATCTGTCCCCAACCAGCGCATCCACCAGCTCATCAGGCGATGTACACGCGCCGAACGTTTCCCGCTGTTTGTCGTCGTACGCCTTCCAGAAGGCTTTCGGCAGCCCGTGCTGAACCTCAAACCATGCGGCGCGGCATTGCTCTTTGGTGAGCAGCGCGTTCATGCGTTCGTTGATTTGTTTGGTATAGGCAAAGCGCTCGGCCTCATCCGCGCCCAGAGGCGGAATGGGCTCTGTGAAAATCTGATCGCGTATCGCCGTGCCGTGCTGCGCTTGGATCGTATCGCGCAGCATTTCCATTGCGCCGTAGCAGTCCGTAACCTCTAAAAACGCAACATACAGCGCGCGCAGGCCATTGACGGCCGCGTATTCGCTCAGCGCGTCGTAGGTCTCGGTGGTATTGTGCGGCATGCCGATCAGGTGCCGGGCATATTGCCTGACCTCGGCCTCTGCGGCATCCTCCAGCCTGAGCCTTTGCCCCGCAAGCCAGGTTTCAAACGCCTGTACGGCGCAGAGCTTCTGCCGGATCTCCGCTTCCGGCACACCCTGGGCCTGCAGACGGCGCTGATACTCGATCTGATTCATAGCGAAACTCCTCTCAAGCATTGCTTGGTAAAGGGATACACTGACTATAACCACGCAAAGTCCGGCTGTCAATTCCCGCAAAGAGCAAAACGGGCGTCTGCCCGTTTTGCTCCATAGAATTCCTATGCCGTTTTGGTTTGCCAGTACTTCAGGGTCGGCAGAATCTCGCGCATGTATTGGCGCGCGGCGTCCTCGGTCATGCCGGAATCGGCACGCAGCAGATGGGGCACGCAGGCCTCGACCATTTCGTCCATCGTAACGTCGAACTGGATGCTCCCGTCGGCGTAGCAGTAGGTGCAGTAGTCCTCATTGCGGCTTCCGTCCGCGTTTGTGCCGTGCAGTTCGTCTGTCTCCATAGGCATCGCGCAGCACTGGCATAGCTTGTTCTCCATGCTTTTTCCTCCCATGGTTTTTTGCTTTCCAACACACCCAGTATACAACAATAACATGACAGCTAGCTGTCATGTTATTGTATTGGTTCCAATATGAGCGGTTACATTGAGGTTGCAAATTGGAATCCCTCAAGGTCACGAAACGCGATTCGTCAGCTGAAAACGCGGACGCGGATCACCCCGGGCAATGCCCGGATCTCGGCAAGGATATCCTCATCGGGATGGGAGTCGAGCTCCATCACGGTGACGGCGACCTCCTTGCGGCTCTTGTTGAGCATGTTGTTGATGTTGATCTGCCGCAAGCTGATCGCTGCCGAAATGGAGGAGACCATGTTGGGTACGTTATCGTGGATGATCTGCACACGGCTGCCCTCCGGGTAGCCCAGCATCATATCCGGCAGATTGACGGAGTTCTGAATCTGCCCGGTTTCCAGATAATTGCGCAGCTCCATCGCCGCCATGCTGGCGCAGTTTTCCTCGCTCTCGGGGGTGCTCGCGCCAAGGTGCGGGATCATGATGGCGTTCTTCACGCCGATCAGCTCGTCGGTGGGGAAATCGGTAACATAGCCCGCTACCTTGCAGCTTTCCAGCGCGGCAATCATCGATTTGGAATCCACCAGTTCCGCGCGGCTGAAGTTTAGGATATGCACGCCGGTCTTCATTTTGGCGATGGTTTCGGTGTTGACCAGGCCGCGCGTTCCGTCGGTCAGGGGCACATGCAGGGTGATGTAATCAGCCTGCGCAAACACCTCGTCCATATTGGCGGAGCGCTTGACGGAACGGCTTAAGGACCATGCGCTTTCCACGCTGATGAAGGGATCGAAGCCGATCACGTTCATGCCGAGGCCCTGCGAGGCGGCGTTGGCGACAATCGCGCCGATCGCGCCCAGGCCGATGACGCCCAGCGTTTTCCCGCGCACTTCGGGGCCGACAAACTGGCCCTTGCCCTTTTCCACGAGCTTGGGTACGTCGCCGCCCTTGCCCTTGAGGTCGCACTTCACCCATTCAATACCGCCGGGGATATCACGGCTGCACAGCATCATGCCGCAGATCACGAGCTCGGCCACCGCATTGGCGTTGGCGCCGGGGGTGTTGAACACGGCGATGCCGCGCTTGGTGCAGTCCTCAATGGGGATATTGTTGGTACCCGCGCCGGCGCGCGCGATGGCCTTGAGGCTGTCAGGCAGCTCCATGCCGTGCATGTCGGCGGACCGGACCAGGATGCCGTCGGGCACAGGTTCTTCCTTGGCAACCAGGTAGTTGTCCGCACCCAGATATTCGTGGATGATGTCCGAGATCGCATTCAGCGTTTGGATTTTATACATCGTTACCCCTCCGGTCTACAGATTGGTTTTTTCAAATTCGCGCATGACCTGCACCAGCTTTTCCACACCCGCATAGGGCATGGCGTTGTAAATGCTGGCGCGCATCCCGCCGACGTTGCGGTGCCCCTTGATGTTCTCCAGGCCGTTCTTTTTACAGAACTTCACAAACGCGGCGTCCTTTTCCTCGTCGCCGGTTACGAAGGTCACGTTCATCAGCGAACGGTACTTTTTCACGACGGGATTGGTGAACAGCTTGCTTTCGTCGATGGCATCATACAGAAGCTGCGCCTTTTTGAGGTTGTTCTGGTAGAATGCCTCGATGCCGCCGCCGGCCTTCATCCACTCAAACACCAGCTTGAGCATGTAAATGCCGTAGGTGTTGGGGGTGTTGACCATGCTCTCATTCTTATCCTGCAAGGCCCAGTTCATCAGCTTGGGGCAGAGCGGGTGTTCCTTTCCAAGCAGATCCTTCCGGATCAGCATCAGGCACAGACCGGCAGGCCCAAGGTTTTTCTGTGCGCCTGCGAAGATGACGCCGAACTTTGATACATCCAGCGGCTCGGAGGCGATGTTGGAGGACATATCGGCGACCAGCGGCACGCCCTTGGTATCCGGAAACTCGATATAGCGCGTGCCGTAGATGGTGTTGTTGGAGGTAATGAACACGTAATCGGCATCCGGGGTGAGCTTAACATCCTTCATCTCTGGGATGTAGATGTAATTGTCGGCAAGACTTGATGCGGCGACATTCACCGTGCCGTACTTCTGCGCTTCCTTCATGGCCAGGTGGGCGAAGTTGCCGGTATCCAGATAGTCGGCAACCTTCGAACCCGTCAGCAGGTTCAGCGGCACGCCGGAAAACTGGAGCGTCGCGCCACCCTGCAGGAAGAGTACAGCGTACTCGTCGGGGACGGAGAGCACCTCGCGCACCAGCGCGACCGTTTCGTTGTAGATATCGACATACATGGCGGATCGATGGCTCATCTCCATCACGCTCATGCCCTTGTCACGATAGCAAACCAGCTCGCTTGCAGCTTTTTCAAGCACTGTTTGGTCGATCACCGCGGGACCGGCCGAGAAATTATACACCCGTTCCATATGCACCGTTCCTCCTTATCACGTCTTTGGGATAGATCGGGACGCTTTTTGCCCTATGGGCAGTTCCTGTGCCGATTGGGATCAGTATACAATAGCTCGCGAAGCTGTGCAAGTACTATTTTTGTCCCGCGTGGTGTATATTGTCCCACTAAATCAGAGCACAAAATCCCGTTATCCCCTATTTTATATAGGATAGCGGGATTCTTTACCGCTTTGCTTCGCAAAAGCGACTTTTTATTTACAATTTTGCAACATCGCCCAATTCAACCGAAATACGCCGTATTCAGCCGTTTATAGAATCGGCTGACCGTCGACGAACTTCTGCACGAGCTTCAAATCGCCGGAAAGGTACAGCGCACGCTCAAGCCGCTGGGGCACGGTCAGGTCCACCGTGGTGCGCAGCTTCGTATCGTCCAGCACCAGGGCATCGAGCATATAGCCTTCCTCAAAGCTGCCGCACTTGCCAAAAAAGCTGCCGCCGCCCTTGGTAGCCATATAGAACACCTCCGGGAAGGTAAGCGCAGGCTCGCTCGGCTCCACCATGCGCCAGTAGAGCTTGGAAAACTGCACGGTGTTGGTTACAATGCGCAGCATATCGATGCTCTCGCCGCCTGCCACATCGCTGCCCAGCCCCATTTTGACGCCCGCAGACAACAGCCTGCGCACCGGCGCAATGCCAGAACGGAGGTTGGCGTTTGAGGACGGGCAGTGCGCCACCATGGTGCCGCGCATGCGCAGCAGCTCGATTTCCGCATCCTCCGGGTACACCACATGCGCCATTATGGCGTTATCCAGCATCCCGTAGCGGTCGTACGCCTCGGCATAGTGCTTGATTCCGGGGCTTAAGCGCTTTACCCAAGCGATCTCATCGTGCGTTTCAGACAGGTGCGACTGCACGGGAACGACGTACTTGTCTTTAAGCTTCTCCAGCCGCGCCATCAATGCGTCCGAACAGGACGGCACAAATCGCGGGGTGATGATGGGCTTGATACGGGTAAAGCGTTCCTGCATCGCTTGAATCCAGGCTTCGCTGTCCTCCGCCGCACGGTCGGCCGAGAGCTCGCACAGGTCCTCAGGCGCGTTGCGATCCATGTTCAGCTTGCCCACATAGCCCTGCAGGCCGGACGCCTCCAGGTATTCCGCCAGCAACAGCGAAGCGGGCGTGTGGAGCGTGGCAAAGCAGCAAAACCGCGCTGTGAAGCTTGTCTTCAGCGCTTCAGTAAACGCCCTGTAGGCCCGCCCGGCATAGTCCAGATCCTGATACTTCGCCTCCTCAGGGAAGGCATAAGCCTGCAGCCAGTCGATCAGCTCCAGATCCATGCCAAGCCCGCGGTAGGCAAACTGCGGGGCATGCAGGTGCATGTCGTACAGGGCGGGCAGCACCAGCCTGCCCGAATAATCCTTGAAGGGCAGGCTTTGATACCGCTGCGGAATCTCCTGGAAAACGCCCGCGCACAGGCCGTCCTCGCACACCAAATAGCCGTGCGGGACGGTTTGAATGTGGTCGGGCGTGTCACACCAGACAATATGGCCTTTGAGAACGAAACTTGCTTTCATATTACTCCAGGGTAAAGTCCATCGCGACCGGCTGATGGTCGGAATAGAGGAAGTTCAGGTCGATGGTTTCCACACCGTTGACCTTGATGTTATCGGAAACGATAAAGCCGTCGATGACATACATCACATGCGCGTCACGGTCGCCAAGGTATGCCTTGTCCAGCGACCGGCAGGTGGGCGCACTCAGGTCGTAAGCAAAGGAGAACCCTTCGGGCAGATCGCTTTGCAGAAGCTCGCCAGGTATCCACGCGTGATCATCCGGGATCGGATACCAGTCCTCCGCGCCGGGGAACTGGGCGTTGAAATCGCCGCCGGCAATGACGTAGTTGCCCTTTTTGCGTTCTTCCTTCATCAGCGAGAACAGCTGATCCAGTTGTTTTTGCCGCATCTCGCCGGAGGTATAGGCCTCCAGGTGCAGGTTGATCAGCACCAGACTCTGGTCGCTTTCATCGATGGGCAAACGCTCCACCAGCAGGCAGCGCTTGAGGTTTGCCAGGCTGATCGGCCAGGAATGGGCGTTTGGCAGCGACACGCGCATAGCGCTTTCCACCTTCAGGTTCGAAAGCGATAACAGTCCGCTTTCCACCTTGCCGATGGGCGGGATGGGGAACGGAATAAACGGCACTTTGAAGTTATACGCAAAGGCCCTGCCCATGGAAAGCCCGCGCGTGAAAAGCTCTGTTTCGTCAATCGCATAGCTGCGGCTGGCGCTGACATCCACCTCCTGCAGGAGTACGAGGTCAGCCTTCTCGTTGTGCAGCGCGCCCAGCATCCCAGCCAGATTTTCCTCCACCTCGGCCTGGCTTCCGGGCTTTACGCCCTTGCCGCCATCCATGAAGAAATCCTGCGTACGATCCAGCCCGCCGTACCCAATGTTCATGGTGACGATATGATAGATCTCGCCGGTCCGGGCAAAATCATGGTTCAAACCCGCCGTAGCCGTCACGGTTTCCTCGTTGGCGGGACGGTATTCCGCGATCCAAAGCCACGCCAAAAGCGCGGCTACCACAATCACAATGATTACAAGCAGTGTTCCAAGCACCCGAAATAAACCGCGCATTTGACTGCCCCTCCCCATATCCATTTGGTCTTACGTCTGATTATACCAAATCGCGCGGCAACGAACAAGCACAGGGTTACCGGACGCTATCCATTGCATCAGCGCCCCACAGCGGCAGCAGCCGCTTGGCAAGCGGCGGCAGCGGCGCATGCGCGCCATCGGGCGTATCCTGATACCAGTACCAGGTCATGGCATAATCGACCCCCGCGCCGCCAGCGGCGTTCGCCTGGCGAATCGCTGAGAGGAATTTCGCGTAGTTTTCCGGCGTCCAGCTGCGAAATTCGTGCGTCCAGTCGATCCGCAGATCGATACTTTTCGAAAACCGGATCGCGTTTTGATCCAAAAACCGATAAATGCTCAGCATGTTGGGCGAACCGTGATCCACATGGTTGATGCCGCAGTACAGGCCGCAGACGATATTGCGAAATCCCCAGCTGAACCCGAACGAATCCTCCGTGCCCAGATAATCGATGCTTGGTTCCGCTTCTCCGTCGATACGAAACTCGTTATTGCCTTCCATGATGAAGTGGAAGTCCTGAAAGTACGGCTCAGCCGTGCAGATGGAAAACACCCTGCCGATCAGGTGCCCGCAGCCGTCGATATGAAACATCGGTCTATCGGTATCGTGGTTCAGGCGGAACGCGTCGCGCTTCCAGGATGCGTGGAAATACCCAATATCCGCAGGCATTGCCTCGGGCTTTTCATATTCCACAAAGGTGTAGTTGTTCAGGTTCCTGTCGGTATCGTTGCGCAGCGTAACCCGCGCGGACCTGCGAAACGGCATGGGAATATAGCAGTTGTAGGCTTCCGGCACCTTTTCGACAAACGGTGTGGAATAGTACCCGGCGCGGCCGCCGCAGCCATCGGCAAAGAAATCGCCAAGCGGTGCGCTGACGGCAGGCGTATCCGCCTCATCGAAAAAGATCTCGATCACAATACCCCGCGCGCCCAGCGCCTTCCAGACTTCGGGGTGGGGCTCATCTTTGGGAACATATACGAAGTGCTGGGTCATATGAATGCAGGTGATCACCGCCGGGCCCTGGATGTACGCGGCGGTCATGGTCTTGCCCGCGTCCAGCTTTTCCAGCTTCGGGTACGCGTCGTATGCCCAGCCGCCGTTGCACATCCCGGATCTGCGGCCGGGGCGAATGGCGGCAAGTTCTCTCCAGTCCATAGACAGTTCCCCCTATTCTGCTGTAGGTATTCTATACCCCGATTATACCAAAAATGCCCCGGACGGGGCGACAAGCTTTTATCCTATTGGGCCAGTATTCTATGGTTCATTGGGTCCGGCTGGTCTCGATCACGCCCGCGCAGGCCGAAAACGGATGGAACGCGGCGGCATACCCTGTCAGCGTTCCCCGGAGCTCGGAAAACACAATGCAGAATTCCTTATCATCCCACAGGTTCCCGCTTGCCATTTGGCACGCTTCCAGCGATTCCCGGTCGGCAAAGGGGTATTCTCTCTTCCGGTCGGCCTCCCGCACGCTGCGGCCGTATTCGGCCGCCCAGAGATCAAAGCCGTGGCTGTTGAGCATAGCGCTCCTCCGCTTTCATCGATTGGCGTAAACCAATCAGAGTACTATCACAAGAAACGCAATAAAAGAAGAAAGCAAGCCGTTTCCGGCCTGCTTCCTTCTATGAAAGGAGGAGGATTACTCTGAAAGTCGTTTGAACGCGTTTTTCATATCGGGGTAGAGCTTCACGTACTGCTCGTAGCCCTTTTTGTACAGGGGCTGGTTTTCCTTGACGGGCAGCTGCTCGCCGCCGATCTTGATCATCGAGTCGCACGCTTCCTTCACGGACGGATACAGCCCCGCGCCAACGCCAGCGAGAATCGCCACGCCCAGCGCCGGACCTTCCTTAGATGTGGTGGTCACGACCTTGCAGTCGAACACGTCCGCCAGCATCTGCCGCCAGACTTCGCTGCGGCCGCCGCCGCCTGTGGCCAGCATCTGCGCGGGTTTCACGCCCATGCCGTCCAAAACGCTCAGGCTGTCGTTGAGGGCATAGGCCACGCCCTCGTACACCGCGCGCATCAGATCAAGCTTGGTGTGCATGGCCGACAGGCCGAAAAACACGCCCCGGCAATCGGGGTCAAGATGCGGGGTACGCTCACCCATCAGGTAGGGCAGGTAGAACAAGCGGTTGGCGCCAATCGGCGCTTTTTTCACTTCCATGTCCATCAGCTGGTAGGGATCGACGCCCATCAGGGACGCGGTTTCCATTTCCGACGTGCAGAAGTTGTCGCGGAACCATTTCAGCGATAAGCCCGCCGACTGCACCACGCCCATCACATGCCAGGCACCAGGCACCGCGCAGCAGAAGGTGTGCACACGGCCCTGGGGATCAATCGCCAGCTCGTCGGTATGCGCAAACACCACCCCGGAGGTACCGATTGTGGTAAACGCGCGCCCGTCCGCCACCACGCCCGTGCCTACGGCCGCGGCGGCGTTGTCGCCCGCGCCGCCCACGACCAGCGTCGATTCGGCCAGGCCGGTGAGCTTGGCGGCAAACGCGCTGATATGCCCGGTGACCTCTGGGCTTTCGTAGACCTTGCCCAGGTAGGATTTATCGATGCCGAGCTTTTCAAGCACTTCATCGCTCCAGCAGCGGTTTGGCACATCCAGAAGCTGCATGCCGCTGGCATCGCTGACCTCGGTGGCGAAATCACCCGTCAGCTTATAGCGCAGGTAATCCTTGGGCAGCAGGATGTGGCGGCATTTTGCGTAGATCTCCGGCTGGTGCTTTTGCACCCAGCGGATTTTGCCAGCCGTGAAGCCCGTCAGCGCGGGGTTGGCGGTAATCTCAATCAGGCGCTTAGCGCCGATAATCTCGGTAATTTCCTCGCATTCCTTGCCGGTGCGCTGGTCGGCCCAGATGATGGACGGACGCAGAACCTCGCCTGCTTCATCCAGCATCACCAAGCCGTGCATCTGGCCGGAAATGCCCAGCGCCGCGATGTCGGCGGGATTGACAGCGCTTTTCTTAAGCACCGTGGAGATGGTCTGCACGGCGGCGTTCCACCAATCCTCTGGCGCTTGCTCCGCCCAGCCGTTCTCCGGCTGGCTCAGCGGGTATTCCACCGTGGATGACGCAACGACCGAGCCATTCTGATGAAACAGAACCGTCTTGGTGCCGCTGGTACCCAAATCAATTCCCAGCAGGTATTTCTCGCTCATAGTGTTCTCCTCTTGCATCTTTTTCAGAGGGTATCCGATGATACACAGAGTCCGCCGCGGGCCAAGCCCGCAGCGGATCTCCGTACACAATCATTTGAAGAAGAGTTGGTTGATGACGTTTTCGATGTATTCCTGGCGGCCGCTGGAGGGGATCTCTGCTCCGCCGCTCTTGACGGCGATGGCCGCGCACTCTTCCAGCGTGGCTTCGCCCGCGCGGATCTTTTTGCCGATCTCGGTGGACGCATAGCTCGCGTAGCGCTCTTTGACAAACGTATCGATGCGGCCGTCCTCGATGATCGCCGCGGCCTTGATGAGGCCCAGCGCGAACGAATCCATGCCCAGGATAAAGGATTCGAACATATCTTCCAGGGTGTTGGACGGGCGACGGCTCTTGGCATCGAAGTTCAGGCCGCCGCTCAGACCGCCGGCTTTGAGGATCTCGTACATACACAGCGTGGTTTCGTACACGTTGAAGGGGAACTCGTCGGTATCCCAGCCAAGCAGCA
>Ga0116163_1000696_pt1 | contig 22716 bp, 16 predicted proteins | sample AD_UKC107_MetaG_FD_89889 | JGI IMG/M metagenome (GOLD analysis project Ga0116163, IMG submission 89889) | Active sludge microbial communities of municipal wastewater-treating anaerobic digesters from Hong Kong - AD_UKC107_MetaG | ecosystem: Engineered > Bioreactor > Anaerobic > Digestate...
CCTTCTTCCATTTTCGTTACCACACCTTTGAGTGAATGAGAACCTATATCCACAGAGGTTAGCACTTCAAAAGAATCGGACATTTTATTCACCTCTTTTAATTATCGGGAAATACCTTCCGTTGCTGTATAAATCATATATTTGACCCTTCCCCATCTGATAGATAAACCCCTCTCCATCGAACACCTCAAGATTGTTCCAACTGTTTACCAATAAGACATTTCCGTTTCTCAAATAAAATATTTTTTCCTTCCCGTCTATTGCCGAAAGATAATTCTTAAACAAAATTGACTGTCGGGAAACCTTCTCAATGATGTTCTTTACTTCATCCATATCGCCCACATTGTAAATTTCGGGCAACGAATAAAACTTACTGTTATAAAATTCAGCCGATGGTATTCGCCAGACAATCTCAGCATTCTCCGAAAGAAGAACTTTGCCTTTGTTCTCAAAATTCACATAAAAGGAAGCCTTTTGACGATTGACTTTCTGAGAAACAAAGCTTTCGGTTTGATCTTCATTCTGATGAGATCCATATCCCTCGATCAAAAAACCCTGAGGTTGATACGATTCCATAAATTCCAGACCCGGTTTCCAATAGCTTAAGAAGACGTTTGAAACGATAATGTTTTCGTCTTGTTTTTGGCTCCCGGAAAAGGCGATCACCGGCGATTGATTCGCAAACAAACCAGAATAACGAAGAAAAAAGGCCTTGGTCAAAAAAACCAACCCCAAAAAAAGGAGCAGAAGAAGAATCAATTGAACCTTTTTTTCTCCTTTTTCAAACATCAAATATCCAGATTGGTTACCTGCAGAGCATGATGTGTAATAAACCGTCGTCTGTCTTCAACATCATTGCCCATTAAAGTGGTTAATATGGAATCTGCCAGTTCCGCATCCTCCATCGTCACTCTGGCCATTCTTCTGGTTGTGGGGTCCATGGTCGTATTCCATAGCTGTTCTGGATTCATCTCACCCAAACCCTTATAACGCTGGACATTCACCTTTCTGTTGGACTCACCTCTCAACTCTTTCATCATCTGTACTTGTTCCTTTTCGGTATACACATAATGAGAATCTTTGCCTACAGATAGTTTAAACAACGGCGGAATGGCAATATAAACCATCCCATCGTTGATCATCTCTCTGAAGTGCCTGAAGAACAACGTTAAAATTAGCGTCCGAATATGAGCGCCATCCACGTCAGCATCGGTCATGATAAAAACCTTTCCGTAACGGCTCTTTGTGATATCAAAATCATCGTCAATCCCCGTTCCCAAAGCCGTAATGATATCAGATATGGTATCGCTTTTCAGTAATTTATCCAAGGAAGATTTCTCAACGTTGAGAATCTTTCCCCTTAATGGCAAAATGGCTTGAAATTCCCTGTCTCTAGCCTGCTTGGCAGAGCCTCCGGCTGAATCTCCTTCTACGATAAACAACTCGGATTTTTCCCTTTTCTTTGTTGAACAATCAGCCAATTTTCCTGGCAGGGTGGATGATTCCAAAGCGCTTTTCCTTCTAACCAATTCCCTTGCTCTTTTAGCGGCTAATCTGGCCTTTGCAGCTTGAATGACTCGGTCCAGAATCTTTTTGGTGAGGTCGGCATGAATATCAAAATACTCGGACAATTTATCCTTGACCACATGATTAACTGCTTCCTGTACCTCTTCGTTTCCCAGTTTTGCCTTGGTCTGGCCTTCAAACTGAGGTTCTTTGACCTTAATACTTAAAACGCCCACCAAACCTTCTCGGGCGTCTTTTCCGATGATCTGTAACTCGTCATCCTTCTTTTTTTTACCATTGGAAAGGAGATCGTATTTTTTGATGTAATCGTTCACACACTTCGTTAAAGCCATGCGAAAACCAGTTAGATGCGTTCCCCCGTCAACGGTGTTAATATTGTTCACATAAGAACGGATTTTTTCTTCGCTTCCTTTTGTATAATGAAAAGCCAAATCCACCTCTGTATCGTTAAAAGAACCGGATATGGAAATGGGATCGGTTGTCAGGGTTTTAGAGTTTTTAAGTAAATAATTGACAAACTCAGCCAGTCCCCCACTATAATGATGGATAACCTCTTCACATTCCTCTTCTTCTCTTTTATCTGTGATTTTAATGGTCACCTGAGGATTTAAGTAGGCTTGCTCCATGAAACGTGTGTTTAAGATATCAAAGTCAAACTCAATAGTAGAAAAGATCTGAGAGTCCGGGTAAAACCGAACTTTTGTTCCCGTCTTATCCGTATCCCCAACAACCTCTACTCCTGTTTGAGGATAACCCCTGGCATATTTTTGAACGTATATCTTACCTCCCTGATGAATTTCAACATAAAGCCATTCAGAAAGGGCATTTACGATGGATAATCCAACACCATGAAGACCGCCGCTTACTTTATAACTGTCTTTATTGAATTTTCCTCCCGCATGTAGTGTTGTTAACACAACCTCCAAGGCACTTTTTTTCTCGATAGGGTGCATATCGCAGGGGATACCCCTGCCGTTATCCTCAACTTCCACTGAACCATCGTTAAGCAGGGTTACATTTATTTCATCACAATATCCCGCAAGAACCTCATCAATGCTGTTATCGACAATTTCATAAACCAAATGGTGCAAACCGGTACTGGATGTTGATCCAATGTACATCCCCGGTCTTTTTCGAACGGGATCCAATCCCTTTAAAACCTTAATACTGTCAGCTGTATATTTTTCCGGCAACTTCTTCACTCCTTCTAACGATCTTGATCATATTAACATCTCGTGTATCCTTCAATCTTGCTTTTAACTTCTTTAAAATATCTGTCGTATAAAATCGCAATTCTTGTGCCCACATCGGGTCTTCACATAAAACATACAAAACCCCGCCCTTTAAGGCAACGGGTTTTGTTTTATTCGATAGCGGACTTCCAATAATCGCTTCCCATTCTTCTAAAATAAGCCTGACTTTTATCTCAGAAAAAACGCCGCTTTTTTTTGCCAGCTTGTCTACTAAATGCTCAAAACTGTTCATGAGTCTATTTTATCATAATTTGACGAATTTCTAAACATCAATTTTTTTTGCCATCCAAAAAAACTTTTGTTGTCCTATTTTAAAAGAACGTATCCCGCCATGATAAAAGAACCGATGGCAATAATTGCAGAGGAAACGGCAACCCATTGATAGGTAGTCACTTTAGAATTCAACGCAACGAGTTGGCTATCTATCTCGCTATTCTGAACAGCCTGTTTATCCAATCGGTTTAACAATTCCTGATCGGTTAGCTTTAACTGCTCAATCTTATCGTTGGTTTGAGACATGGCGCCTTCAATATCTTTTGCATCCCATTTGACCTCCAGGATTTCCCCTACCAGTCTGTCCAAATCCTCGTATTCATAACCACTGACAACAGGTAAACCCGCAGTTGTTTCAAGCCTTTTCATGATATATCGGTAATCTTCGCCAGCCTTTTGTACAGCGTTGAGTGATTGATTGACAAGATTTTCCAACTCTGCCAGCCGCCCTAAAAGATCTGTCGGGATGTGAACACCGTCTCCTGTTTGAGCAATGGTGTAATCTAAAATCCTTTTCATTGCTACTGCTGACTGATAGCGGGTCATAGGATCATTCCCTCTGAAAGTGCCATCGGGCATTCCGCTGATGATACCCAGTTGGGTCAAAGACATAACCGAATCATAAGCCCAATGACTAGCTGCTAAATCACTGAATGCGCCAAAATAGGTGGTCAAAAAGACCAATAAAAGAAAAGAACCGATCCAAAGTTTTTTCACAATTCATCACCAAACCTTATCTGGAATTGACTTGTATGGTTAAGCCCGGTGCGACACAATCCGATCCCACTTCATACATCTGAAAAAGCCTCAAAGGCGGCACCAGAAATTCTCCCGCAGAAACCACCTTGTAATGGTTTTGATAAATGGAAAATCCTTCATCAAGAAATTCAAAAAAGAGTGATGTTCTGTCATATCTTTTTTCTATATTGGAGAGATAGTAAGACCAAAGATAGTAACGGGACGAGAAATATTTTCCAAAATAATAATTATCCATATACTGCTCGTTCTGGACAAAGCAAACCGGCAAATATTCTTCAATAGCCACCCAGTGATAATCAACCGGGAAATGCATTTGTATGGTTGAACGGATCTCATCGCCCACCATCAATTCTTTTTTGTTGATTTCAAAGAAAAACCTGAATTTTCCCTCATCATAACTGAACGGATTACGGTCAAAGATCAGAGATGTGGCATCCATTCCAATCAGTTTCACATCCTCAGGAATTCTCAACCCCGTTTCACAGTTGTTCACAAACAAAGCACTCCAATAATCTTCTGAAGTTTGCTGGATACTAAAGGATTCGATTTTTACCGGTTGCAACTGATTGGGTACTTCAGCCCCAGATTCAACAACCATTCCAAGTCTGATTTCACTTTTTATGGGAATATACAGAGAATCGTAGGTCACCTTTCCTTTGGCATCGATAACAGTTACGTCACGTTTCACTTCTAATGTTCGTTGAACAAAATGCTCTTGTGTATGGGTATCAGCCAATCTTTGATCGAGAGGATTCCAGGATTCAGCAACCCCAATTTCCCATAAGAGACCGCCCGAACCCGACAACGAAAGATTCAGATTCGTTGGGGCAACAACAGGAATAGTGAAGTCCTTCATCTGCCCTTTGGCAATCACACCTGTTGCAACCCATTCAGTTTCATTATCAATGACACCTTTTTTAACAGAGAATTCTAAATCCGTGCCCTCAAAGACATAATGCGAAAGGGCCATGACCACAAATGCGGTGTCCTTTGTTGAAGACCAAAAACTCCCCGTTTTGTTAGTATATAAATAACGGAACAGCCCGTTAACCTGCTCGCCCTCATAACCTGTTTTAATCATTAATTCAAACAACAAGGCGTTTAACATCAGATCGTTGATAAAGTAACTGGTTCGATCAAAGCTGATTTTAAAAATCCCTCCTACTTCAGTTCCTGTTTTCAGTAAATCTTCCAGAATAGAACGGGCTAGTTCATTCTGATTGCGTTCCAACATCACCAGGCCCAGGAACAATTTCGACGACGTAGATTGTTGATTTGTTAAAACAATCGTATAAGAAGGATCCAACAAGGCCATTATGTATTCGCTAAAGGGTAAAGCTTTTTCGGATGATTCCAAGAGGCCTTTCAAAGCCGTTTGTCCACGACTAAAAGATTGCTGATTGATTTCAATGTCCATCTGCCTCAGTTTGTAGAAAGTATACAAAACATAGGCGGTCATAAAGGGATCTGACTGACCATCTCTCCACCATCCCCATCCGCCTTCGTAATTCTGATAAGAATACAGTCGCTTCAACAAAGCCTGTGTAATATCAGGAACTTTCTTAAAGGCTTGAGAATAATCTCCAACCGCTAAATCCTGATTTAACTTCATGAAAGCCAGACTCGGCAAGAAACTACTGACGGTTTGTTCCGTACAGCCATAAGGATAACCAATCAAATATTCCAAGGCATTGATCAATTCCGCTTCTAAATTTGCACTCACCCTTACCCTCACTTCTGAAGGAACTTGAATGTTAAGGGTTTGCTCTACCCCTTCACGAGTGATAATACCCGCATATCCAAGCTGTTTGGTAAAGTCTTCAGGATGAACCGGTAGCTCTTTGACCATTGCATCTGAAAAGCTGTCGGAAACGGCGCTAATCTGGAATTTAACGGTCTCTTTTGACTGAACCTGCGGAACTTTATAGCGAAACCATTGAATGCTTTGTTCCTTATCGCTTAAGACAATCTCTCTGTTTTCTTCAATGGAAGGCCCTTCAAAAACCAGCTGAAAGGTTAGTTCTTCTCCTGAATAATTACCCAAATTGACTCCCAATTCCACCTCATCACCTGAGATCAGGAATTTCGGGAATATTTCGTTGACGGTAACCGGTAACGTGGATATGTAGTGCCGACTTGCGTAACCTCTTTTACCGTCAGCTGTGAATCCAATTGTTCTTAGATTCCATGTGGTTAAACTTTCCGGAAGTTTGAATTCCGATTGAAGCTCGCCATTCACAATTACAGCCGGTAACCAAAGTGCGGAATCGGAAAAATCACTCCTCACTTTAACGCTTTTTCCGGTAGCGGCACTTTTCGTTTGAGCAAGTGTATCTGGCGTATCATAAGGCAATTGATTGTGCGCTTGATCCCGATTGATGTAATAACAATTATTGAAGTACTCGAAATAATAATTAAAGGGTGGATTTTCCAGAGTCAAAAGGACCTCTCTCCAGTCGTCATCACCGTAAAGATCCAAAAGAGACTGATCAATCACGTTGAGTGTAACAATACCATTGACCGGGATATTTTGGGCATCGGTTAATGTAATCTGATAAGCCACTTGATCACCCGGCTGGACCTTTTCCTCTGTATCCAAGGTGATATTCAACAAATGGCTGTCCAATAGAACCGGAATATTTTTATCCATGGAAATTCTTTCTCCTGCAAAATAACTGACAAAACGGATGTTGATCGCATTTCTGGTCATATCCGCAGGAATCACAAAGGACAGGTCAGCAGAGTACCCGTTGATTCGAATATCTTTCGTTACCACTGAATTTCCAAAATCAAGTACCGCCAACACATGAAGGGTGTGCAGGGATGAAATAAGCTTCAGGTTGATTAATTCAGAGGGCTTGTAAACTTCTTTATCCGTGATGATTTCAAGTTTTTCGTTTGTGGAATAGGAATATTCTGAGGAATAGACGAAAAATGTCTTTTCCATCGTGTTTTTTGGGTATTGAGAATCAATGACTTTCATTGTATAGTAACCGGGTAAAATCGGGTCAAAGGACACATTGATTTGCCCGTTTTGATCGGTTTGATAGACCTCATCCACAATGAGGTTCCCTTTTCGATAGATTTCAATATTCAACGGTCTGTTCAAGGTATTCGCTGCATCATCCAATGATTTCAAGAAAAACTGACCGTTAACAGCCTGTCCGAATTCATACCAATACCGCCATTTTTCGGATTTGATTTGGACATCGGATGGGATATATTGAAAATATCGTTGCTCGCTCACTTCTCTACCGCTTTGATCTACCACCGTAAATTCCACGGAATAATTTTCAACACCCTCACCCGTCATTGCCAAAGTTCCCGTTGCCACCCCATCCGTCAGATTTGTAAATCGGATATCGGTGGTTTGTGAACTGAATACCTTTTCATAATCGGGTAAAAGATCCAATTTCACATGAACTTCGCCAAATTGAAGCGGTTGTCCGTAATAATAATCCGATCTGATTTCAAATTGGGGGATCTTGCCAATGGAATATACATCCTGCAGGTTCTCCACTTCAACTGTAAATTCAGGCTTCTGATAATCCGACAACTCTACATAGCGGTAAAATTCGTTGCCTTGGTAGAGAACGGTGAAGTCGTAATGACCCCTGACGGATTCCTCGACCGTATCGTAATGAAATTCAAAACCACCCCATTGATCCAAATCGCAAGTCTGTTCCTTCAGTTTAATGCCCATGGGATCCGTTAATGTCATGGTAACTGTCCCACTATCCAATAATTTTGAAGTCGGCCTATCGTAAAAATAACCCTTGAGCTGAATTGTTTCTCCCGGTTTATACAACGGTTTTTCCGAGAGAAAAATCATTTCTGCAGAATAATTTTTGATATAATCTTCTTCATCCAGTTGCACTATGGCATTGCCCGAAGGGGTTTTGATTACGATCAAGCCATTTTTGATCGATTTTTTTTCGATTTTTCTCAACAGCGGATCGCTTAATGACCCCATATATATCTGATCGAAACCGGTATAAACATCTCCAAAAGAAACCCGTTCTCCTTTGTTTGAATGCCATATTTCTAAGTTAATAAACGATCCCATATCAATAGCTACCCCATCAATGTCCGTTCTTTCCACACAAGCGTATGTAATCTCTTTATCTCTTGAAAGGCGACAAATATAACCACCCAAATCTTTGAAAAACGTTAGCGGAAAGCTTTCACGCTGCCAAGAGGAATCCACTGGAATCTGATAATGAATTAACGCCTCTTTTCCCGACAAAACGGATTCGATTTCGTTGTAATCCAACCCATTTAAGAAGACAGAGAAGGCATCTTCAACCTTGTAAATTGACATGGTAACCGGCTTTTTTTCGGCATTGGCGTAAGTATAGATCTGAAATTGAAGTGTATCACCGGGGCCCAGGATATTCAGATCATTCACATAAATGGTTCCAAACACAGCCGATGCCAAAAAGCATAAAACAAACAGACTCCATACGATTCTTTTATTCATAACGCCCTCCTACAGACTGATTAGTCATTCAGAAATTTTAACCGATAGACACCGAGAAAATTTGGATTCTCTTTCACGGGAAGCCAAACCAACGGAGCTGCATCCAAATAATCCTTTTTTTTCCACAATCTCACATAACCCTCAGATTCGTCATCAGGACCGGTGTGGTAAACAAAACCATCATCTGTCACAATCATGACATGATAAGGGAAAACTGAATCCTGCGGATGATAGAAAAACAACAAATCCCCTTTTTTTGAAACACTCAAATCTTTGCCAATTCTTTCGCAATTATACAGCAGCAAATGTCTAGCATCGGCAAATGTTTGAAACCCCTTAGCCGTTAAAAAAACACTGGAGCGAATCAAAGGAATCTCAGGGTAATGATAGGCTTGGATATCCTCGTAATCCGGATGGGAATAACCAAAACTTGTAATCCAAGCCGTATCATGACGCTTTAATGATTCCACAATGGAAAAACGTACCAATCCCGAACAATCTCTATGAATCCAAGCCGGAGAAGGTCTGTTTTTTTGATTTTTCGCTATCCAAACCATCCAGTCCCGAAATTTCTCACTGTCTGATTTGCTTAGTTCAACCACATCCGGATACCCATCTTGATCCGAATCCTCTGTTTCAAACGAAAGAAAATACGTTATTTTACCTTTATTAATCAATGTTCCCGGACAAAAATAATCGAGTTCAAAAGAAGGCTCTGTTAATTGAATCGTACAGATATTTCCGGTTCCCATCAACTCGCCTCCATGAATTTTCAATATCTGACTGAATATTGGCATAGAAATCTGCAAATAATCGTTGATAGACGAAGGTTCGTTGATAATAGCAGGCTTTTGAAAGAAATAAAAAAACAAAAAGATAAACAAAAATAAAAATAGGATAAAAAATTTACAGGCCCCCAAGTTATTACCCTCCTTGATCAATTATAGCACAGAAAAAGTGAGGATGATTTATGTTAAAATGGTGTCAGAAGATGATAGGTGGTGTGCTAGTTGAAAAGAGTTCATTTTATTGGCATCAGTGGTATAGGAATGAGTGGTGTAGCACTTTTTGCAAATGATTTGGGATATCGTGTCAGCGGGAGTTCGGATCAAGATAACGACAGGGTTTCTTTGTTAAGAAATCAGGGAATATCCGTCCAAATAGGACATCAAAGGGATAACATTCACGACCCTGACATATGTGTGTTCACTACCGCAGTTTCGGAACAAAATCCCGAATTAATTGAAGCGCATCACCAAAATATTACTGTTTTGTCCAGACTGGATTTTTTTCGTCAGTTGTTAAGGGAGTCAAAAAGAGACTTAATTGGTATCACCGGAACAGATGGAAAAACTTCCACCACAGCGATGATTGGGCATATTTTAATTCATATGGGTCTTGATCCCACAATTATATTAGGAGGCCTACATCGAGACCTGGAGTTTGGCAATTACAAACGTGGCACAGGTCCTCTCATTGCAGAAATTGACGAAAGCGATGGTTATTTTAAAACCATTCAAAGCAAGATTGCCGTTTTGACCAATTTAAGGGGCGACCATTTGGAGCATTATAAAGACAACCTGAAACACTATAAAGAATCTATGATGACCTTTATTCAGAATGCTGAAAAAAGCGTCGTTCCATGTGAGCTGGAAACAATACCCGAAAATGCCGTCTGTTTTTCACCAGTACAATATCAAGCCTATTCCGAAATCAATGAAAAAATTAGAGACTCCTATACAAAGATCAACCTGATTTGCGCTGTGAAAACTTGTGAACAGCTGTCCATTGACCCTCAAAAGGCCATTACGCTGATGAACGACTTTGAAAATGTAGACCGAAGAATGACAATCCGTTTAGCCACAGAAAAACTCATCATCATCGATGATTATGCTCATACACCCAAAGAAATTGAGTTTTCCATTCAGGCTGTGACTCATCGATACCCAAACTGGAAACTCATGATCTGTTTTGAGGCGCATCGCTATACACGACTAAAACGTGATATGAAATTGTTTGCACAAACGCTTTCTTCTCCGCTGATAGAAAAACTTATCATCATGCCTGTGTTCAGTGCCTACGAGACCGAAGAACCTGCCATTTTTGAAAAATTCAAGGAATTGTTGAATGCTTTAGACAAATCTTACACTTGTATCCGCCGGCCTGAAGATATTGTTCAACAAATAATCAGCCGAGAAACAGCTGATACAGTGCTTTTGATGATAGGCGCCGGAAAAAGTTCCGAGTTTTCAAAAAAAGTTTCGGCAATTTGTACACAAAAAGAACTTTTTTTTACATAGCAGAGCGCTTGACAGTTTATAAGATGATCCTTTATAATTGTTTAGTGCTAACAAGAGCCAAAAAAGTGGCTTATAAAGATATATAAGACTAACTTGAGGAGGGGATTTATTTGGCTACGGTTCAGATCACAGTTAATGGCCGTAACTACGAAGTACCTGAAAATGTCACCGTACTAGAAGCTTGCAAAGAGGTCGGTATAGATATTCCAACACTCTGTTATCACCCGAGGCTGGAAGCCACGGGAGGATGCCGAGTTTGTGTCGTGGAGGTTGAAGGCGCACGCAATCTTCAGCCTGCTTGCGTTACAATGGTTAGAGACGGGATGGTCGTAAAAACCAATTCCGATCGTGTTTATAACGCCAGAAAATTAAATCTTGCGTTGATCCTTTCCAGACACCCTAACGATTGTATGACCTGTGAATCCAACGGTAAGTGTGAATTCCAGGACCTTATATACAGCTATGATGTGGAGCCCATCTTCCCAAAAGCTGAGAATAAAACCATCATCTTCGATGACAGCTCCCCATCCATCGTCAGAGATTTGGACAAGTGTATTGCCTGTACCCGTTGTGTCAGAGCTTGTGCGGATTTGCAAGGCATGAACATCTACGGCATGGCAGACAGGGGATTCGAAACATTACCCCTTACCGCTTTTAATATTCCACTTTCCCAGACAGATTGTATTAATTGCGGACAATGTTCTGCATTCTGCCCTGTAGGCGCTATTACCGAAAATTCTGCCGTAAGAGACGCCAAGCGTGCCCTTGAAAAGCACGACAAGGTTTTAATCGTTCAAACTGCTCCTGCAACTCGTGTGGCCATCAGTGAAGAATTCGGCATGGAACCGGGAAGTGTTTCAACAGGCCATATGGTAGCTGCTTTAAAAGAATTGGGTTTCGATTACGTTTTTGACACCAATTTCTCAGCCGACTTGACCATCATGGAAGAAGGATCCGAATTATTGGAAAGGGTACAGGAAGGGGGACCATTCCCAATGTTCACCTCATGCTGTCCCGCATGGATTAACATGATGGAAAAGCTATACCCGCAATACAAAGACAACGTTTCTTCTGCGAAATCACCCCAACAGATGCTGGGACCCGTTATCAAGACCTATTTTGCAGATAAAATTGGCGTAAAACCTGAGGATATATATAGTGTCTCCATTATGCCCTGTACTGCAAAAAAAGACGAGGCCCAAAGACCTCAGCATGCTATGGAAAACGGTGATCCCTGGGTAGACCTTGTTCTTACCACAAGAGAATTGGGAAAACTCATACGATTGAAGAAAATACCCTTTGCTTCATTGGAAGAACGTGAATATGATGATCCGCTTGGCGAATCAACCGGCGCCGCTGTCATTTTCGGAAACACCGGCGGTGTTATGGAAGCGGCATTAAGAACTGCTTATGAACTGGGCACCGGCAAGCCGCTGCCTCAGATTGATTTCATGCCCGCAAGAGGCTTAGATGGTATCAAAGAAGCAAGTATCGATTTTAACGGCATTGAGTTCAAAATTGCAGTCGCACACGGCGGAAAAAATGTTCGTGAGCTGTTAAGTAAAATTGAAAGCGGAGAGAAATTCTATCACTTCGTTGAGATTATGGCTTGCCCGGGTGGTTGTATCGGAGGCGGTGGCGAACCGTACAGCCTTGATGCACAGATTTTGGAGAAACGGGCAAAAGGAGTTTATTCAATTGATGAAGCTTTGACACTCAGAAAATCACATGATAATCCCTCTATCAAGAGGTTGTATTCTGAGTTCTTAGAAAAACCTTTGAGCCATAGGTCTCACGAGTTATTGCATACCCATTATACCGATCGATCCAAACATAAAATAACCGAAAAGACAGCTGCTAAAGAATAATCAGAGCTATTAGATCAAAGAACAACAAAAAAGACACCTTGCAGGTGTCTTTTTTGTTGGAAATTTTTCATCTGTTTATGATAAAATAAGATGAACGAAACCAAAGCAAATTTTAATAATTCCGTACAGATTGATAAAAGGTGATCGATTTTGTTTAAACATCAACGAGAACTGGAAGAAAAAATTAAAATTGAGAACGAACATCTGTTAAGAAACAAAGGTTATTCTCTAAGGCTTGTCATTTTCAGGGATTATTTGGCTAAACTTGAGCTGCTGAACAATTTAAATGAAGTCAGTGCACGGTTTAATTTGTATTACAGCCCAAAGCGTAAAGCCTTCACTATCACCTTCGAAAAAAAACCAAGTGAACCTGTCCAACAAATGTTAACCGAGCTTTTTGAGGGTACACGATTATGTCAGGAAAATGAAAATCTAAGCGATTTGGTTTATCAGGCTTATGTAGATGGGAGCTATATCAACTCTCAAACAGGATACGGTGTGATCATCCTCAAACACGGTATTCCGATAACCAAAATAAGTGGGCGCATTGAAGATTGTGATGGTCTGCGTCAAGTCACTGGCGAACTAAGGGCTGTTCAGGAAGTACTCCATTACTGCAAAGAAAACGGTATTGAAGAAATTGCCATTTTTTACGATTATACCGGTATCAGAGAATGGGCTCAAAACAGCTGGAAGGCAAATAACCCGGTTACACAAGCATATCAATCATTTATGAAAAAAAACACCATCCAAGTTCACTGGTATAAAGTAAAAGCACATTCAGGCTCCATGTTTAATGAAATGGCGGATTATTTAGCAAAAAAAGGCGCTATGGGAGAAAGCTGAATCAACTCTCGCTTTTCAAAGGCTTTCTAATGAGCGATCCTACTTTTAACTGAGAGCGTTCAAGATTCTCAAACTGGATAATTAAGTTTTCCTGCGGATGAGGTGCATCTTCTCTGGATTCCCCAGTTGAGTCATCTACGATCTTTAAAATACGGGTGTAAATGGTGGCATGAGAATCCGGCTCAATGATCTCTACCCGATCACCTAAACTGAATTTATTTCGCTGTTCCACTTTCCAACAACCTGGTTCAAGATGATACCCGGTAACAACACCGATAAAACTGTACGCTCTGATATACTTACTGGTGTCATAGGCTTGCGCTTTATCGTACGGATTGCCGTAATAAAAACCGGTGGTCAATTTTCTGTGACTGGTCGTTTTAATTTCGTCCAGCCAATAAGGATTGAATTGCCAGTTTTCAGGGTCTTTATCAAATGCGTCTAATGCCATCCGATAAGCCCTTACAACGGTGGCAACGTAGTAGGCACTTTTCATTCTTCCTTCGATTTTTAAACTGGAAACACCTGCACGAATCAAATCCGGTATATGTTCAATCATGCACAAATCTTTGGAATTCATGATATACGTACCATGATCATCTTCTTCGATGGGAAAATACTCATTGGGTCTGGATGATTCCATTAAATGATATCGCCACCTGCAAGGATGGGAGCATTCGCCCCGGTTGGAATCCCTTCCGGTCATAAAGCTGGAAAGTAAACATCTTCCGGAATACGAGATACACATGGCACCATGTACAAAGGCTTCCAATTCAAAATCCCCTTCAATTCTGTCACGTATCTCACGTATTTCCGATAAACTTAATTCCCTTGCCAGAACGGCCCGTTTCATCCCCTGCCGTTTCCAGTATTCAACCGCTTTGTAATTGGTGGCATTTGCTTGTGTACTTAAATGAATTTCCATTTCCGGAACTGTTTCTTTTGCTATCAGAAAAATACCCGGATCAGAAACCAATATGGCGTCGACCTGTGCTCCGTAGAGTCCACGAAGATAGGAATCAAGTCCAACTAAATCCTCGTTATGAGCCATGATGTTAACGGTTACATATATCTTTTTCCCTCTGTGATGGGCATAATCAACCGCCTGTGAAATCTCTTCCAGATCGAAATTTTTGGCGTTGGCTCGTAGACCAAAAGCTGTCCCGCCCAAATAACAGGCATCTGCACCATAGAGAAAAGCCATTTTTAATTTTTCCATCGAACCCGCCGGAGCCAACAATTCAACTTGATTCATTCGCATCACTCTTTCTCTTATACTTTTTAATGATTTCCTCTTCCAATGTTTGCGGAACATATCCCCGAACAGATTTACCTTCACCGATTCTGTTTCTGATCTCGGTGGAAGAAATTTCGATAAACGGGGTATCGTAAACCGTTATTTTTGATTTGAATTTTGTGTCGATCATTGCATTTTTGGAATAGCCTCTTCTTTTAAAGACTGCAACATCACATCGTTCTAATATCTTTTCAAAGTTTCTCCAACGATGAAAAGATGCCAATGAATCTTCTCCGATGATTAAAACAGGATATTGTCCATATAGGTAAAAAAAACGCTCCAGTGTTTCATAAGTGTAGGAAAGCTCATCTTTCTCATCATTTCTTTCAATGTCGAGAACCTGTATCTTATCAATCCCGTTAAATGAATGTACACACCATCGATACCTGTCTTCGAAGGGGAGTTGATTCTCTAAATCTCTTTTAAAAGGAGAACAGCCTGCAGGTAAGATAAAAAGCTTTTCCAATCCTTCTATATATTCAAGCATTTTTTGAGCAATGATGATGTGTCCGTTATGAATTGGGTTAAAAGAACCTCCAAAAACGGCATATTTCAATATGTTCACCCCATAAAAAAAGGAGCCGTTTTTTCAGGCTCCCTCTGGTGAGTGTGGAGGGGTTCGAACCTTCGGCCTCTTCCGCGTCAGGGAAGCGCTCTCCCGCTGAGCTACACACTCAAATTACAACTATTGTATCATACACATCTTTTTATGTCAAGGATTCAAAGGGACAGGGATGTAGCCCTGTCCCTTTGTTGTATTTATCTCAGTTTTGCTTCAAGAGCCAGTATTTGCGGGTAAGTCATGCCGGCTTTTTCCATCAGGTATTTCATCGCCACATAACCCACGTTGTCATCTGTGACTTCATTTCCGTTGTTGATGGATTTAAAAATTCCTTTAATGATATTTTCAACGGCCTCATAGGCTTTCGTTCCCTTTTCTACATGATAATAGTTTTCGTATGATTTGACATAATCAGCATAAATCTCGTCCACCGTTGCACCCATAATGGCTCCTAAAATGGCTACGGTCATTCCCGCTCTATCTTTGCCTTCCACACAATGGACCAGATATGGCGGGGTTTTTTCAATCATAAACAAAAGCCCTTCCTTTAGTTTCGCTGCAAACTCATCACTTAATAGGTCAACACCCATATTCAGATTAATCATGTTGCCATCTGCTTTTATTGAGGCATAAACATCTGAATAGCTTAAGAATTCAGACAATTCTTCATCAGAGTCTGATAGGTTGACGACCGTTTTGATTCCAGCTTTTTCCACCAGCTGGCTGGCATAAGGGGCCCTGGAATCATCTATAGAAGGATGACATGATCGGTAAAGCCTGTTTAAGGCTATTTTACCCATAGTTACCGCTCGAAAATTGGCAAACACTGCATCGGAAGCGTAATCCTCTCTTACATCGGTTCTCACCAAATTCCTGATTTCCAATTCTTCCAGATAAGAGCCTTTTTCAACCAGTTCAAACGAAACCGCTGAACCCACTTCCAGGGAATACGTCTTGGCAAAATTGGCGTAATTCAAGGCCATAGAAACACGAGAACCGGAAAGTCTGACCAAGGGATTTCCCCTGTCAACATCCCCATACGTTGTAACGAATGGAGCCTGAACGGATTGCTCTCCCATTGAAATCAGGAGTATATCTCCCAATTCAAAACCTGCCGCTAAAAACTCGGCTTCAGGAATATCCGTGTGAACATTGCCGTATTTGTCTATTTCGGCAACTGCTCCAGAAACAGAAGCAAAAATCATAACAACCGCTAACATGAAGATTGAAATCACCAATGCTTTTTTGTTCATAAAATCCCTCCTTAAATTCTAAATTGCTTTATTGATTCTGAATCTTTGCCCATGTATCCTTGAGTGCCACTGTTTGATTGAATACAGGATTTTCTTTGGTACTGTCAGAATCGGTACAAAAATACCCTTTTCTTAAGAATTGGAAACGCTCCCCGGGTTTGGATTCACTCAAAGCCGGTTCAACGAAACAATTGTTGATCACCACCAACGATTGCGGATTCAAATAGTCTTTATAGGTCTTTCCTTCTTCCATATCCCGCATATCTTTTAATGTAAAGAGTTTATCATAAACCCTAATTTCAGCTTTTTTCGCATGGGCAGCACTCACCCAATGAAGCGTCCCTTTTACCCTCCTGCCATCCGGAGTGCCGCCACCTTTGGACAGAGGGTCATAAGTACAAATGAGCTCTTTAATCTCGCCATTCTCATCTTTTATGACCTGTTTGCAAGTGATGTAATAAGCAAACTTTAAGCGGACTTCGTTTCCAGGTGACAATCTGAAGTACTTTTTAGGCGGATTTTCCATAAAATCCTCCCGCTCGATGTACAATTCTCTGGTAAAAGGAATCTGCCGAGTACCGTCATCCGGATTTTCGGGATTGTTCTCTCCCTCAAAATACTCTACCTGATCTTCAGGATAGTTTTCAATCGTCACTTTGATGGGATCCAAAACAGCCATCATTCGGAAGGTCGTCTTGTTTAATTCCTCCCTTAACACATGTTCCAAAAATTCATGATCCACCAGGCTGTTGGCCTTGGCCACTCCAATCTCGTTGACAAACTGTGCAATGGCACTGGGTGTATACCCTCTTCTTCTCAAACCGGACAACGTAGGCATTCTGGGGTCATCCAATCCCTCAACAATCTGAGTATTAACCAATTCCAGCAAAAGCCGTTTACTCATCACGGTGTAACTAAGCTGGAGCCTGGCAAATTCATACTGATGGGGAATACTTGGTACACTAACATTCTGAATAAACCAATCGTAAAGAGGTCGATGGTCTTCAAACTCGATGGAACACAGCGAATGGGTGACACCCTCAATGGCATCTTCATAACCGTGTGCAAAATCGTACATGGGATAGATACACCATTTATCACCGGTTCGATAATGTTCTTTCTTGAGAATCCTGTACATGATGGGATCACGCATGTTGATATTGGGATGCGACATATCGATTTTGGCCCTTAAAACAGCTTCTCCTTCTGAAAATTGTCCGTTACGCATCTGCTCAAAAAGCGTCATATTCTCCTCAACCGTTCGGTTTCGGTAGGGTGATTCTCTTCCGGGCTCTGTGAGTGTACCCCTGTTCTCTCGTATCTCGTCAGCTGTCTGATTGTCGACATAGGCCAACCCTTTTTCGATCAATTCAATCGCCCATTTGTATAATTGTTCAAAATAATCAGAGGCATAACACAATTTGTCCCATTGTGCCCCCAACCATTGGATATCCTTTTTCATGGATTCCATGTAGTGAATCTCTTCTTTTTCAGGATTGGTATCATCAAAACGCAGGTTAAACTGGCCACCGTATTTCTTTGCCATCCCATAATTCAGTAAAATTGCTTTGGCGTGCCCGATATGCAATTGGGCATTCGGCTCGGGCGGGAACCTGGTTACAACCTTTTTGACCTTTCCCGTTGATAAATCTTCCTCAATGATTCTTTCGATAAAATTCTTTGACTTTTCTGAATCTACTGCCATCAATAAATACCTCCTAATTTCACCCTTCTATTTGTCTTTACTCATCTTCCATGGAACGATTGGTTTACATTGAATTTCACAATGATTATTATACTCGATAATCTCAAATATTCAAAACATGGCGGTTGAAACTATCAAGGAAATACGATATAATCTACTGTAAATAGACAGTATATATACAGGAGATGAGAGATGGACAAACATCAAAGAAGACAACGCATCATCCAGGTATTATGTGAATCAAATTACCCCATCAGTGGAGAAGCTCTATCTGATTTGCTTCAAGTCACGAGGCAAATCATTGTCAAAGATGTGGCAGAAATGAGAGCGGATGGAACCCAAATCTTATCCACTTCTAGGGGCTATTGTTTAGATAAAAAAAAGGGTATACGAAAAATCATCGCAGTCAGACATTTGCCTGAGCAAATCAAGGATGAACTGGAAATCATCATTCGAAATGGGGGGACTGTTGTGAACGTGATGATCGAGCACCCTGTTTACGGAGAAATCAGGGGAGATATCAACATCAGCTCTATCAATGAGCTGTTTAAATTCATCGCATTAGTTGAGGGCAGTCAAGCTAAACCTTTGTTATCTGTTTCCGAAGGTGGTGTACACTTACATACTATTGAAGTGCCATCGGAGGAAAAATATCAACAGATCAAAAAAGAACTAAAAGAGAAAGGCTTTTGGATTTAAAAAATAACTCATTGGAGGCAAAAATGATTATCGACACGGTTATTGAAAAATATGTACCCAGAAAAAAACAAACCATTTTACTCGTATTGACTTCGCTTCAATGGATGCTTGCCGCAGCTGGTGTAATGGTGATGTCCCTAACATTGCCGTCTGTGTTGGAGCAACTTCCAGGAAGTGATCTTATGAAAGGGACAATGGCTAGCTCGGTCTTTTTGGGCATGTTGTTTGGAGCACTGATTTCAGGGTTTTTGTCCGACTTGTTCGGCAGAAAGTACACGAATATCATCTTTTTAATGGTTGCAGGACTGTTTTCAGCCATGACCGGATTGGCTAAAACTGGTGAGCAATTTGCACTTTTCAGATTACTCTCAGGATTAGGATACGGGGGCTTATTACCAGTTGTCAACGCCTATTTGACAGAATTCACTTCCATAAAGATACGAGGGAGATATTTGACCTATCTTGAATCCAGCTGGGCAATCGGAAGTATTCTATTGGGACTTTTAAGTGTCTTGACTTTGGATTCTTATGGCTGGAGTCCCTCTTATTTTGCACTGGCCATTTTTAGCATACCTTTGCTGGTCATTGCTTTCACCCTCCCAAAAAGCCCGAAATACGCCTTTTTGAAAGGGGGCAAACCAGCTCTTGAAAAAGTGCTTAAAGTCACCATAGCTGAAGATGTGAAAATGCATGCACCTGCCAGAATACCAGTTTTGGAACTACTCAAAAGCAAATTCCGCTCCAGAACGCTCATGATATGGTTCGCCTGGTTTTCAATCAGTTTTACCTATTATGGAATATTCACCTGGGCTCCGAAAATATTTGCCTCCAGAGGCATCGAACACACCAGCGCTTTATGGTATACATTCTTTATGCTGTTAATGCAGCTTCCGGGATATCTGTTGGCAGCTTTTTTGATCGAAAGGATTGGAAGAAAGAAAACGGCTATTTTCTTTTTTACCGGAACCGGACTCGCCATTCTGTTGCTTTTTATTGTTCATTCATCATTCACAGCGCTTTTATTCGCCGTTGTCCTTTCAGTATTTTGCATGGGCGCCTGGGGGTTTGTTTACGCTTATACCCCTGAATTGTTCCCTACAGAAATGCGTGCACTTGGAAACGGTTCTTCCCAAGTCATGGCCAGAATCAGTGGCATCATCGCACCTTTTTACGCCACATTTCTGATAGAAACCGGAGGATACACTACCATGATTATGACCATTACTTTGGCATTGTTAATGTTAGCAAGTGCTTTTTTCTTCTCAAAATACGCTATTGAGACAAAAGACAAGCCCATAGAATAAACTACTCGTATTAGTAAACATGATCCTATCTTCAATAACTTCATTGAAAAAGCACACTTTGTTTGGATAAATGTGTAGATAAAAAAAGACGGGTTACCCCGTCTTTTTTTTAATCAAACCTCAACAATCATTTATTAAGATTTTTTTCATCAAAAATATCGTTGGGAAATTTCAGTAAATACTCGTAATCCTTTGTCGTTTTTTTCCCGATGATATCCTTCATGATAAAATAACTGCCTCTTGGAATGAAGTTCTTGTTCTCAAAATCAACTGTTACGAGGCCAAAACGCATGGAATAGCCACTTGCCCATTCAAAATTATCCACCAATGACCAATGTAAATAACCCTTAATATCAATACCGTCTTCTATTAGGCGTTCCACCATATTCATATGGGAGACTAAATAGGTCTGCCTGTTCCCATCAGCAGCATCTGCAGTGCCGTTCTCCGTCACAAAAAGCGGAATTGAATATCTTTTATGTACATATTTCAGCACATTATAAAGCCCTTCAGGATAATATTCCCAGCCGAAATCACTGGTGATCCTTCCATCTGCCGATTGACTGTTTGGCTTACAACCCTGTCCATAATCAGGTAGGACATGAGGATTTCCGGTTTCATCCATTGCCACTTTCAACCTGGAATAATAATTGACCCCAAGAAAATCCATTTTATCTTTAACCTGATCAAGATATCTAGATAACTCAGAATTGATCATCATCTCAACAGCGTTTTCATCCCCGGTTGGCCAGCCAAGAGCATAGATGCACCCCACCGGTTTTTCACTGTGTTGCTTGATCGCATCGTAACCGGCTCTGTGAGCCAGCATTTCATTTTTCAAGGCCTTCTCCTGGTATTCAGGAGACATCAACGCTGGCGGAAAACCCATTTGTATGCTGTTATAAGGCATGGCAACGACATTCGGCTCATTTTCAGTAGACCAATAATCCACCAAATCATCTATTTTGGAAGCCATAAATCCCGCATATTTTTCAAATTCCTTAATGACTTTCTCATCTAACCACCCAGGAGCTGAAAAATCTCTTTCACGGTTCAGTTTGATGGGATCATGCAACCATAAAGGAAGTGTAAAATGGTTGAGATTAACCATCAACGTGATCTTGCGATCTTTGATATCTTTCATAATTTCACGATAATGCTCAAGCGCCTCTAAATCAGCGACCTTTTCCAAATCTTCCGGACTGTCGCAATTAAAAGTTGCCTGCGGAAAGATTCTGGACCATTCCACACCAATTCTAAGCATGTTCATCCCGGCATTTTCAGCCAGCTCATGAAAAGCCTTGAAATTCAACCAGTAGTTACAACCCTTTTCGGGATCATCCCCACTGACTAAACCATGTTGCACATTCAGCTGATCTTTTGTCCAGACATACCAATCCGTATTTTTGTCAATAGCTTGGCCACTACCCATTTCAACTTGAAAACCCGCTGTTGAAGCACCGTAGTAAAACTCTTTTGAAAACATCTTGTCCTCCTTATTGCTTAACCGAATAATTTTTAATCGTCAATCGAATCATTCTTTATCGTAAAAGTTGCCGTTTCGTCTAATAAAACCTCTCCATCTATCAAGCTTGATTTGAAGATAGCGTTAAAAATTCTTTCTGAATCAGGTCCTCCATTATGCTGACCAGCGACTGCAGAATATGTGATGGTAAGAATTTTACCATACGGAGGATTGTCAGAAAACTCATACATTGGTCCAATAATTGGTGCACCAGTGTTGTCAAATTGGAATGAGGCAGAAATATAATCTCTGATCGGGTCTGCTTCTTCCAAGAATCTATCAGAAAGAGAATAGGTAATATATCCCTCGACCTTATTTCCTTCAAGGATATAATTACTTGCAAGCTGCTTAGTGGGCTGACCGATCAATGGCGCTAAGGCTGTGAACGACTCAGTAGTTGTTTTTTGGTTAGCACCTGATCCGACAGAAAAGGTGATCATATGTTTTCCAGAAGCTAAAACGCCTGCGCCAATTTCGTATGTAATCTCATAATCCATAAGATTGCCGTTGGGGGTGATCACCGCTTGGCCAATTTGAGAAATATCATAGGAGGCACCCGTTGCAGATGTCAATGTTGCATTCCAATCAGGAGAATTGTACGGATTACTGTAACTGAAACGTCCTTTATATTGAATCGGTTCATTCGTAAACAACAAGGCACCACCTTGTGAGAGCTGTAAGGAAACATTTTCTATTTCTCCGTCACTGGCGATAAAATCACCCGAGGCTGTTTTATTTCCAACCATACCGGACATGACCAAAGCATCGACAGTCCATTGACCACTTTCTGATATCGTAAAGGAGTCGTTTAATTCATATATCAGTGAATCCCCTTGACTCGAAACCAAACCCGCATCTCCATTTGAAATTCCGGCTGTTCCGTCTTTTGAAATAGATATTCTCACATCGTTAATCTGAGGGATACTGGTGATTTTAACCTGAGGCTTGATAGGCTGCCCAATGTAGATCTTATCAAGTTCTGTTGGGAAGTAGACATTGACGGAAGGAAGAGAGTCAACGGCAAATAATTGCTCTAATGCAGACTGACCTCTCAAAACTTCATTC
>Ga0116163_1000698_pt1 | contig 22692 bp, 20 predicted proteins | sample AD_UKC107_MetaG_FD_89889 | JGI IMG/M metagenome (GOLD analysis project Ga0116163, IMG submission 89889) | Active sludge microbial communities of municipal wastewater-treating anaerobic digesters from Hong Kong - AD_UKC107_MetaG | ecosystem: Engineered > Bioreactor > Anaerobic > Digestate...
AATATTTAAAAAAAGTTACAAATAATCTTCAAATACCTTTTTCAGCCTCTCAATAAGGCCCGGTTTTGACCTTCCGTACTTACCCTGCCCCCTGAACCTGTTCATCCTTATGCCGTATTTCAGAAGGCCAACACCATTGGCGAACTGCGGTGTGGCAACCACATCCTTAAGTCCCACAATGTCAACGGGGATTCCTATGCGCACGGGCATATTGAATACTCTCTCAGCCGCTTCAACAGAACCTTCCAGCATGCTCCCGCCGCCTGTGAGCACAATACCTGCCGCAAGCATCTCCTTTTTACCGCTCTTTATAAGTTCATGGTCCACCATTTCCATGATCTCACTCACCCTGGGCTGTATAATCTGGGTCAGTTCCTGACGGAAAAGCCTCCTGGGGGCCCTTCCTCCAACTGACGGCACATCAACAAGCTCAGAGGCGTCTACAAGCGACAGATCGGCGCACCCGTATTTCTTTTTTATCATCTCCGCGGACTCGATTGAGGTACGAAGCCCGATCGATATGTCATTTGTTATATGTATGCTCCCCACGGGAAGTACCGCTGAATATGCCACTCCCCCCTCGAGATAGACAACTACATCCGTTGTGCCACCTCCTATATCTATAAGAGCAACTCCCAGCTCCCTCTCGTCCCTTGCAACCACGGCGTCAGCTGACGCGAGGGGATTGAACACAACATCCCTGTGCTGAAAACCGGCCTTTGCAACCGATTTTATCATGTTCTGGATACTTGTAGTCGCTGCAGTGATTATATGGACCTCGGCCTCAAGCCTTACTCCGCTCATCCCCACAGGATCTTTTATCCCGCTCTGATCATCTACTGTAAATTCCTTTGAAAGTACATGCATTATCTCCCTGTCAACCGGGATAACAATTGCCTGAGCCGCCTCAATGACCCTTTTCACCTCTACCTGGGAAATTGTCCGGTTTCTGTTCGCTATTGCGACAACTCCGCGGGAATTTTCACCCTTTATATGCTGGCCGCTTATCCCGACAAATACATTGCTGACCTCGTACCCGGCCATGAGCTCCGCGTCTTCAATCGCCTTGACTATAGAAGCGGAGGTATTGTCTATATTAACTATGACTCCGTTTTTCAGCCCTTTGGACTGGGCAATTCCCACACCTGCGACCTCAACCTGATTGTTTTCATTCAGGAACCCTATAACCGCGCAGGTTTTAGTTGTGCCTATGTCAAGGCCGACAATAATATCTTCCATACACTAACCTCTCGGAATTTACCTGATGAGCGCCATATTTCCCCTGAGATCAAGATAACCGGGGTAATGTACTGCCGCATCCAGATAAGCCGCTGTTTTCTCAAGTCTGACAAATCCGTTCAACTCATTTTTTATTACAAAAAGAGTTTTTCTCTTTCTTAACTTCACCTTCAGTTCGCCCGGGGAAACCACTGTTATCTCATCCATTTCACCGGTAAATTCCGGTTTTCCGGAACTAATCCCTTTCAGGAGTTCAAAAAGCCCGGTAACAGTTTTATATCCCTCCGCCGACTCGGCATAATCCTTACTTAAAATAATTATCGGCATATCCGTTTTGAAAAAAAGCCCTGATTCTATAATATTCATCTTTTCATCAAGGAGTACCGGCACACTCTGCTGTTTATCCACCATCAGGGTCATATAGAGAGGGTATTTCTCATCTATTTCCACGATAAGCTTATTCCCCTCCCGTGACAGAGTGCTGCTTCTGACCATAATATTGCTTTCAAGCAGATCTTTCAGGGAATCGGTATCTATAACAACCCCTTTTGAATTAACCCTTGCCCCGCTCTTGCGTATTATGCCATACCGGTCTAGGTTTCTGGCCCCCCTGAACTCAATTCTTTCAAAGACCTCAAGCTCCCCGGCATATAATACCGATGAGAAGACCAGAACAGCAATGAGGGCCCTGACTATATTCATTTTTCCCCGCTGCCCAGTTTTTTCAGGATCATCTGCCCTGATTTATATATATCACCTGCACCAAGGGTGAGTACAACGTCCCCCTCTTTCAGGCAGGATATCACCTCCGCCGGTATATCCTCAAATTTTTCAATCAAACGGGCCTCCCTGTTCTCATGCTTCTGAACAGCCTGACAGATCAACTCCGTGGAAATTCCCTCTATAGGGGCCTCGCCGGCCGGGTATATCTCGGTAAGAAAAATCTCGTCCGCATTGGCAAAGGACTGCCCGAACTCATCCCAGAGAAGTTCTGTACGTGAATACCTGTGAGGCTGGAATATCACAACCACCCTTCTCCCCATCTCTTTAACCGCGGCAAGCGTGGCCCTTATCTCTGTGGGGTGGTGTCCGTAATCGTCCATTACAAGGATTCCGTTTTTCTCCCCCACACGTTCAAGCCTGCGCCCCACTCCCCTGAAATTAGCCAGGCCGTCACGAATCGATTCATACGTAAGCCCCAGTTCAAGGGCAACAGTTATGACTGAAAGTGAATTAAGGACATTGTGGTTCCCCAGCTGTGCCAGTGTAAAATCACCAAGAGGCCTGTTTTTATAATTGCAGGTAAAGCAGGTATTACCGTTTTCCATCCTGATATTCTGCGCGGAGAAATCAGCGTCCCCGTTAAAACCGTAGGTATAATACGGCCTGTCAACTCTCGGCAGCAGTTCCCTCACGACATTGTCATCAGTGCAGAGCACGGAATAACCGTAAAACGGAATATTGTTTATATATGTGAGAAACGCGTCCTTGAGCCCTTCAAAATATTTGTAGTGATCAAGGTGGTCCGCGTCAATATTTGTCACTATAGCTATACTGGGGAGGAGTTTAAGAAATGAGCCGTCAGACTCATCCGCCTCGAAAACTATGTATTCACCTTCACCAACCCTTGCGTTGGACTCGAAGTTAAACACTTTCCCCCCGATAATTGCCGTGGGGTTAAGCCCTCCGTCACTTAATACCGAGGCAAGCATTGAGGATGTTGTCGTTTTTCCGTGAGTACCTGCCACGCCTATTCCATGTTTCAGCCTTACCAGTTCGGCCAGCATCTCGGAACGGTGGATGATAGGGATCTTTCTCTTCTTTGCCTCGATTATTTCAGGGTTGGAAAGATCTATTGCGCTTGATGTTATTACCACATTATAATCCCGTATATTCGAGGGGAAATGGCCTATGCATACCTTTGCGCCCAGGGACTCAAGTCTCTTTGTCTGATCTGATGGTTTCAGGTCTGACCCGGAAACTTCATAACCGAGGTTTATCAGGATCTCGGCTATACCGCTCATGCCTATACCGCCGATACCTATAAAATGCATTTTTTTCGATTTTCTGAACAATTCACTTCGCTCCTGCTGTAAGTTCTGTCTTTATATGTTTAACAATGATATCAGCCGAATCTGTTTTTGCAGCCTGTTTAGCGCAATCGGACATTCTTTTGAGTCTCTTTTTATCACCCAGAATTTCAAAAAACATGGGTGCTATCTTTTCCGGAACAGCATCCTGATCTTTCACCTTAACTGCAGCACCCGCGGTAACAAAGGCATCGGCATTTTTCTCCTGGTGATTATCCGCAGCATATGGATATGGTATAAGTATGGAGGGGACTCCTGCAGCGGCAAGTTCCATCATTACACCCGCCCCTGATCTGGATATGCATATATCGCATGCCCTGTAAGCTGTCCCGACCCTTTTTATATAAGGCGATATGTAAAGTGAACCCGCGTCAAGCTCCCGATGGGCCCTCTCTTTAAATTCGTTAAATGAATAATCACCGGTACTCCAGATGACCCCGATATTCTTGAATTCGCGGGGATAGGCTTTTTTAAGGCCGAGAATAAGTTTGTTCAGCCTCACTGCCCCCTGGCTCCCGCCAACTACAAATACTATTGTTTCACAGTGCCCCAGGTGGAAAGTTTTCCTCGCCTCCTCCTTCGATATCTGCATAAGCACATTGTTACGGATGGGGTTTCCCGCCTGGATAAACTTTTCAGGAAACTTAAGGTATTCAGTTGATTCAGCGAATGTCCCGAATATCAGGCTGCAGTTTTTCTCCATCTTCAGGGTCACCTTCCCCGGCACGGAATTCTGCTCGCAGAGAAACATGGGGACCTTCTTTATCTTCGCCGCTATAAGTGCAGGGGCCGAGGCGTATCCCCCCATACCCACGACCGCATCAATTCTGTTACGGCTTATGATTCTCATTGACCTGAAAACCGCCTTAATAAACTTAATGATGAAAAAAGGCAGCTTAAAAGGGTTCCTTGTAAGTGCCGGTGGATTATATGTATAAAGTTTATCTGTTTCAATATCCGAAATTGATGAAAACCTCATATCCGTTATCCCTGTAAGGAAGAAGGGATTCAGGCTTCCGTCCTCTTTCAGCTTTTCATAAAGGGCTATACCGGGGCTTATATGCCCCCCTGTCCCGCCGCCTATTATAAGTATATTTTTACTCATTGCTCCAGACCTCTTCAAATTTAACTTCACGAAATGCCGCTTCCCTGTATCTCGAGATATTCAGAAGAATCCCCGAAGCTATCATGGAAGTAAGGAGGGATGAGCCTCCGTAGCTGATAAAGGGGAGCGGTATACCTGTTGTGGGGAGTGACCCGCTTACAACACCCATATTTACAAAAGCCTGAACAACTATTAGCAGGCTCAGGCCCACTGCAAGGAGTTTACCGAAACCGTCAGGCGCTCCAAGAGCGATCAGTATCCCTCTCCAGAACACAAAACAGAAGAGGAGCACAAGTGAAACTGTTCCTATGAGCCCCGCCTCCTCGCCTATGACGGCAAAAATAAAATCAGTATGCGGCTCAGGGAGCCTTGTAATCTTCTGTGTACCAAACCCGAGGCCGACTCCGAGCAGCCCCCCCTTTTTGAAAGCGGTAAATGACTGGATGACATGGTAGCCTATACCGTACCTGTCACTCCAGGGATCTATATAGGCAAGCACCCTGTCCCACCTGTAAGATACCTGGTATATGAGAAGATAAAACATGGGAATACTCAGTATAAACAGAAATATTATATAGGTAAGCGGGAATCCTGATACAAAAATAATAAAAACCGAAACAAGAAGCAGGTCCATCGCCGTGCCGAAATCAGGCTGAAGCATCACAAGGACGAATATCAGGGCAATAACCAGCATGGGTATAAGGAGCTGCATTACATGGTTTACCCTTGCACCTGATGAATATATTTTCACAAGGTATATAACGCATATTACCTTGGCAAACTCCGACGGCTGGACACCTACAAACCCCAGGCTCAGCCATCTTGAAGATCCCTTGGCCGCAGACCCGACTCCGGGAATAAGCACAAGTATAAGCAGAATGAAAGCCGCACCGAGCATAATCCTTGTATGTTTTACATACTCCCTGTAGTCAATACTCTGAAAAATCATCAAAGCGGCAAAACCTACGAGGAACCATACCGCCTGTCTCTTGAGGAAATAAAAAGAGTCGCCGAAAACACGATACGCGTATACCGCGCTCGCGCTGTAGCTCATGGCAAGGCCGATGCCGGCAAGTGCGAATATCGCCGCGAAAAGCGCGAGATCAGGCTCACCTCTTCTCCTTGTGTCTATGATGTTCCTCAGTTCCAGGACAGTTCCCCCTCCATTAATTTTCTGAAGCACTCCTTGAAGACTTTTCCTCTCTCATCATAACTCGTAAACATGTCGAATGACGCGCATGCCGGAGAGAGAAGTATCATGTCTCCATCCTCTGAAGCCTGCATCGCCTTTACAACTGCGTCCTCCATGCTTCCGGCCCTTACATGCGGGGAATCCTTGAAGAGCTCCGCGAACTCATCGCTCGACTCGCCGATAAGGACAATCATTCTCGCTTTATCTTTCAGCACAGGGACAAGCCTGGAGTAATCGTCACCCTTGGTTCTCCCTCCGACAATGATAACGCCTTTATCTTTTATGCTCTTTACCGCCATCTCAACAGCGCCGATTGTCGTGGCCTTTGAATCGTTGACGAAGGTCCTCCCCATATACTCACCCACGTTCTCCATCCTGTGTTCAAGTCCAGGGAAGGAACGGCAGGCCTCAACTATCCTGTCAAAATCGGGAACAGCTCCCAGTTTTTTATGCAGGGCAACAACCATAAGTATGGATGCCATAATATTCTGCATATTATGAATCCCTATAATTTTAAGTTCATTCTCCTGCGCGATAATGAGGTCAATTACCTCGCTTCTGTAATACACAGAATTATTGAGAAAGAAGGAATCAGCATCAGCGTCAGAATCTTTCGAGGAAAATTTAAGAACATTGCGCGGATACTCATTCCCGGATGATGCCAGTATTTCATTATCCTTATTGTAAACAAACCAGTCATCATCTGTCTGGTTCATGAATATTCTCTTCTTTGCCGCAAAGTAATCATCTATCGAATTGTACCTGTCAAGGTGATCAGGCGTCACGTTCAGTATTGCCGCAACATCGGGCCTGAATGTATCGATTGTCTCAAGCTGAAAGGAGGAGAGTTCAATTACTGTCACGGAATCATCAGTTGTATCATCTGCAAAAGTGACAAGGGGCACACCTATATTCCCGCCGACGAATGTACAGAACCCCAGGGCCCTGAATATATACCCGGTAAGTGTCGTGGTGGTGGACTTGCCATCAGTTCCGGTGATAGCAATTATTCGCCCTTTCATATACCTGTAGGCAAGTTCAATTTCAGCAATTACAGGTATGCCTCTTTTTTTGGCCTCCACTACAAGAGGTATGACTGCCGGCACACCGGGGCTTAAGACTACAAGTTCAAACCCCGCATCAAGTATCTCCGGTGACTGGTCTCCGGCTATCACTTTTACTGCCGGATCAAGTTTATCTATAATATCCTTAAGTTCAGGTTCAGTTTTAATATCCGTAACGGTTACACTCTTCCCTTTACCTGCAAGGAAGTTTGACGTAGCCAGGCCTGTCCTGTAACCGAGCCCCACTACCAGTATATTTTTATATTCATCATTCATCAGTTTTTCTTTCTGTCTGTTTCTCCGTTATTACTTTCATCCTGACGTCGTTCCGGCCGCAGTGCCGGAATCTTTATGACAAAAACCAGTAAATATTCCCCATCCTCAAGATTCCGGTCTTTGACTGCGTCAAAACCGGAATGACAAAAAATCAGGCATCACAGTATCTTCAGCGATGCCAGTCCCAGTATCGCGAGAATTATACCTACAATCCACATTCTTGCTACCACCTTCTGTTCAGGCCATCCGGAAAGTTCAAAGTGGTGATGTATAGGGGCCATTTTAAAGACCCTCTTTCCCGTGAGTTTAAATGACCCGACCTGTATAATAACAGAAAGCGCTTCTATGACAAAAACCCCTCCTACAATGAAGAGGAATATCTCCTTCTTAATCATCACGGCAACAATCCCGATTATGCCCCCCAGCGCCAGTGAACCTGTGTCGCCCATGAATACAGTTGCGGGGTTGCTGTTAAACCATAGAAAACCGATCAAAGCCCCGGCGAGAGCCGCTAAAAAAACGGTAAGTTCAGCGCTGTGAGCTATATACGGTATACCCAGGTATTCCGCAATTTTTATATTTCCGGTAAGGTATGTCATTATTGCCAGGGTTGAGGCCACAATTCCCACTGTCCCCGTGGCAAGGCCATCAAGGCCGTCAGTAAGATTTACCGCGTTTGAACTACCTATTATCACAATAACGGAGAAAAAAATCCACCACCACCCCATGTTGATAACGGCCTGGTTGATGAAAGGGACATACAGGGTAGTGGCATCTTCAGAGCTTGAAGGGAAATAAAAAATCACAATTGACACACCCAGCGCTGTCAGTATCTGGACCGCGAGTTTACCTTTCGGGTTCACCCCGTCCTTCCTTTTTTTAACCGTCTTTATATAGTCATCTATAAATCCAAGGCATCCCAGTACAACCGTTGCCATTATAAGCGTAACAAGATAATGATTACTGAAGTTCCCCCAGAAAGCCATTGATATCACGACCGCGCCGAGAATAAGCATGCCTCCCATTGTGGGGGTCCCCGCCTTTGTCTTATGGCTTTCAGGCCCCAGGTTTCTTATCTGCTCACCAAGTTTAAGTCTCTGCAGCCAGCGGATAACCACTCCTCCGAAAAAGAGAACAAGAAGCAAAGCCGTAAGGGCCGCGAAAGCTGAACGGAAAGATATATATTGAAAAAGCCTGAAATAAGAGACATACTCCTTCAGCGGGAGTATATAATGATAAAACATTTTTTTACCTCATATAATAAGTCTGTTTACCACGTCTTCCATCTTCATTGAACGCGATCCCTTCACAAGTACCACATCCTTTTCACATAGTTCCGATGAAAGGAAGTCGGCAATCAGATCCTTTGATTCAAACGTCATTATCCTGCCCGGGTCCATACCCGCCTCAATAGCTCCTTTTTCATAAAAGCCTGCCATTTCACCAAACAGGAGGAGCCTGTCAAAATTCCTTGAAGCAACAAATTCCCCCACCTTTACATGATAAAGGCCGGCAAGCTCTCCCAGTTCCTTCATGTCTGCAAGCACAGCAGTTTTTCTCTTTCCGGGGAAAACATCACACACCGATTCAAGCGCATACAGTGAAGAGAGAGGATTGGAGTTATACGTGTCATTTATTACCGTGAAGCCACGTTCAATTATTTCGCTTCTCCCCCCGACGTTTTCAAACGTGGAAAGCCTGTCAGCAGCTTCGGCAAGGTCAGCCCCTGCGGCTTCAGCAACAGCCAGTGCAGCAAGAAGATTATATACATTATGTTTACCATAAAGAGGAACCGATACATTCATCCCCCCGTAAACCATTGCCACTCTATCTTTTGTAAGCCTGCAGGAATCGGGCCTGATATCAGCGCCGGGCTCAATTCCGAATGTAATAATGTTTATCCCCTTTTCGCCTGCGAGTTTTTCTACCAGATGAAAACATTCGGTTTCCCTGTTTACGATAAGAACTGTTCCCCGATTCATCCCCGCAAGTATCTCAGACTTTGCATAAGCCACATTCTCAACAGAACCGAGAAACTCAAGATGACCGGCGCCGATGTTGGTTATAACCGCAATATCAGGTTTTACTATGGCTGAAAGTCTTTCTATTTCACCTGTATGGTTCATCCCCATTTCAATAACAGCCGCTTCATGCGAACTGTTCACCTGAAGCAGAGTGAAGGGTACGCCTATTTCATTATTGTAGTTCTTTGTATTTTTAAGTGTATTGAATTTAGCCGAAAGTACAGAGTGAACAAGTTCCTTTGTAGTGGTCTTCCCGTTTGTCCCTGTTATGCCTACCATTAGAGGGGAAAACTTCTCCCTGTGGTACTTCGCGATCATGCCGAGAGCTGCCAGTGTATCATTGCACCTGACAAGCGCCTTCCCGGAAGCTGAAGCTTCATCGGAAAATCCGTTTTTCATGGTAAGCAGGCATGAAACATTTTCGTTTTTTATCAGCTGGGGAATAAAATCATGCCCGTCAAATTTTTCCCCCACAAGAGGAATAAACAGCGCATTCTCACCGATCTCCCTGGAATCGGTAGTCAGAGTCACAAGTGGCATTGTCTCAGAGCCTGAAATCAATTCCCCCCCGATTATTGCCGCAATCTCTCCTGCTGTTGTCCTGAATTCCCCTATCAATTTTTCTTCCCGTTCATATATTTAAACGCCATCTCCCTGTCGTCGAAATGGTGCTTTGTCTTCCCTATTATCTGGTAATCCTCATGTCCCTTGCCTGCTATAACCACTACGTCACCCTTTTCGGCCCTTGAAACAGCAGCAGCTATGGCCTTCTCCCTGTCCGGCTCAACAAGGTAATTCCCGTTCTCTATCCCTTTCATAATATCTTCAATAATCCTGTCAGGGTCCTCGGTACGGGGGTTATCGCTTGTAACAACTGCAAAGGCTGAATTTTCAACAGCTATCTTTCCCATGACCGGCCTTTTTGTTCTATCCCTGTCTCCGCCGCACCCGAAAACCGTAATGATTTTATTATGCGGCATTTCATTAACAGACTGAAGAAGTTTCAGAAGAGCGTCGCCCGTGTGGGCATAATCCACAACTGCGTAAAATCCGCTACCGGTATCTACAACCTGCAGTCTCCCCGGAACAGATTCAAGCTCCGCCATACCTTTCACAACATCATCAAGCTCAATCCCGGAATAGAGAGCCGCCCCAAGGGCCGCAAGAGAATTATAGACCTGGAACCTCCCTGCAAGATTAAGCCTGACATCTCTCCTGTCCGGGCCGTGTACAAACCTGTAACTTACACCCGTAATCCTGTTCTCTATACTCTCCGGGGCGGCAAGAAGGTCAGCCCCCTCCGACTCCCCGTATGAAATCATCTTAAAACTGTAGCCGTTATGCGATTCATAAATCAGCCTGCCTGATTCATCATCTGTATTTATAACAGCGACACGCTCCTGCTTGCAGCTTTTTTCCAGGAGGTCAAAGAGCCTCTTCTTTGCCGCAAAATATGCGTCAAAGGTCTTATGAAAATCGAGGTGATCCTGTGTAAGGTTAGTGAACACAGCGCAGTCGAAATCAACATCCTCAACCCTGTCAAGAAAAAGGGCGTGGGAGGATACCTCCATCACAACATGGGTCACGCCGTCATCAAGCATCATTTTGAGGAGTTCCTGGATATCCTTTGACTCAGGAGTGGTGTTCGGTGCAGGGAGGACTTTACCCTTCCACCTGTAGTTAACAGTGCCTATTACACCGCAGGAATGTCCACTGTTGTTATATATTGATTCAAGGAGATATGTAATCGAGGTTTTCCCGTTGGTTCCGGTTATACCGGTAACATGAAGACACCCGGAAGGCTCACCATAAAAAACGGAAGAGACCCTGGACAGGGCCTTTCTGGAATCATGAGAAACGAGGAAAACCACGCCTTCAGATTCAAGGTGAATAAAATCCTGCAGCCTTTCGTCAGAGAGAAGAACGCACCTACAGCCGTTCTTCACCGCGCTTTCAATGTACGTGTGACCGTCACTTTCATAACCCCTTATGGCCACGAACATACTCCCTGCAGCCGCCCGCCTTGAATCGTACTCCACGGAGGAAATCTCCACAGAACTTATGTCAGCGTTACCGGTTGCGCTTATCAGCTCACATGCCCCTTTCAGTATCTCACTTGCTTTCATTTTTACCGTCAGTTTTCTTTTCTTCATCTTTCAGCAGAAGCATATCCCCGGGCTCCATTCTCCTTACCCCTTTTCCGGACATCACTGCTTCAACTGTCCTGAAGTCTCTCAGTCTCTCAAGCTCGAAAACGAGCCTTTTATTCTCCTCGTTCAGTTCATGCTTGACCCTTGTGAGTTTTCTGTAATCCATTTTCATTCGCATGACCTCTATATTCTGCCATACATAAAGAAGAACAAAAACACTCATCATAAATACAATCATGAAGTACTTCATTTATAGTCCGTTTATACTTCTCAGTTTTCTTATGGCCCTGAGCTTCGCGCTTCGGGACCTGTTATTCCATTTCAGCTCATCATCCATGGCCGTTAAAGGTTTTCTGGTCAGGAGCTCAGCAAATGGTTTATTCATACAGTTGCACCTGTTCGGCTCGTTTCCGCAGAGACAGCCATCTTTCATTCTTCTGAAAAAAATCTTTGCTATCCTGTCTTCAAGGGAATGAAATGAAATGGCCATCATGATACCGCCATCATTAAGCATCTCAAATCCGCCGCGAAGCCCCTCTTCTATTGACAGAAGTTCCTGGTTAACCTCAATCCTTACAGCCTGAAACACCCTTGTCGCAGGATGAATATTCTTCACATGAAACTTCTTTGGTATAGCCGCCAGAACTATAGATGCAAGCTCCGCTGCTGTCTCAACAGGCTTTGCAGCCCTCCTCTCCACTAAAATCTTCGCAATCCAGGCGGCCCACTTCTCCTCGCCGTAATCCCTGAAAATCCTCGCAAGCTCTTTCTCCGGATACCTGTTTATAACATCATAGGCATTAAGGTCAGTCCCGCCGAGACTCATATCGAGCGGCTCTTCACCAGCGAAGGTGAATCCCCTGCCGCTTCTGTCAAAGTGATACGATGAAATTCCAAAATCGTACAGGATGTAGTCTGGCGGATTGTCCGGGTTGAGGAGATCTGCTATACGGGAAAAATTGCTGTTTATAAAAGTAATTCTGTCGCTGAAAGCCGAAAGCCTCTCTCTGGCACTTGCCAGTATTTCACTGTCCCTTTCAAAAGCCGTAATCCTGATATCAGGGAAAAGCTTCAGAAAAATCTCCGAATGTCCCCCTTCACCAAGGGTACAGTCAATAAGATGGCCACTCCCCTTTTTCAAAGAACTATTTATGATGTCAACAATTTCGCGCCAGAGAACAGGTTTATGCACATATGTTTCATTAAAAAATTCATCAACAGCATGATTATGTCCCATCAGTCAGTGCCTGCCCTCAAATCCCCAAGTCATCCGCAAAGGAATCCATAATCCCAACCTCAGGCCTGCACTCTTCATAAACCTCTTTTGCCCATATTTCAATTTTATTAAAAAGTCCGAGAATTATAACATCACCGGAGATCCCTGCGTATTTCAAAAGGTTGGAGGGGATAACCATCCTCCCCTGCTTATCCAGTTCACATTCACTGGCCCCTCCTACGAGAAACCTTACACTCATCCTGTTTTTAGGATCAGACTGGGAAAGGGGCATCAGTTTCTTTTCCACGAACTCATTCCACTCCTGATCACGGAAAGCCATAAGACACCTGTCAAAACCGTGGGTAACCACAAGCTTTTCAACAGGCTCCTCCTCCCCGAAAGCTTTTCGCAGCTTTACAGGGATAGCCACTCTCCCCTTGTCGTCAAGCGCGGGGGAATACTCTCCCATGAACATAAGTTATACCCGGAAACCCCTCAAACTGGATTAATTCAACAAAAATCACCACTTTTCCCCATTTTTAACCATATGAGACATAAATGTCAACCAGAAAAACGTTTTTTTCCGCAGGAGGAAATTTTTTATATACAGGTATTGGAGCATTCAGCCGATAGATTACCTTTTGCAGTAAAACCATGTAATACCGGATATGCGAAAACCCTGATTTTCATAGATTCCGGAGGTTTTTAAAGCTTAAACAGGGAATTTTCAGGAGGTATGGGGTCAGAGCCCCTTGTTGGCAAGCCGGGGTCAGAGCACCTCTCAGGGCAACTTTAACTTTTACAGAGATAAAAAAATTTTTTTTATTGACGCATAGTGCTTAAAATTATTTATTTCATTTCATTCGCGGGTGTAGTTCAATGGTAGAACTTTAGCCTTCCAAGCTAATAGCGTGGGTTCGATTCCCATCACCCGCTCATAGAAACCCTGATTCTTTCAGGGTTTCTTTATGCCTGCAGGCAGAGGAAAATTAAAACATTCTGAATTTAATTATCTGGTAATATACCGGCCTCACTTCTTTTATAACCACAACAACCGATATAAAGCCCTGTAAAGCCTTCATCCGTGTTTAATAATGCCTGTGCTATATTACACGAAATAAAACGCAATACAGAGAGAATGATGCAGTATGGCGGGCTTATATAATTAAGGCCGACTTTATTACTGCTGTTTAATGGATAATCAGGAATAAAGGCCGGCCTGCAGATTCATTTCCGCACTGTCAGCTGCTCAACAACGAAATCTGTAATACGACCGTAAACATTCCCCCTTTTTACCGAAGGGGACACACGAATAACCAGTTCAGCCAGATGAACCAGTTTCTCCGCCTTCATGAATTCCGGGTCATTTTCAAGCCCCTCAAGATCAGGGCTGTAATCATTTATATGCGCCAGGGCCAGTTCCCTGAGTTCCCGCTCCCTGTTTTTTGCAGAATTCTCTTTTTTGAAGCTGTTTATTGCCTCATCGGTGAGAATAAGGATATCCTCCCCTCCTGCCGCTCTTTTTAGCCCCGACACTGCCGCGGGCATGATATCTCTTTGCGCCTTACGCTCTCTTTTTTTGCTTATACTGTATATTTTCATAAATTCCTCCAGATATCATATTTTAATCTCTTTACATGATATATATCGGAAACACCCGTCAAATGTTTAACTATTTTTTTGTTTAGTATTATTTTTTTTAAAAAATTTCTTCCGCTTATAACCTGCGCATCTGCGCAATCTGCCTTGAAATTGAAACCAGTCTGCCGGCATCATCCCATACTTCACAGTCAGCCTCAAGAAGCCCGCAGGTTACAAAACGTGTACGCAGGGTAAATCTGAGCCATTCAGTCCGGGGCATGTTCCTTATGCTTGTGGAAAGCTCGATTGTGGGGACCCAGGCGGTCGGCCCGTGGGTTACAAATATTGCAGGCGGGATTGAATCAGCGATAAGCAATAATGAAAGAGGATCATAACTGCAGCTCTCCCTGAATTTAACCCACCCTTTCTGCTCCGATTTTTCTGACTTTTTACCCTTCATCCATCCCGCGCTTGCAGGGTCAAGGCGCATGTCAAGGTTAAGAAACATGGAGTATGCAGGAGATCCGACAACGGGTACACACGAAGCAAGGAGCTCAAGCACAGGAGCTCCTGTCTCGTAATGTTCAAAAGCGCATTCCGTTGCTTCGACGGAAAATGTGCCAAGGGCGCGGATCTTCTCTTTCCCCTCCTGAAGAAGCCTGGCTTCATAGCGGCTGAACTGGGCCGATCTTGAAATTTCCTCCACCCTGACCTCCGCCTTACCAGGGACACAACGTGAGATATAATTTGCCGTCACTATGGGGAGCGATTTCCTGTCGGAGCGGGCTGTCATAGCGCCGGCCATAACAGCCATAAGATATCCGCCGTTCGGATTTCCATTGACAGACCAGTTGTCCGATATTTTTACTTCAAAAATTCCTTCACCTGTCTCCTTCAACGCGATATCATCTTCAAACATTCCCACGGTTTACACCCCCTTTAATAGCCCGGCAGTAATTCAGCATAGATCCTTTAGCCATTCTGTACAGCAAAAATCAGGGCTATTCCTGAATTACAGCAGTTTCTTATAATCATCATTCAGCCCCCTCTCCTCCGCTCGCAACTTCAGCCATTCGCGTTCATTGGCAGGGACTTCAGGGATATCATCCTTTTCTCTTCTGACCAGTTTGATAGCTTCAACAGGGCATGTTGACACACAGAGGCCGCAGCCTATACAGTCTGTTATTTCAGCATAATCTTTCATCTCGATGGCATTGGCCTGGCACCGTTCGAGACAAGCACCGCACGAAATGCATAAATCGCTTTCTACAACCGCCACATAAGCGGATTTAGCCACGGCGTTCTTACTTATGGAGATATATTTAGTCAGCGGTCCGCAACAGCATTTGCAGCAGTTGCAGATGTAGAAATGCCCGGACTTATAGTTTGAGGTCATGTGTACAAGTCCCGCCTCTTCAGACATCTTTAAAATATCATATGCCTCATCCTTTGTAATTGCCCGGCATGTATCATCATTATCAAAAAAACCCGGCACAGGGGCAAATGAAAGGCAGACCTCCATAGGCTTGTCGCATTTATTTCCCAGGAGCGCCTTCTCTTTTTTGCAAATGCAGTCCCTGACAGACCAGGATTTCGCACCTTCAATTAATGCGGCCACACTCTCGTAAGGTTCAATTGTAGTATCATCTTTCACTTCAATACCTATGGGAATAGATTTCATCATGGGCGGTTCAATTGTAAAAAACTGTTCGGCCATTGTGCTGTCCATATACTCCTCAGCCATTGCAGCAAAATCTTTATCCATCATGGAACCCTGGAACTCGTATATGCCGAAGACATAGGGGTAAATCCTGTATAACGAAAAGTCGCCTTTGCTTATCCCCACAAGCTGGCCTTTATTTTTCATTACAGGGAGCATCTTCCTGATATACTCAACATCTACACCTGTCCTTGTGGATATCTGTTCAACTGTTTCAAATGAAAGCTTCAGCTTCATGAAAAGCTCCGCCTCTTCCGGGGAAAAAATCCTTTTCAGAATTTTAATCTCAATGCCGCTTTCTGATTCCGGGAATCCGTTCGGTATGCTGTTGAGAAACTCTCTCAGTTCTATGTATGCATCATTCATACTCAATCCTCCTTCTGTATAATATTTTATATTTATATAGTTTCAATAACGTTCAGCGTTGACCATTCGCCACGGGAGATTATACTCCAGAAGTTTCTTTCAGGATAGATGCGTTTATCAATTTCATTACGGGTAAGGCCGGACTGTTCCAGTTCTCTGACTTTCCCCTGTATCTCCAGAAAAAAATCAAGTTTTGACTTAAGTTTCTCTTTGCCCTTATTATGTACGCCTGAATGAGCACAGAAAACTGTATCAAAATCGAGCTTAAGAAGCTTTTTAAGGGATTTTATCGCATCATTAATATTTTCATCTTTAAATGCCACTACCTGTTTTCTGCCCACATAGAGATCCCCTGTAAAAAGCCACCCCTCATTCTTTTCATGAAAGACAACATGGTCCCTGTGATGTCCCGGCGCATCTATGACATCGAGCCTGAGATGTCCGGTTTCGATAACAGGCGGCATCGAATCAGCGATAAATCCCTCCCTGTTGCCCCAGGTAAGTCTTCTGTACAGCGGAATTTTTGACTTCACAGCTGCCTCAGGAATGGAATTCTCTTTCAGATATACCGGAACTTTGAGATTATCTTTTATCCATGCAGCTGCGCCTGTATGATCCTCGTGAACATGGGTAATTGCTGCACAGCTTATCTTTTCTTTTTTCAAAAAAAATTTTGTCTCTTTAAGCATATTTGCAGAACCTGCGTCTATTAATACTCCATCAGCTATATACAGATATATATTAAGCTGCAGCGGGTAATAACCCGACTTCGCTTTCGCGACCGTAATGCTGTTATTTAATTTTTTTATTATCATTTGCTCCTCCCTTCAGTTAACATTAAGCTCCAAACATACCAACCGGTATGTGAATATACAAAAAAATTAAATCCGGATCTGCTCGACAAGAAATTTTACAAGATCAACCGCATTATCCAGAAATTTTCTATCATCAGATACCTTTGACATGGCAAGACTCCCTTCAATGAGAGATATAAAGTTCATGGAAAAGGCTTCTGCATCAACATCTTTCCTGATTTCAGAATCTGTTTTACCCTGCTCTATAATCATCTTCAGAGATTTTCTCCACATCCTGATAAATCGGCATACTCGGTTTCTTATAGCTTCGTTTACATCATCAGAATCGACAGCAGCATTAATTACAGGGCATCCTCCCGCCTGCTTCATCAGATCATAATTATTCCTGAACGATTCAGCAAAAACCAGCAGCTTATCACATGAATTATATTTATCTTTTATTTTATTAAAAATCCGTGTAGAGATTAAACCAAGATTGTACTCAAGCGCTGCAAGTGCCAGATCATCTTTATTTTTAAAATGATGATAGATTGCCCCCTTGGTGAGGTTCGTCTGCTCCAGGATGTCTGAAAGAGATGCTCCCACGTAGCCGTTTTTATTAAAAACAGGTGCTGCAGCTTCAATAATATAGTTTCTTGTCTCTTCAGGGTTCTTCATAATGACACTACATACCGAACGGTATGTAGTGTCAAATCAAATAAATAAAACCTGAAAAAATCATTAATTTTTTATTTTGTTTCAACTATATGCTGCATCGGTTTAACCATTTCCGTTTTCAGCATCTTTCTGATTTTGTCCCTCATTTCCGGTTTATCAGTGAGAGAAATCATGGTTTCATTGTATTTTATTGCCTTCTCATCATTCTGCGGAAAATCGTAAAATCCGTTTTCCTCATAAAATTTATGATCAGCCTGAAAGACAAAGCGCAGCCTTCCCCATATATCATCACGGAAAATTTTCATTCCTCCCACACCGAGAAACGTAGCAGGCTGCACATAACTTTTTTCTGAACATGAAACAAGCTTTAATGCCATAGCGTCTACAAGAGAATCTATCTCTTCAGACGAATATTCATCAGTAACGATATCAGCAAGATTAACCATCTGCCACTGGGAATAGGCCTCAAAAACTTCACGAAGTTCAGGAATCATTCTTAAAGGCCCTGAAACAAGAAGACCCAATTGTTTATTTCTCAGCGTCGGAGTATGCGTATTGAAAAATCCCCTGTCAAACATCTGCTTCCATTTGGCTGACAGATACCGGTCCTTAATCTCACCCGCATAAATGATAATATCGGAGTTTATAACCTTATTATTATAAAAATCAATAAACTCATCCTTCCCTGTATAAACACATCGATAGTCCAGACCACACTCACAGCATCCGAGACAGCCTCCGTTTATTTTAATATCACTTAGTGATATCACCTCAACATCACCTATGAAATTATTTTTCATTCTCGAAATCATACAAGAAAGATTATCTCCTGAATAGCTCCTGTCAGAAAGAATAAGTACTTTTTTCCCCCTGAGATTAATACTTTCAGCAGGCACACCGGGGGTATACTTCCTCATGCCATAATCAGGCTTCATAAATAATATCGCTGTTTTGCTTTTTAATTCAGCTGCTTTGAATATATCATCTGCAAAAGCGAGGAGTTTACCCCTGCCATCTTCCCCCATTATATCATACATATCAGGGGAAAACGACCCGGCAAAATTCATCCCTAAATTTTCACATATTCCTCTCATGTACGAATGAGCAATGTTATCAAAAAAATGTATTGAAGTGGTAATTACAGCTGCATATTTACCCCGGAATTTTTTCTCTACCCCCTTTTCCCATATAAGTTCAATAAACCTTTTATATTGGGATGGCACAAGGCATACATAAAGCGGCGCAGCCCATATTATAAAATCAGAACCATCTATATCGTTAATAATTTCATTAAAAAAAATTTCATCATTTTCTATTTTTGCTATACGTTGGGAAATATTATGATAACTGAAATTATGCTGTCCGAATTTTTTTTCTATAAACTTAACATACTGCATCGTTATGCTCAAATCGCCCTTAGGACTTCCGTTTAAAACTGTAATTTTCATCAAAAACTCCTTTGATTATCACTATTCATAAATAAAAAGCAGGGGAGAACGCTCTAACTCGTTCTCCCCTGCTTTATGCCCGACCTTCACTATCGGGGGCTTTTTTGCTCATCCATTGCGCGAAGAATTTTACGATCAGGTTTACCTACAGAGGTTCTTGGTACTTCATTTATAAACTCAACAATTTTAGGAACCTTGTAAGGGGCGAGCCTCTCTTTGCAGTAATCTATCACTTCCTCTTCAGTCATAGTCTCCCCTTCTTTAAGGACCACAAATACCTTGACGGTTTCACCACGTTTCTCGTCCTTCACTCCTATAGTGCACGCTTCAAGGACTTTCGGGTTAGTATACATAACTTCATCAATATCCCTGGGATAAACATTAAACCCGCTGCAGAGCAGCATATCCTTCTTGCGGTCCACGATGAAAACAAATCCGTCTTCATCCATATACCCTATATCCCCTGTGAATAACCACCCGTCTATAAGAGTATTGGCTGTCTCCTCAGGGTTCTCCCAGTATCCTTTCATGATCTGCGGAGCTCTGGCAATAATCTCACCCGGTTCACCTGTGGGCATTTCCTTAAGCCCTGTATCAAGATCCACAATTTTCAGATCTACATCCGGCCAGGGGACACCCACGCTGCCGGCTTTGCGGATAGTAGTCATAGGATTTGCAGTGATAATATTACATGTTTCAGAAAGCCCGTAACCTTCTGTTATTCTTGCTCCGGAAAGTTCCTGGAACTTATTAAGAAGCTCAACTGCAAGAGGAGATCCTCCCGAAGTAATCCCTTCCATGGATTTAATTTCTGATTTTGTAATATCGGGATGGTTTGCAACACCCTGAATCATTGCAGGAACAGCCGCCCAGCAGTTAGGCTTGCTTCTGTTGATTGCTGCGAGAATATTATCAGGAGCAGGCTGCGCAACAAGCACCATTGTACCCCCACCGTAAAGGCAGAGATTGATATTGCAGTTCATGCCGAATACATGATAAAGAGGTATAGTTGCAAGTGTTTTCATCTCTTCAGGAGGGACTGCCACAGCATGCCACATCCCTGTCTGTTGAATCATGGAGATCATATTGGAGTTTGTCAGCATACACCCCTTCGACAACCCGGTGGTGCCGCCGGTGTACTGGAGGAGTACAACATCTTCATAACCTATTTCAACAGCAGGCTCCTCATCTTTTCCTGAACCGACACACTGATCAAAATCCAGTATAGCACTGTCTTCCGGGAACTCAATTTTATTACCCGGGATCTGTACTATAACAACCCTTTTAACTGACGTTTTACCCTCACGGAGAATTGCAATAACCTTTTCAGCAAAAGCCGCCATAACAACAACTGTTTCAGCACCACTGTCTTTGAACTGATGCGTAAGCTCCGGAACAGTATATAAAGGATTTGTCGGAACCGCTATTGCTCCCATCTTATACACAGCCATTAAAGTGACCGGGTACTGGGGAATATTAGGCATCATTAAAGCGATACGATCTCCTTTCCTGACTCCTTTGTCCGCCAGACTGTTTGCAAAACGCCTTGCCATTGAATTGGCTGCCTTATAACTTATCTGTATGTCATTGAAGATCAGATAGGGCTTCTCGGGATTTGTTTCCGCGTGGCTGATAAAAAGCTCTTTGATTGTTATACGGGGATACTCAATTGAAGGGGGTACCTCCTTATCGTAATACTGATACCAACGTCTTTCCATTTGACACACCTCCTGAATATATTAATATTTACCCCGCTACATTCAAAAGGCGCCTTTAACCCGTATTGCCGTTATCAATAAAGCTTTTCCTGATACGGCATATACAGCTCACCCTGTAACGGGCTGGTTGCTCAATCTAAATACCTTCGCTTTTTTTTCTTTTTGCCTCGACTCTCTCAGACCTGATAACCCTGCCGCCCATTTCAAATACGGCGTTATCCAGAAAATCATCTGAAACCTGCCCGGGATATGTGTAAACGAACGTGGCAAGCCCGTGAGTATAAAACCACATGGTTTTAAGAATTCTGCTTAACTGAAACTCCTCAAATCCCTTAAGATAACTGTCCTTTTTCATCAGTTCTATCATCGCTTCATTAGCGATGGGAAAGTTCTCTTTCTCTATATCCAGTTTCATTCTTCCGGATAAAAAAAGAATGCTAAACAGCTCCCTGTCGTACCTGGCGAGCCTGATATACCCCTTGCCTATATTGAAAAACTGGTGGTTCCCTTCATCGTTATTCAGATAAGTCTCAACGACAAAATCCTTTATCCTGGAGATGACGGCTGTTTCAATATCCTTTATATTCCTGAATGAATAATAGACCGGTTGAGTTGAACAGCTGAGGACTCCGGCGATATTTCTTGCAGTAAGATTACCCAGTCCCTTCTTTCTGACAAGTTCAAATGCCGCCTGAACAATATCTTCATCACTTATCATCTTTTTTGGAGGCATAACATTCACCTGTGTTTTATAACATTAGTTATAAAACACAGGTTATATAACTAATGTTATAAAAGCAAGCCTTTTTCAGCTTTTTTTAAATAACCTGCAAATATATTATTTCAGGGGCTCCCCCTTCAATTCCTGACAAAAAATTTAATTTTTAAACATAAGGGTTTATTTATAAGCAACAGGCAGATGTGTTAAATAAACCGCTCCGGAAATGTATACAGGACCTTTTGTAGATGCCATACTGCTGGCAGACATAAATCAGGCATCTCAAAACTGCTGAATATCTGAATCTGCAAAACAAATAACCGGATAATCAATATCAAGTCTAAAATGTTGTTGAAAAATGCGGCAAATAAATTTGTAAGTGACAGTAATTATACTTTTAAGGATTTTTAACCATGAAAAACGTCTATGATGTATTAAATGAAAGGGGATATGTCGAACAGGCAACCCATGAAGATGAAATACGCGAGCTGCTGGGAAAAGAGCCCGTCACATTTTATATAGGATTTGACCCCACTGCCGACAGCCTCCATGTTGGCCACTTTATCCAGGTAATGGTCATGATGCATATGCAGCAGGCCGGGCACAAACCGATTGCACTTATCGGCGGTGGAACGGCAATGGTAGGGGATCCGTCAGGGCGAACTGACATGCGCCAGATGCTCACAATGGAACAGATAAGAAAAAACGGTGAATCCTTCAAAAAACAGTTCTCCCGATTCATAGATTTCGGCGAGGATAAGGCTATAATGGTAAACAACGCAGACTGGCTTCTTGAGCTGAAATACGTTGACTTCCTTCGCGATATCGGAAGACATTTTTCCGTAAACCGTATGCTTTCCGCCGAATGTTTCAAAAACAGGCTGGAAAAAGGCCTCTCTTTCCTGGAATTCAACTATATGCTCATGCAGTCCTATGATTTCCTTGAACTCTACCGCCGGTACAACTGCAAACTCCAGCTTGGCGGAAACGATCAGTGGTCTAATATCATTTCCGGTGTAGACCTTATCCGCAGGGCTGACAATGTGCCATCATACGGTTTAACATTCAAGCTGCTGGTAAACAGTGAAGGAAACAAAATGGGGAAAACCCAGTCAGGCGCGGTATGGCTTGATTCATCCAAAACCTCGCCTTACGACTTCTACCAGTACTGGCGTAACGTGGATGATCCCGACGTAAAAAACTGCCTTTCCCTCCTCACCTTTATCCCCATGGATGAGGTAAACCGGCTGGGAGCTCTGCAGGGAGCTGATATTAATAAAGCGAAAGAGGTACTGGCTTACGAGGTAACAAAA
>Ga0116163_1000711_pt1 | contig 22487 bp, 17 predicted proteins | sample AD_UKC107_MetaG_FD_89889 | JGI IMG/M metagenome (GOLD analysis project Ga0116163, IMG submission 89889) | Active sludge microbial communities of municipal wastewater-treating anaerobic digesters from Hong Kong - AD_UKC107_MetaG | ecosystem: Engineered > Bioreactor > Anaerobic > Digestate...
ATTGGTCATTTCATCCCATGTGAAAATGATCAAACCTGAAAAAAAGATATATGAGCTAATACTTTCTCGATATTCACTGGCTCCTTATGAAACAGTTTTCTTCGATGATTCTTATGAAAATATCAAAGCGGCAAATCAAATGAAAATAACAGGTATACATACACCCAGCCCAGCTCAGCTAAATGATTTTTATATTAATGAACTAAAAAGGAAAAAACAATATGTTCTTTGAATCTATGGTAGAATGGTTCATTTACTCTAATCTTGCCATGATCAATATTATGGCACAATATTTTGAAAATGCCCGGTTTTCGCCAGTACAAATAGGCGCTCTAATGTCGGTTGTACCCGGAATGGCTTTAATCGCCAATCCGTTTTGGTTTAGCTTAAAAAGAAGAATCGGCGAGAAAAAAACATTAAAATACCTAACCCTTATCCCGGCTGTTTTAGTTTGGGGCATTTATCTTTTGCCAGGGTTTTTCCCGAAACTGATTGCTTTAGTTTTTTTTGGCTTTTTTGCCAGTTCTGTAGTGCCATTGGGAGAGGCCGGAGTCATGGAATCGTTAATGGCAAAAGGGATGCATTTGGATAAAGCCAGGTTAATGGGAACGATTGGTTTTTCTATCATTTCTCTGATATCCGGTTTTCTCTTTGAGATTAGTTTTGTCTTTATGTTTATTATTTCGACCTCGGCATTGGTTTTGACCTTTAGCTTTTCAAAAAAACTGAAAACTTATGAAATGGTCAGTCAAAGAAAATACACAACTGATAATTCTGGGAACTCAAAAACGTTTTTGTTTATGCTATTAACGGCTACAATAGGTATCATGGGAATCTCTTTTTGCGGCTCTTTTTTACCTTTGCTTGTTTCTCAAAAAGGGTTTCCAGATAGTACCGTGGGTATCAGCTTTGCTGTGCTTTCCATTTGTGAAGTGCCATTTTTGCTGTTTGCAAAAACCATTATTAAAAGAACAGGTTCTCTTTTTTTAGTAGCAACAGGAATCCTCGCTATTGGAATAAGATTAATCATAACACCTTTGGCTCAAACACCGTTACAACTTGTATTAACGCATATCTTACATGGTTGGAATTATATAGTAATCTACTATGCTATCTTCAACTATATTCATTTCAAGATTCCCGAAAAGCAGGCAAACAAGGCGCAAGCTGCTTTCTGGATGATCATACAAGGCGGGGGATTTTTGGTGGGTTATCTCGGTGGGGGTATCATGGTTGAATTCTTTGGGCTTGTCAATACCTATCAACTTCTTTCCGTGATGATGTTCATATTATCGGTTCCCCTTTTTATATGGTATTTTGGAAGTTTAATTGGGGGGTCAAAATGAAAAAAACCATCATTGCTTATACGGTTATCCTTATGATACTTGCCCTTTTAATGTATTTTTTTTCCATGTCTTGGATGAATTTTTTATTTCGCCCCAATCTTAAAAAAGAACTTGAAATTCTGATTTCAGAGCAACCGATGCAACATCCCGTGGTTACCGATAACCAATTATCAGACTTTTCCGATGCTGTTGAATCGGTTACTGGAGAAATTGGCTTGTTCACCAGTCATTTTGATTATTATGAAAAGTTAGCCCCTGCCTTTACACTTTTTCAGGATACTTTTACCTATTTGGATTTTTGGGAGGGGACGCTTCATTCCGCATCGGTTTTTCCCTGTATATTCTTTTACAGAGGAGGAAAGGTATATGTTCGTGAATCAATTGGAAACATAGTGCCTTCAGGTGCTGTGATAACGGCAATCAATAGCCAGCCTATTGATGAGATTATGAATTATTTTCAGCAATTTATTTATGCCCCATCGGTTGAGGAAAGAAACTTTTGGGCAATTGAAAGAGATTTGCTTAATTATTATCCGGAATTTTTCAAAGCGAAAGAATTTAAGATAGAATATGTAAATAATGGAACGGAATATCAGGAAATTATTGATAGAGTGCCTTGGAAAGAATTTTCTTCATGGAGACAGCGGATTCAATCAGAGGTATATCGGTTCAAGCAAGATGGTGATTTGGCAGTCCTCAAATTGTACGATTTATCCTATGCAGAACAAAATGTTCATAAAATCAAAGAAATAATGCTTCAAATAATCGATTCAAAAGTACCAAAACTACTCATTGATTTATCGGATACAAAAGGAATAGGGGACAATTATTATACGCTTCAAATGCTTTTATCTTTTTTCTCAGAAAATGAAGATTATTTGATCCAAAAACAAATAACTCGGTATACTCAGCAATCAGATGCATTTGCAGTGATTCAGCAGAATCAAATTTATCAAGGTGCTGTGTATTTTTTAATTAGCGATTACTCTATATATCCCTATCTTTCCACTTTAATTTCCTTTTGCCAGCGAACGAATACCGGACTATTCATAGGTACACAACCTTTGAGTTTGGGATCTTTTTTGTCAAATCCCAATCATGAACCTCTTTATATTTCTTATCTTATCCCCAAAGTATGCAGAACGTATAATGAAATTCAACCGATCAATGATGATAATTTGATCGTTAAACCTTTTTTATTTACTAACGAAGATTATATAGAACTAATGTTTTTCACCAAAGATTATCTTTCATATATTTCAGATTTTAAGTGATCAATTCAAACAATATGGTAAAATAGTCTATCAAAAATAGATGTATAATTTCCAGTATTGCCAGTATTCAAAAAGATTTCTTTTATGATTCATGAAGGAGCGTGTTTATCGTGGATAATCAATTATCGATATTGCTTGCTGAGGACGATTTAATCAGCCGAAGGTTGATAAAAATTCTCATTGAGAAATTGGGTCATAAGGTTTTTGTGGTAGAAAATGGGAGAAAAGCCTTCGAAGCATACCAAACAAATCAATATGATTTGATTCTGATGGACATACAGATGCCTTTGATGGATGGGTTGGAATGCACGAAAAAGATTAGAGAATTCGAACAGCAAATAAATAGATCCCGTGTTACGATTATTGCGGTTACTGCTCACGCCATGATAGGAGATAAAGAAAAGTGTTTGAACGCTGGTATGGATGATTATATTACGAAACCGATCGAAGAAAAAGTTCTAATGGAAAAAATTGATAAACTTCGTTTGAATCATTCGGCTATTTTAAAAACGGGTAATATTGAATTGTTAAATAAACTTTTTGACAACACCTCCGACGTTCGAGAAATCATTACAGACTTTTTGGGCTATTATCCCCGTCAGCTTAGCTTAATCAAGCAAAAGGTAAAAGAAAAATCATTTGATGAGATGGCGGCGCTTGTACACAAACTCAAAGGTAGCACATCAAATTTTGAGGCGGAGAAAGTTGTAGATATTCTGAAAAAACTGGAGATTTGTGCTTCACAATGCGATCAAGAATCTATTGAAAGGTTAATGCTGTTACTGGAGACTGAACTTGAATCTTTAAAGAATTATCTCCTTAAATATCAAAAGTGATTGATAACGGATCTGGGGGTAAAAATGATCAATAATAAAAATTACAAAGGTTATATCAGAACTTTTTCTCAGTTTGTTTTTATTAAAGATAATGAACAGTCTGAGAAAGATTTTCCGGGTGCTAAGAAGGCATTGGATATTTTTAAGAATCTTCTGACAAATTACGGTCATAAAGTTCAAAAAAAGGAACTATGTGAAATCTTTTGGCCAGATATGAGTGAAGAAAAAGCGAAACAAAATCTCTCTTCAAATTTGTACTACTTAAGAAAAGGTTTGGATAAGATATACGAAAAAGATTCTTTTGGTAAATTTTTTATAAGATCCAATTCTCACGTCTGTTGGCTGAATAAGCCACCAGAAATTGGATTGGATTTTGAGGTTTTTGAAGAACTGATTATGCAAGGAGAAAATCAATCCAACCTAGCACTTAAGAAGCGTTACTTTTTTGATGCTTTGGAAATTTATACGGGTGATTATTTGCCTTTTTCTAATTACAACTGGGCAATCCGAAAAAGAAAGGAATACCAAGAAAAGGCGATACACGTTATTCTCAAATTGATTGATATGGATGATGTACTTTCTGAAAATGAGCGAGAAGTGTTATTTGAGAAAGGCTTCTCTATTGCCCCATTAAATGAAGTGTTGGTCCTAAAAAAACTCGACTTTTTAAAAAAACAAGATAAGGTCTTAGAAATAATCAAGATTTACAAAGACTTTAAAAATAGAATCGAATCTGAATTATCCATAACGGTGCCTCGTGAAATAGAAATCTTTATGGCAGATATTCTTAAAAGAAACATGGTTTCAAAAGTACCAAATGAATTTAAAGCGCATCAGAATTTTATTGAAATAAAAGAGTTCCAAAAACTTATTTCTTTTGAGTTAAATGCCAGAAATCCAAAATCACTTTTATTATCTGTCAATCTTATGAAGGGATTGGAAAGCCAAACGGATATTAAAAAAATGTCCGATCATTTGTTTAACAGCGTTAGAGGTGGAGATAGAATTTCATATTCGAATAAACATTTATTTATTCTTTTCACGGAGATTCAAAAGATCGATTTACCAATCCTAATTGATCGTTTTTACCCTTTTTTTGAAAAATATTTCAAAGAAACTGGCGCAAAATACAAGTGGCATGAAATCAAACACCAAAAAACGAAATTGATTACATATGGCGAATGGAAATGAAAAAAGGGGTGAAAAGGACATGCTTGATGTAAAAGAATTGAGAACCAATCCAGAGCGTATTAAAAAAGCTATGGAAACAAGAAATGAAAATCCTGGACAAATTGATGCAATCATTTCTATGGATGAGACCAGGCGAGAAATTATCCAAAAAGCGGATGAGTTAAAGGCACAGAGAAATCAGCTTTCAAAAGCTGTTGCCAAATTGAAATCATCTGGTAAAAAGGATGAAGCCATAAGAAATATAGAAGAAAGTAAAGAGATTGGAAATAAAATAAAAGAATTTGATGACCAACTGAGGGAAATTGAAACCCAACAGGAATCAATGATTTCCCAATTACCGAATATCCCATCAGAAAAAGTTCCTGTCGGGAAAGATGAGAAGGATAATGTAGAAGTCTTAAGATGGGGAGAACCAAAAAAATTCGATTTTGAACCGAAACCACATTGGGAAATCGGTCCGGAACTTGGAATGATGGATTTTGAAAGAGCTTCAAAAATGAGTGGAGCGAGATTTGTTGTTCTTACCGAAGGAATTGCAAGATTGGAGCGGGCTTTGATTAATTTTATGCTGGATTCTCATATTCAAAACGGGTATAAAGAGGTAAATATTCCCTATCTCGTAAAAAGAGAAACCATGTATGCTACCGGTCAGTTGCCAAAATTTGAAGAAGAAGCGTACAAAACGACACCGGATGATATGTTTCTGATACCTACTGCTGAAGTTTTTTTAGCAGGCATGCATAAAGATGAAATTATAGAAGATCAAAATCTTCCGTTGAAATACTGCGCTTATTCAGCATGTTTCAGAAGAGAAGCAGGCAGCTATGGCAAAGATGTTAGGGGAATGATCCGTGTTCATCAATTTGAGAAAGTAGAACTAGTTCAATACACAAAACCTCGAGACTCTTTTGATGAACTGGAACGATTGACAAACGATGCCGAAGGTATATTAAGGGCTTTGGAATTACCCTACAGAAAGATCCTGTTATGTTCAGGTGATATGGGATTTGGGTCAGCTATGACGTATGACTTAGAGGTGTGGTTACCATCATACAAAGGTTATAAAGAGATTTCATCATGCTCTAATGATACTGACTTTCAAGCACGACGTGCGAATATGCGATATAGAAACAAAGAAAACAAGTTAGAGTACCTTCATACACTAAATGGTTCGGGGTTGGCTGTGGGAAGAACTTTAGTTGCTATTTTGGAAAATTATCAAAATGAAGATGGTACTATAAGTGTTCCTGGTGTTTTAAAGGGATATATGGGAGGGGCAGAAAGGATTTTTGGATAATTTGAACTTTTATCTTTTTGTGGAGTCTAAACTGATGTAACATCAATGGAAATAAACCCCTCAAAAAGATGAATAAAAATATGAAACCCCTCACATTTAAAAGCGGACAATAACCCCCTCGTCCGCTTTTGTGATGATGGTTAATCAGCTTTTTTTATATTGATAATGAAGTAAAAAATTATGTCAAATGAGATACCTTGATTATTTATACCGTTAGTGATAGTAATAGTATTGAACTGAAAGGAAGAAGAAAATGAGAATGTCATCTGATCAAGAAATGCTTAATTTGCTTAAGAAAGAAGTAGTACCGGCATTAGGCTGCACAGAACCAATAGCTGTTGCATTAGCAGCTGCTAAAGGAAGGGAAACTCTGGGAGAAGAAACAGGGAATGTCCATGTATTTGTTAGTCCTAACTTGTTTAAAAACGGAATGGGCGTGGGTATTCCCGGGACCGGAATGGTTGGCCTTCATATAGCCGCTGCATTGGGAGCTTGCGGGGGAGAATCCAAATATGGGTTAGAAGTTCTCAAGCATGTGACCAAAGAGCATGTAGAATTGGCTAAACAAAAGCTTGAGCGAAATGAAATAGAAATTGAAATAAAAAAACATTCTAATCCCTTGTTCGTTGAATGTGTCTGTTATAACCAATCCATGACACATGAGACAAAAATTGTCATTCAGGAGGAGCATTCAAACATTTCATTGATAGAAAGAGATAATCGAATCCTCTTTCAAAAAGAAGCAGGGGATTTAAAAGATAGCAGTGATACTATCGATGAAAAATTAACGGTGGATCAGATCATAAATTTTTCGATAACAGTTCCAGTTCAAGAATTTACTTTTTTAACAAAGGCAGTACAGTTGAACATGGCAATTTCCAAAGAAGGGTTGGAAGGCGAATATGGGATAAAAATAGGTAAGACCATGCTTGCACATTCCAACCATGCTGATTATGGATCATGTTTATCATCATATGTTGTGGCTTTGACATCGGCGGCGGCTGATGCCAGGATGTCAGGTTGTGTGCTTCCTGCAATGAGCAACAGTGGAAGCGGGAACCAGGGAATAAACGCAACGATTCCCATTGCCGTTTACGCTGAAAAAATGCATATCGATGAGGAGAAAATGCTGAGGGGCCTTGCAATGAGTCATCTTTTGGCGATTCACATTAAGTCATATTTGGGAAGGCTTTCGGCACTTTGCGGTGTAGTAGCTGCATCAACGGGTGTAGCAGCAGGGTTAACTTATTTAATGGGAGGTTCCAAGGAAGCCATTATTTTATCAATGAAAAATCTCATTGCAAACTTGACGGGAATGATTTGTGATGGTGCAAAGCCGGGGTGCGCTTTAAAGGTTGCATCCGGCGTAAGTGCTGCTTATCTCGCCGCAAGATTAGCAATTGCCAATAATGGTGCTACTGAGAATGATGGGATTATTGAAGCTGACATAGAAAACACGATAAAAAACCTTGCGAATATAGGTTCAAAAGCCATGAAAATAGCAGATGAATACATTTTAAATATTATGGTATGTAAATAATCAAGTTTAATAAAACAGTCAATCTAAACGATTAACAACTAAGGAGTCCCAATAATTAGTGATTGAAATAAAAAAAATGAGTCCTAAACAAATTTTAAAGAAATACTACGGATATGATCAATTTCGATCCGGACAGGAAGAGATTATTGAGTCTATCTTGAGTAAAAAGGATACTATGGCAGTTATGCCAACCGGAGCTGGAAAATCGCTGTGTTTTCAGATACCGGCATTGTTATTTGAAGGGAAAAGCATTGTCATATCACCTCTTATTTCCTTGATGAAAGATCAAGTGGATAATCTTCGAACAATGGATATTCGGGCGGCCTATATCAACAGTAGCCTTTCTCAAGACGAAGTTCGTTTGAAAACACAGGATTTTGTTGATGGAGATTGTAAGATTCTTTACATTGCTCCGGAAAGGCTAAACGCCTTTTATTTTCAGGAAGGGGTAGCATCGATTGAAATAGAGCAGATAGCTGTTGATGAGGCACATTGTGTTTCACAGTGGGGGCATGATTTTCGTCCCAGTTATCAACTGATTAGGGAGTTTGTGAATCGTTTAAAAGGTAATCCGGTGATAAGTGCTTTTACGGCAACTGCCACTAAAGAAGTGAGAAGGGATATCGAGCATTTATTGGGTCTGAGGCATCCTAGAATCTTCAATTTGGGATTAAAGCGTTCCAATATTTATATTGAAATAATCAAGGGACAAAACAAACAAAAATTCCTTGAAGAATTAATTAATAAACGAATTGGCGAATCCGGAATCATTTATTGTTCCACACGAAAAGCAGTAGATGAACTATATCAGCACATGAAAAAGAAAGCCATCAAAATTGGAAAATATCATGCCGGTATGACATCCGAAGAACGAAAGACAATGCAGGAATCATTTATTTTAGAAGATGCGGATATTATGGTTGCGACGAATGCCTTTGGAATGGGTATAGACAAGCCAAATATCAGGTATATTGTTCATTACAATATGCCCAAAAATTTGGAATCCTATTATCAAGAAATCGGAAGAGCCGGACGTGATGGAGATGCTTCACAGGCATATTTACTTTATAGTGAAATGGATAATCGTGTTCAACGTTTTTTGATTGAAAGATCGGAATTACAAAACGAAAGATTATCAATAGCGAATGCTAAGCTTCAAGATATGATAAATTTTTGCCATACACATGAGTGTTTATGGAATTCAATATCAAATTATTTTGGCGAAAACGTAGAAGGTGAATGTAAAAATTGCAGGAATTGTTTAGACGAAAACTTGGTTGAGGCAGATATTACAGTTGATACACAAAAGGTCCTTTCCTGTGTATATCGAATGAATCAATCTTATGGTGCATCAACGATTGCAAAAGTTTTAAAAGGTTCAAATAGCTCTAAGATCAAATTAAAGGGATTTGAAAGATTGTCAACTTACGGTATAATGAGAGAGATTAAGGAAAAGGATATCAGAGAGTTGATCAATTTTTTGTCAGCGGAAGGTTATTTAGAAGTGAGTAGCGGTTTATACCCAATTATCAAACTGACTTCCCAGTCATGGCAGGTATTGAAAGGAAAGAGAAGAGTTCTTAAAAAGACAAGCTCGTTCAAACAAAGAATCGATCAAGACACTCAATTATTCCAAGAATTAAAGGAACTAAGAAAAAAGATTTCGCTTGAAGAGAACGTTCCGCCTTATATTGTATTTCATGATTATTCACTTCGTGAAATGAGCATTTTGAAACCACAAACAGATGAAGAACTTTTGAGTATAAAAGGGATTGGAGAAAAAAAATTGCAAAAATACGGACAGCAATTTCTTAAACTAATTACAACTTATAAAGGATAAAAAAATGGATAATGGGTTGATCAAACTGGGATCAAAGACATTAACAGATGTTCTTGAAAGAATTTTCAATAATACCATTAGCGAGTACTCATTTAAATCCTTTTTTAATGCCATTAAAGATGAAAAAAGAATACTGGGTTTATTCATTTATACTAAAGGTTTTCCGACTATGTTCATCTATATTTCTCAAACAGGCCCTTTTTTGATTGGCCTCTCAAGCACGAACGATGTACCGAAAAAGGCTGTGACCAGAAAAACTATCGCCATTCCACAGGAATTTTCTGAAGAATATTGTGATATATTTAGAAGTTTACATATTCCTCAACCGGAAGAAACGAGCATAAAGATGTTTTTAGGTATGTTCACCGAAGCTGTTTCGATACCTTCCTTTTCTTTGTTGGGAAAAAAGGAAGAAACTGTGGAACTATTAAATCGAGAAGGAGTCTATGGGGAAAATTATCTATCCGCAGCAGGTCTTTTTTCAGAGGAAAAACTTTTGAGAGTATTGACCGCTTATGAAAGATGGAAAGAGGAAGGATATCGATTTGACTTTCAAGATAACAAAGCCCTTTTTTCATTGAAAATGCCAAAGAAATCGAAAAACACAGAAAACGAGGACAGGGCAATAGCAGCCATGATTAATCACATGCTTTCTAAAACCTATCCAAATGTTTTTTTGCCAACAGAGGGTCTTACTCTCAGTGGTGTTCCAAATGTTTTAACTACTTTTTTTATTAAATTCGATAGATTACCCAAGTTTTTATCAAACTTAGATCCTTTTATTGCACGTTTTAATAAATCGTCAGGTGAAATTGATACGATTCTTGAAGAAATCTTAGTTCCCAAGATGAATTTTTTAAAGTAGGGGTTTGATGAATATTATAGGAGATAAAGATGCAAACTTTATCCATTATAGCCGGATTACTAAAAAATCATAAAATTGAATTGGTTGAAGATTCCAGAACAAGATATACCCCCTCAAAGGTTAAAAATGCGATTTTTTCCATATTAGAATCGAAAAAAGATATCAATCATTCGTTTTTTCTTGATTTATGCGCTGGAAGCGGGCAAATGGGTTTTGAAGCACTTAGTCGTGGTGCTTCTTTTGTTCATTTTGTGGATATCTCAAATAGTGCGATTAAAACACTTAAAAGCAATGTTCAGAGGCTAAAGGTTTGTGAAAACATTAGAATTTTTAAAAAAGATGTGATCCGATTTTTAAACACTCCTCCACAAAGCTACGATGTGATTTTTATCGATCCGCCTTTTAGTGAGGTTTTGTTTGATAAGATTATCAGAAAATTACTGAATACGGATTCGATTTTAAGTGCCGATGGTAGAATCATTATTGAATCTGAAAAAGGCTTCAAAATTGATAATACGGAAAAATATGAAATAGAGGATGAATACCTCTATTCATCGATAAAAATAGAAATACTCAAGAGAAAGGAGTAAACAGATGAACATAGTAGGAGTTGATTTAGGCGGAACGAATATCAAAGCCGCTTTAGTTGATGAAAATGGTGAAATTAGCAAGCAAAAAACGACGAAAACCTTCGCCAACGAAGGCACTGAAATGATCTGCCATCGGATTATAGAATTAATAAAGGAGTTAGCTCAGAACGAAATGGTAAAGGTTGGCATTGGGTCTCCCGGCTCTATAGATAGAGAAAACGGGGTGATCAAATATGCCAATAACATTACAGCTTTAAATGGTGTAAAACTCGTACAAAAGATAAAAGAAAAGACAGGTTTTGATGCCTATCTTGAAAACGATGCAAAAGCAGCTGCTCTTGGTGAAAAATGGTTTGGTTCCGCAAAACACATTGATAATTTTATTGTTTTAACCTTAGGAACGGGGGTTGGTGGTGGTGCTTATACCGAAGGCCATTTGATTGTGGGTGGACATGGATTTGGTGGAGAGATTGGACATATGATTGTAGATCCCAGTGGGCCGGTTTGTAGTTGTGGGAGTAAAGGATGCCTTGAAACGTTTTCTTCTGTTACCGGAATGCGAGAGTGGGTCAAGGTTTTCCAAGAGCGATATCCCAATTCTCTTGTTTTTAAATATTCTGAAAATGGTCCTGTGGATGCCAAAGCAATCTTTGACGCATACAAGGAAGGAGATCGCTTGGCAACATTGGTCGTCCGGAAGTTTAACTGGGGATTGGGTATTGGAATTGGATCTTTGGTGAACATATTCAATCCCGATTTGATTATTTTATCGGGGGGGATATCAAGAGCCAGCGATATCTTTCTTGAGGAAGTTAAGCAAGTTGCACATGAACATACTTATCCATCTTTATCTCATTCTTATGATATAATAATCAGCGAATTGAAAGAAAAAGGAGCGATCTTGGGAGCTGCTTCAGTGGCGCTAGAGAGGACCAAATAATCTTTATCTTACTACGGAGGTGTGGTATGTCAGTAAATCTTAAGGGAAGAGATTTGATTAGCATCAAGGACTTGACCCCGGAGGAGTTTTTCCAATTCATCGAAACGGCCGTTTCGTTAAAAACAGGATTAAACATGGGTCAAAGGCCGGATATCTTGAAGAACAAAACCCTAGCTGAGATTTTTCAAAAACCGTCTCTTAGAACAAGGGTTTCATTCGAGTCGTCTATGACTCATTTGGGTGGACATGGTATTTATTTAGGACCTGATGATATTAAATTGGGACAGAGGGAAACAACAGAGGACATTGCGAAAGTACTTTCAGGTATGGCGGACGTTATTATGGCAAGAGTATTCGAAAATAAAACGATTAGAGAACTTGCTCAATACGCTACAGTACCCGTAATCAATGGACTGTGTGACTATGAACATCCAACGCAAGCATTGGGTGACTTTTTAACAATTTACGAAAAATTCAGACGTTTTGAGGGATTAAAAATTGCTTATATAGGTGACGGAAATAATGTTTGCAATTCAACCATTTTTTCCGCTGCTTTAATGGGAACACACATTACGGCTATTACAGCACCGGGATTTGAACCCACCCCGGATGTATTAAGCGATGCCAGAAAATTAGCGGAAAAGTACAATACTGGTTCAAAAATAGCTGTTACAAACGATGTGGATGAAGGCATAATCGGTGCCGATATTGTCTATACGGATGTTTGGGCAAGTATGGGCCAGGAAGCTGAAGCAGAAGAAAAGAAAAAGAAATTCCTCGCTTATCAGGTAGATATGGAGAAATTCAACAAAGCCAAACCTACTGCTATCTTTATGCATTGCTTACCTGCTCATTATGGTGAAGAATGTACGCATGAGGTTGCTCATCATGCGAGAAGTGTTATTTTTGACGAGGCTGCAAACAGAATGCATTCCATAAAAGCAATTTTGGCATTAGTTACACCATAAGTATCATAAAAAAACAATCAGGGGCAATTAATCATTGCCCCTTTTTGATGACTTTAATCATTTCAATTAAGGGAGATAAATCATTATGAAAAAGATGAATCCAATAGTCTTTTTTTTCTACGCCTTCTATTATTTTTTTGCGGCAGCAATCTTGTTGTTATACGGATATATACAGTTAAAAAAAGCCCTTAAGATCGAAAAAAATGACGGAAAAGAAGCTGCTCAAAAATATATCAGAAAACGCTCTCCCGGATTTTCAAGGAAATTGTTTACTTGGTGTGGTATTCATCCCCAAATTCAGCATTTGGATAATATTCCTTCTGAAGAGAATTATATTATTTGTATGAATCATCAGAGTTATCTGGATCCCATGTTAATTCTTGGTTTTATATCCGAAAATATCTTTTTGCTGGCCAAAGATGAGTTAAACCGTGCTCCTTTCTTTAAAGAGGCCATGCAGTTATTTTGTATCACCATCGACAGAGAGGATCCGAAAAATGCGGTCAAGGCGTTAAGAAAGATTTTGGAATTCTTAAAAAAGGGTGAAAGTATAGGACTCTTTCCCGAAGGAACACGGACAAAAGATAGCTTAATTGCTCCCTTTGCACCCGGTAGTTTAAAAATAGCCTATAAAAGCAAAAAAATACTGCTCCCCCTTGTTGTGGATGGAACCGGCGATGCGATGCCCAGAAAAAGCTGGATCGTCCGACCTGCTAAAATAAAGGTCGTCATCCTTGAACCTGTTCACCCTGATGATTTTCCTGCTTACGAAATTTATGAATCAACCATTCATGAAAGAATGCAGCAAGGACTAAATAGTTTGAGAATTGATCGTTAATCCAGAAGATAAAGACTGTATTTAGTATTTTTCGAGTTCAGGTATTCTCACCAAAATTCAGGTTTTGGTTTTCTTTCCATTAAATCCTCAATGCATTTTAAAGGATCGCCCCCTTCATAAAGTACCTGATAAATCTTTTCAGCGATGGGCATTTCGATTTTTTCTGTTTTTAATATTTTCATTAAAGCCTTGACAGTATAAACCCCTTCGGCTACCATGACCATGTTTGATAAAATCTGTTCAATTTTTTTACCTTTTCCTATCTCCTCACCCACAAATCTATTTCTACTGTGTTTACTCGTACAGGTGACAATCATGTCTCCGATTCCCGAAAGTCCCATAAAAGTCTCTCTTTTAGCACCCAAGAATTCTCCAAATCGTCTCATTTCCATGATTGCCCTTGTAATCAGCGCTGCTTTTGTGTTGTCCCACGGTCCAAGACCATCAATAATGCCTGAAGCTATGGCATAAATATTTTTAAGCGCTCCACAGAGTTCTACTCCCAATACATCGTTGTTGGTATAAACCCGAAAATAATCGGTGTTGAAAATTTCTTGCACCTCTTTTAGAGTTTCTCGATTATGACCCGCTGCGACTATATTGGTAGGGATCATATCTATTACTTCCTCTGCATGTGTTGGACCTGAAAGTGAACAATAGTGCACTTTTTCACCTAAATGTTCCTGACAGATCTGATGGATAAATTTTCCGGATTCTATTTCGATTCCTTTTGATAAATTGATGATTTTCTTTTCTGTAGGAGGTAATTCGCATATTACTTTTCTCACTGCCTGTGTGGGTAATGCAATTACGATCATCTCTGCTTTTTGGCTAGCTTTATCCAGATCATTAGTTAAGCAAATGTTTTGGGGTAATTTTTTTCCTGGGAAATAATAAGGGTTTTCATTCCATCTCATACTTTCGATAACCCTTTCATCTTTTGTCCACCCGATAATATTATGTCCCTTTAAAGCCAGTAACTTCGAAATGGCAGTTCCCCAACTACCAAAACCTAATACTGTTATCTTCACTGATTTCCCCCCCTTTTGGTGATGGGATTTTATGTGTTTTTTATTGTTTGTCGTACCGTATCAAGAAAAACTTTCATGGCTTTGAAATCACGTTGTTCTATAATTTCAGTTAAAACATTTAGTTGTGTATGGATAAGTTTGATTTGTTTAATGGTGTAGGGGTTAAATAGAATCTCTGAAAGTAAAAAATCATCTTCATTCATTAAATTTTGTGCAATGTGCATATGTTTTTTAAAAGTTGTTCCCGGCACGGCTTTTTCCTTTAGGCAACTTCCAAATACCAAAGATGAAATAAAGGGTGTAGCCAGAGAATAGGCCATAGTTTGATCATGATCCTCGAAAGAATACTCATACAAATTCAGTTTTAAAGAACTGAAAAAGGCCTTAAAAAAGGATTTTCCAAATTCATCAGATTCTTTTATGATGACTGCATTTTCTGATGTAAGATCGTTAATATTGGCAAATGTGGGACCAAACATGGGGTGAGTGGAAACGAAACGATGGGAATGGTTCTGATAATATTCTTTAAGTCCGTATTTTACAGATGTGATATCTGACAGGATTGTGGAGTCTGGAATCAAGGATATAATTTCTTCAAAGGCTAAAATAGTTTTATTTAAACTGACGCAATTAATAACCATTTCCGGTTTAAATCCTTGTAACTCTTCCAAAGTCAAAAAGCGTTTGACATGATACAAGTGTTTCATTTGTCTTGGATTTGCATCGTAAATCGCTACTTCGTGGTCTTGATTTAATTCTTCAGCAAACCATTTTCCCATCTTGCCGGCCCCCAAGATAAATATCTTCATAGATTCTCCTCTCTTGAATAATATTTTTTAAAAAAATCTCAGTACAGTGTATCAAAGTATATCAGTGACTGATTGATATTATGGTGTTTGTTGCCAAAAATGATCAAGAATACTTCTGATTTCTTTTTCATTTCTAATACTTATGGCATGAGACCAATCGGCAGGAAATATTGATGGATAAGGTTTTCTGATAAAGCGTTCATCGATTAAAATAACGGCCCCTTTATCATCATGGGATCGAATAACTCTGCCGACCGCTTGCATGACTTTGTTGGCTCCAGGAATAATATAGGCATATTCCCAGCCTTTTCCCAGCTTATCTTGATAATAGTCCTTTATAATATCTCTGTCAAATCCAATTTGAGGCAAACCAACTCCGACAACGATGGCACCGCTTAATCGACTTCCGATCAGATCGATTCCTTCACCGAAAATTCCGCCCATCAAGACAAAACCGACAAAGGTTTGTTCGGGGGAGTGTTTGAAAGCTTCTAAAAATGCTTCTCTTTCAGATTCGCTCATAAGAGGTGTCTGCATTCTTGTTAAGATATGTGGGCATTTGTTTGTGAACAAGTGATAGATCTGTTCCATGTATTTGTAGGATGGGAAAAAAACCATGTAGTTACCGGTATGTTTGGTCATTAGCTCGATATTTTTAATGATGGCGGCTGCAGAGTGTGCTCTCGCATGATATTTTGTTGAAATCTTAGAATTGACCAATAAACAAAGTCTTTGCTGATTAAACGGGGATTTCAAAATCAGGGAATAATCGTCATTGGTAGATCCGAATAGCTGTTTGTAGTAATCCATGGGGGATAGCGTAGCAGAAAAAAGAACGCACGAACTGCTTTTTTCCAGCATGTTACGAATATGAGCAGACGGGTCGATACAGTAAAGGGTTAAAGTTTCAGACATACTATCGTAGATGCTGATATAATGCTCGTCATATCTTTCCATTGCGTTATTAAACGTGTTTAATTCAAAAAAGTAATCGGTGAGTTTTTCCTTAAGAGCATCAAACCCCGGTGTCATCAAAAAAGAAGCGATATCTTTTAATACCGTTTCAAGAGGGTCTTTAATATCTTCTGGGAGTTCCTTTTTTTTCCATTTTGTTTCCAAATATTCATTGAGGAAGTAATAAGAAACTTCTGTTTCTAATTTTTTGGCACTTTTGGCTATTTTTGAATCAGAATTTTTAACATCGTTTCGTAATTTACGCAAACATTCAAGGGAGATAGGAGCTGAATACATTTCTCTTGCCCTGTCCGGAAGATTGTGGGCTTCATCGATCAGAAAGACATAATTGCCTTTTTCTTCAAAGTAACGTCTCAGATAAGCTCGTGGATCGAACAAATAATTATAGTCACAAATAATACAATCTGAAAACTCTGATAGATCCAATGAAAGCTCGTAAGGGCATATCGAAAATCTTCTTGCATGATCTTGTATTTTTTTTCTGCTGAAATGCCCCTCTTCTTTGATTATTTCGAGTAAAGCCTCGTTAATTCTGTCATAATGGCCATTGGCGAAAGGGCAACTATACGGATTGCATTTGAATTCCTGATTGATGCACATTTTTTCTTTAGCTGTGATCACGATTGATTTTAATTTTAAGCCTTTTGTTCTTAGTATATTTAGCGTGTTTTCAACGGTTTGTCTAGTGATGGTTTTCGAGGTCAGGTAGAAAAGAGGTCCAGCTAAATTTTTCCCCATGGCTTTTATTGCTGGAAATAGCGTTGCCAAAGTTTTACCCGTTCCAGTAGGGGCTTGTGCAAACAATTTCTTGTTGTCTTTAATTGTATGGTATACCATAACTGAAAACTTTCTCTGACCTTCACGGAAATGAGCAAACGGGAATAACAAGTCGTTGATACTGTTATTTCTCTGCTCTATCCAGTCATCTTTTAACTTTAACCATTTGGCATACTGCACACACAGTTCGTAGAAAAAATCCGACAATGCTTCTTTAGAGTAAAAAAAATCAAGATGCTTCGTGTTTTCCGTATCGATGTTAAAATAAGTGACTCGCAAATGAATAGAGTCCAATTTTTCTTTGCTACAAATCATATGACCATAACACATACACTGTCTAAGATGATTTTGGTCCAGTATATTATCGATATCTTCCAAAGGTACTCTTGTTGATTTAATTTCATCGACGGTTATTTCTTTCTGGTGAGTATGTATCCCATCGGCTCTTCCGAATATTGATAAGATTAGATTTTCGTTTTGATAAACGCTGTTCAAATAGATTTCGCTTTCGTATTTTCCAGGAAAATTTTCTTCATAGCTTTTCTGTATTTTTTTATGTGCTTTAATCCCAATAGTAGCTCTCTCACTCAGATCCGGTGCATTAAAGCGATTATCAAGATTTCCCGATCTGAACAAAAATTCAACGAGTTCCCTAACGGATACCGAATGTTCTTTCAACAATGGTTTTCACCTTGAGGGTTTTCACATAGTTCAGTAGAAAAATCCTTAGAATACGAAGGGGTATTTGAGGTAATCGTTCGAATAGGCGAATCATCGCCATAAAGAATAAATCCTCCCCATATCCATGATGGGGCTTCTCCCCATTGGGCTCTCAATTGATGAATCATTTGTTGTTTTGAAGCTTTTAAGGCTTCCGATTTTTTCATTCCAGTCAGTAGAAAATGATAAAAAGACGACATGAGTTTAACCGTAAAAATATCCGGCACGTTCCATAAACTGACCATGACTGACGAAACACCAGAAGAAATCAAGGCTGAACAAAGTCCCATGATTCCTTCACCTGGTTTTATTTGACCCAGGCCTGTTTTACAGGCTGATAGTACAACTATTTCTGTATTCAATAAATTCACAGACAAAATATCCGTTGCTGTTAACAGCCCATCTTCAAAGATATCCGGTATGCTTTCGCCTCTAAGAATATTGTTAATGCCGCTTAGCGCTATACCGCATCTTGCATAGGGATGTACATCTATACGGTTTTCAAGATAAAAGCCGTGGGTAGCCAAATGGAGAATAGCAGGGGACGCTAATCTTTTAATTTCGCCATCGTTGACAGATTCTTTGTTAAATACAACAACATCATTTTTTTTAAACCCTTTTTCAAGAAGAAGATTTGAGATTTCATATGCTTCAGATGCGGTTCCGGGTAATTCTTCAAATTCTTCAAGTTCTTTAATCAATAGACGACTTTGGTATGTATTTTTTTTCTTTTGTTTTTTGTCATTGGTGATTTCAAAAGACGGATCAGCAAAAATATAGACTTTATTATTAACTTCTTTGATGCTTTCTTTTTGAGTTATCAGTTCCCTTCCTGAACTTAAGTATTGAACACTGTAGTTTTCTATGAGAAATTGACCATTTTCGCAAATAAGGGTTTCGAAAGGAAGGTTGTTAAAATCACCATCAGGTGAAACAAAAAGTTTGCTAATCTGAGAAAAATTTATTTGGGTTTGATTTTTAAAAAGAATTTGCCATAGCTTTTGATGGAAAAACTCAGGCATTGAGTTGTTTTGCATTTCAATCGAAGGAGATTTGTATCCACGTATATATCCGGGTTCACTTGATTCGCCTTTTTTGATAATCTGTTCAATTTCGTCAGCATCGTCAATAAAGTAATAATGCGTTTGATCATGATGAATATAAAACAGAATATATCCAAACGTTTGACTTTGTCCCATGGATGTTTTGTCATGTCTAGAGTTTTCTGATCTATAAAAATCAAAAAAACTGAATTTATAAATATCAATGAACAACGTATCTTGAGGAATCTTACTTTGAAGTAGTTCAAGTGTTGCCTTTTTTGTTTTTGAATGCAATAGAAAAGTTGATTCTGAAGATGTGGGAAAAGCGCTGGCTATTCTACTCTCTATCATTTCTGCTTTAGTATTAAGCTGTTCTATTCTTTCCCTATTTTCTTCAGGTGTTTCACTAAAATAGCCTTTAGTTGTGCGTAGTACGATTTCTTCCTTTATTCTGATCAATGACTGAAATAGATCTTTCAAATAAGGATTTTTGCCTTTTAAAATGGAGTGATAACGCTCGACTCCAGTTTCAAAAACCACTGCTTTTCTTCTTAAAATTATGCCAAAGATTTCTTGCATCATGTTATTGATTAGAGAGACATCCTCTTTTTTTTCTTTTTGGAGTAGATAAAAAAGACTCAGAAGTTTGTTCAGTTCCCCATCTATTCTGTGTAAAAAATTCCATGCATAGTCTCTCGAAAAGGATGTAGATACTTCAAGCAAGATCTCGTTTTGTAGTTCAGTGGCTTCTTTAAGGATACTAAAAGCCATTTCTGGTTGAGAGAAGACAATATAGCTGTGTGCTAGCATCCCTAGTATCTTGGTATATTGAATGTGTTTTTTCCCGGTTAATTGATTTTGAATCTTTAAAGCCATTTCCAAGTTTTCATAAGTGGATGAGGAATCTTGGTTTAGGAGATAGATTTTTGAAAGGTTGGAAAGAACTTTAACTTGAATTTCAGGGATCAGTTCATAAGTCTGCAATGCTTTTAATATTTCTAATGCTTTAATTGTATTACCCAGCTTGATTAGTAAAGCAGCGTAATTGATTTTAATTTTTATCGTTGTAATCGGCATATTGTTAGTATCATACTTCAATAATTCTTCAAAACCTTGTTGAGCATTTTCCAGTTTACCCAAATGCAACTGTGCTGAGAGAAGGTTGTTGTAGGTTGTAACTGTTTTTGGATGATCTTTTCCGAAATGTTTCTGTGTATAGTCAAGTGATTTTTGTAGATGGTTTTCTGCTGCTTCGTAATTGCCCGTTTCCAAATACAATACACCCATATTATTTTCGATGGTATCTGTTAGTTCATCTGTTCCGTTTAATTGAGAGATTTCAAGTGCCATCAGATATTTTTCAATGGATTTAGCGTATTTTCCCCAATACTGATACAAAAGGCCTGTATTCCAAAGGGTTTTTATATAGTCTTCTATTTGTCCGCTAATTTCACTTTCGAATATTTTTAAAACTTCAGAAAATATTTCTTCAGCTTCCGCTAATCTGCCTAATTCAGTATATAAAAGTGCTAGATTGGAAGAACTCTCGATTGAATCAGGATGTGATTTGCCGAATAGAGCCAGTCGAATATCATAAGCTTGTTTATAATAATCCATCGCCAGTGAATAATTTCCTTTATAATAATACAATTCTCCAAGAAGGTTTTTGATAAAAGCTATAAAATCATCACTTGATTGGATTTTTTTTATTTCATGATTTAAAATAATCAACAATAATCCTTCAATATGATCGTAAACTCCAAACAGCAAGCAAGTTTGATTGATCATGATGGTTAACTCTTTTTTTGATGAATAGTTGAACTGATCATCAATCAGCATTTGATCAACGATTTGCGTCGAATACTCAAGAAATTGATCAATTTGATGATGTTTTACAAACGCTTTTATTTTTTTTTGCATGTTTTTAAGATATGAATTTTCCATTCTAACCCTTCTATTTTATAAGGGATTGTTTTGCTTTTGTACGGGTAAAAAAGGTTCAATGACCAACAGGTATTTCCCAGGGTATAACCCTTCAATTGAAATCTCAAACTGATCACAATCTTTTTTTTCATAAGCCGCTCGAATGATGGGTTTTCCGCTTTGAGTGGGTATTAATATGATAATAGGAGAAGGCTGCCAAAATTTTTCGTTATTAAAAGTAATGTGTATTGTTTTTGTTTGGGATTGAGCTTGAATTTCCAAAATATTATTTTCTTGTAGATAGCCATTAAGAACATTTTCGCGTTTTTTCTCGAACGTTGTGTTTACATTTCCTCTCATAGCAAATGATTCCACAGGGTTTTTGAATATGAGAGTTGCGTCTTTATTAATGGGGCTTTTTTTTAGGATTTTTGTAATATTCGAAATGCCATTATATGAGGTATCCATGATTACATCCACGGTGTTACTCATAAAAACACGCCAATCTTTTAACCATTTCAAAATCCTTGTTTTGATTGATGGATCTTCATAATGGAGCGCTTTCAGGATCTTGATCATCACTTTTTGATCTGAATTGGGTTTTTCTTCAATCCATTCCTGAAATGAAATAGAGAAATCCAATGCTTTTGTGACTCTTGATAAACATAAATCGCATCCATTAAGATGGTCCTCCATTTGGATGATTTCTTTCATAGGCAGTAGTGTGCTTGTCTCGTCATGATCAATAGGAGAGTACAAAACAGATTTTTTTTGAATGTATTCTGAATCAATATAATTTTCGATTTGTTCATCCGTCAAATGGTCCTTCATACTAACACCTCCCTATTCTTATCGATCACAAGATTATACCCTGCCTCTTATTCATATGTCGCATGACTTAACTTTCCAGTATTTTTTTTCTTAGCCTTTTAAAAACTCGGTGATTCCAGTCTCTTATATTTTTTAAAGGATCTTTTCCAAAAAAAACCGATAATGGCAAATCAGCTAATTTGACTTCTAAATAATCATGTAGATAACCTCTTGATTGATGATCTTTGGTTGGGATAACATTTTTAAGGATTAACATCAATTGGTTTTCAAGGGGTTTGAAGATCTCCTCTAATTCTTCGATGTCGTGAAAAGAACTCTCTGAAAATGAAGTTTTCATCGATTGAAAGAGCTTCAATAAAGGCAACTCGGATAGTGCTGTGATGTCGGTTCTTTCATCCGATATTTTAGTTAATAAAACGACCAATAGTTGCCAAGGATAACCTCCTTCGGCTATCATCTGTTCTAAGAAATATTTTTCTTTGGATGCCTTTTCATGTAATTGATCCGGCGAAGGATCTTTTGATATCGCCCAAAAAATTGGAGTGTTGTCCTGTTCATCTTGTTCGTTAAAATCAGAAACAAGGGTTTCAGGAATTGTAGTTTCGTCCTTAATCAAATGATCCGCTATGGATATCAGATAACTGAAGAGTGTTCCTTTGTACGGATTAAAATTCATTGCATAACGTTCAAAACGTTGAAAAGTTTCCATCATCAGATCAGTGCATTTGTTGTTAAAAAACTCGGTTCCTTTTACCCCTAAAAGATTTTTACTGATGTAAGCTTTGATGGGTAAATTGTATTCTCTATATAGTTCGCTCATCCCGGATGATTTTCGTTTTGATATTAGTTTTAG
>Ga0116163_1000716_pt1 | contig 22352 bp, 18 predicted proteins | sample AD_UKC107_MetaG_FD_89889 | JGI IMG/M metagenome (GOLD analysis project Ga0116163, IMG submission 89889) | Active sludge microbial communities of municipal wastewater-treating anaerobic digesters from Hong Kong - AD_UKC107_MetaG | ecosystem: Engineered > Bioreactor > Anaerobic > Digestate...
GGAACGGAGATGGGACAAGGCGCAAAGACGACGATGGCCCTCATCGCCGCAGAAGTCCTTGGTCAGTCTGTAGACCGGATAAAGGTTTATCAGCCCGATACCGCTTTTGTCCCCGACAGCGGTCCGACCGTTGCATCCCGTACGACGCTTTTCAGTGGAAACGCGGTCAAACTCGCCTGCGAGCAACTGCTTGAAAAGATGAAGGGAATGGCCGCCGACAGATTCATGATCGATCAGGCTGATATTCTGATCGAAGACGGGAGTTATTGCAACTCCGAAAACAGGTCCCAGCGCCTGTCGTTCAATGAACTTGCATCACTCGGGGATACGGACAATCAGGGACTTTCCGCAACCGGATGGTTCAAGACACCAAAACTCACCTGGGATACGAAAAACGGCTTTGGGGAGGCTTATGTGACTTATTCTTTCGCCACCAACATCGTGGAAGTGGAAGTCGACATGCTCACCGGCCATGTACAGGTTCTGAAGGCGTTTGCGGGGCATGATGTCGGGAGGGCCATCAACATCGACGGGATTTACGGACAGGTTCAGGGTGGATTCGTTCAGGGAATGGGGTATGCCCTCTATGAAAAACTCAAACACGATAAAACCGGTCATCTCATCACCGATAATTTCAACACCCTCACCATCCCGACCATTCATGAGATGCCCGAATTCGGCGTTGAAATCATCGAAGCGCCGTTCTCGAAAGGACCATTTGGGGCCAAGGGAATCGGTGAACCGGCTCTCATTCCGGCTCCGGCCTCAGTCGCCAATGCCGTTTCAAATGCCATCGGGAAAAGGGTTACTGAGATTCCCATAACGAAGGATGATCTGCTCAATCTAATCGGTTGATCAATTTCTAAAACAAATACGCCTCATCTCCGGGTTTAAACAAATGGTCGAAATCTGTTTTTTTGTCCGCTGCCGGAAATCATTTGTTTTTTTCAGAACCGTTCAACGATAAACAAAAGGGAAGCTGATGTGTTGTCTGCTTCCCTTTTGTTTATACGGTTTTATTCGTGTCTCAGTTCACTGATTCTGTCTCGGATCCAGATAGTCTCGGATCCCGTCGCCGAAGGTGTTAAAGGCGAGAACGGTAAAGACGATGGCGATACCGGCAAAGATGACTTCATACGGCGCCACACTGATGAAGTTCTTTCCGTTTGAGAGCATGCCACCCCACGACGGTGTCGGCGGCTGTATGCCCAGTCCAAGGAAGCTCAGTCCGGCTTCAGTCAGGATGGCATCGCCGATTCCCATCGTGGCGTAAATGATGATGGGTCCCATGATGTTCGGCAGGATATGCCGAATGATGAGCCTGACATCGGACATTCCCTGTGCCCTCGCCGATTCGATATACTCCTTCTCCCTGACCGACAGGACAGAGCCTCTGACGATCCTTGCAAAATGCGGGGTATAGACGATCCCGATAGCGAGGATGATATTCGACATACTGGAGCCAAAGGCCGTCATCAAAGCGATTGCGAGCAGGAGCGAGGGGAACGAAAAGAAGACATCCATGATCCGCATGATGATATTGTCAACCAGTTCGCCGTAATAGCCCGCGATCATTCCGAGTGTCGCACCGAGCAGCAGTGCAACGAGCTGCGAGACAAGGCCTACGGTCAGTGAAACCCTCGTCCCGAGTATGATCCGGCTCAGAATATCCCGGCCAAAGTCATCACAGCCAAGGAGATGTTCCCCCGAGGGTTTTGCGAGCCTCGCGTTAAAATCCATTGAAAACAGACCTTCCGGGGCTATCAGAGGGGCAAAGAGCGCTACTATAACGATAAAAACGACGAGAAACAGGCCGATTATCAGCCGTTTATTGTGGATGGCCCTGTAGAAATTTCTCGTCTGATAGAACTTTCTCTTCGGGTTTAACGTGTCGTTTAATGTATTTTCTTCTATCATAATCACACCTCTACTGGAGCTTTATCCTTGGATCAAGTACACCGTACAGCAAATCGACGATCAGATTGGCAACGGCGAAGAACATGGCGGCCATGAGGATGATCCCCTGAAACAGCGGATAATCCCTGGCAAATATGGCTTCCACGAGTTGCCTTCCGATTCCCGGCCAGGCGAAAACGGTTTCGGTCAGGACGGCCCCACCCATGAGAGAACCAATCTGCATGCCGATGACGGTTACAACCGGAATCATCGCGTTTTTTCTGGCGTGCCGGTTGATCACCCGGCTTTCCTTGACCCCTTTTGCCCGTGCGGTTTCTATATAATTCTCATCGAGTACCTCCAGCATACTTGACCGGGTCATTCTGGCAATCATCGCGGTAAACATGCTTCCAAGGGCAAGTGAAGGCATGATGATGTGAGAAAAGGCCTCCCAGAGAACGGAAAAATCACCCGTTCTGAACAGTTCGCCAAATGCGTCAAAGAGGCCGATTTCACGGCCGGAAGCCGGAAGCCAGTTCAACTGAACGGAAAAGACCAGGATGAAGATGAGTCCGATCCAGAAAACAGGCATGGAGACACCGAACAGCGCAATCGTCATGGATGTATAATCAAAGATCGTATCTTTCTTCTTTGCCGCGAGTATCCCCACGGGAATACCAATCAGAACCGCCCAGATGACACTCATCAGTGCCAATTCAAACGTTGCCATGAAATTGGACTGAATAATCTTTATCACAGGCTGAAACTGCGTGATGGAGGTCCCGAGATCCCCTTTTATCACGTTGATGAAATAGATTCCAAACTGAACAACAACCGGCTCGTTCAACCCGAGTTTCACTCTCATGTTCTGAACCATTTCTTCTGTTGCCCTTTCTCCGAGCATGACCCTTGCCGGATCTCCCGGAATCATTCTCCCAACGGCAAATACCAGTATCATTACCCCAAAGAGTACGAGCAGCAGCAGAAATAATCTTCTAACCAGATATCTGAACATATATCCTCCCGAAACTTTGATTAATATAGGGGTGGATTCGTGTCCTTTCCCGACGAAAGGTCACGAATCTCCCCTGCAACTTCCTATTTTTACTTTTCGTCCACGTAGACGTTGGTGTCCGGTGTACAAAGGAATGTATATTCGATGGCGTTGGCTTCAAAGTCGTGCACCCTGTTGTTAAAGGCTGCCGTGGCGACCTTGTGGAAGAGTGGGATATGAACGTAATTGCTGAACCAGATCTCCTGAACCTTCTGATAAAGCTGCGTTCTTTCCGCGATGTTTGAACTCTTTCTCGCGGCTTCGAGTGCCTCGTCCACTTCCTGACTGTAGAATCTGGTTCCGTTATAGCTGCTTCCGTTTGTCTCCCAGGCCTCAAGCTGTGAATGATGAATATCATAGATCAGACCGTCGGGATCCGTCAGCCAGTTCCACCCCATCGTGTACATGCTGGTCTTACCGGCATCGATAAGCGGGAGATAGGAGGCCCATTCCAGTGATTCTACCTTTGCCCGGACACCGATTGCCTGAAGCTGTATCTGCATCAGTTCGGCTATCTTTCTTCTGTAGGTATCCTGCGGTGTGTAGATGGTGATGTCAAAACCACCTGCGAGTCCGGCCTCGCTGAGCAGTTTCATCGCTTCTGCGGGGTTGTAGGCCAACGCATACTTTTCAACATCCGGATTGTAGGCCCACGAAGACGGTGAGAGGGAGCTCATCGCCCGGACGCCGGCCTGTCCAAGAACCGTATCGATGATTGCATTCATGTCAACACCCATGTAGATGGCCTTTCTGACGTCTATGTTGCTGACCGGTTTATTTTCCACGTTGAAGGCGAGATAATAATAATTGAGGGCCGGCTTGACATCGAGAGTGAGATTTGAATTACCGCTGATCCTGTCAAAATCATCCGGAAGGACCTTCATGAGCAGATCCACATCACCGGCTTCAAGGTTGACCAATGCAACGGAGGGTTCCGGGATCGGCTTCATGATGACCTTTTTAAGGTTCGGATATTTCATCCAGTATCCTTCATTTCTGACCAGAACGAGCTGATTGTTCTTCTCCCATTTTTCGATTGCAAAGGGTCCCGTTCCGACCGGATTGAGCCCATAGGCCACGGGATCGGCTTCTCTGAGTGCCTTATTGACAATAGGCTGCGTGTAGACTCTCTCAAGGAAAGCGGAGAATGGATACTGAAGGGTAAACTTCACCGTCTTGTCGTCTACTTTTTCGATGGATTCGATGACCTTGAGGTTCTCGTAATTCGGCGAACTCGTCTCGGGATCCATGACGGTTTCAAAGGTATAAACGACATCTTCGATGGTTAACGGGTCTCCGTTGTGGAATTTGACATCATCCCGAATGGTAAAATACCAGACCTTGGAATCTTCCGTCTGATATTCGGCGAGACTCGGGACGATTTCAAGATCCTTCGTAACGGATACAAGGGAATCAAAAATCTGCGTGTACATCTGGAAAGATGCATTATCCGCAACCACAATAGGGTCAAGAGAACGGGCATCTTTCTCTACGGCAATGGTAAGGACTCCATCTTTGAATACTTCTTCCGAAAAACCCATAGAAACGAACATTAACACAACAAACATAACAAACACAACTTTCTTCATACATTGCCTCCTCAAAACAAGATTTAGTGAAAGTCTGAAAAACGACCACCAAGCATTGCTATAGTGAGTATCATTTGAAACACATCACTGTAATTTTCGCTGGAATATCTGACGGTTCTTCCCTCTATTCTTTCTAACCCCGGAACGACACTCAACGCATCGGCAATGACCGTATTGACAAGATCCACTTCAAGAACGGTCTGTTTATCCGGCTTCTTTATCTCGAACCCTCTATTTTCCTCAAATCTCCTGATCAGGGCAGCCGTTTGCTCGCGGTAGGCCTTTTCTATCGTTTCCGGATGATACATCTTCGCCGCGTAACGGCCGATTCCCTCTTTTGTCCTGACAAATAGCATCTCTTCGCCGTAATATTCGACCATCTCTTTCTCGAGAACATCATCCCCCGAAATCATCACAACCGGAACATCGAATAAACCGGCATACATGGCGTTGATTTCTGTCTCTCCCACCGTTCTGTCGTTGATACGGATATTGTAGATACAGGAGGATGAGTAGGAATGGTCCATCCCACCGCCGAAGGCCCCTATCCTCGCATGATAGCCGATGAGCAGAACGGCATCGTAGGTCGCATCCAATCCCTGCATCATATAATACGGTCTTGGATATCCGCGGATATACGTGATTCTCGGATCGGGAAGGTTACCAAACGGGATATTCTCCCCCCTCGCATGTGAATCACAGATGGTCATTTCAGTCAGCTGTTCATCAAAATCGTGATGAGTCATCATCTCATCCAGAATCCAACCGAGTTCGGAGTTTAACCAGTCGCCGTAACGGCTGTCACGGTTCATCTCACTCCATGAGGCAACTCCGCTGACCCCTTCCATGTCTGTAGAAACAAATAATTTCATATCATTCCCCCTCTTTCAACATTAATCTGGCTTCAAGTTCCTTTTTATAGATTTCACTCAGATGATCTTCAAAATTTTTCTTATCCGTCAGGACCAGCATATGCATCAGCGTCTGAGTGATGAGTGTCGGTTGTACAAACGAATTGCTCAGCAGCATCGAATCATTCTTACAGATAAAGGTCGAGACACAGCCTTCATACAGCGGGCAGGACTTTGAATCGGTGAACAGAATCTGCTTCGCCTTCTTCTTTCGGGCCTCTCTGTAAATAAACAGGGATTCATCCGAATAAACCGGAAAGGAATAATGGATTATACAGCTATGCTCCGAAACCTTGTTCATCAGGTAGACAAAGTCATCGAGTGAACCGTTCAGCAACGTCACCGGTTTGGTCAGAACATTGGTCAGACTGAACACCAGCGACATCGCAAGATGCTTGCTCAGGCCAAAGCCCGAAACAAAGATATTCTTAGCCGCGATGACCGTTTCAAGAAAATTGGACACCGAGTGATTGTCCACCGTCTTCAACGTCGTTTTTATATTCTTCAGATCGGCAGTGGAAAAGAAATTAAACTGCATCCCCTCTGACATTTCATCAAACTTCGCGTTTCTGATCTTCTCATACGGGTTGAGTCTTTCACGGATATCCACCTGGATTGCCTTTTTCAGATCATAAAAGCCCTTATAACCCAGCAGTCTCGAAAAACGGACGAGTGAAGCACGACTGATTTCAAGCCGACCGGCAATCTCCTCTACGGTAGACAGACCGAACTCCTGCGGATTATCTATCAGATATTTTGCGATCTTTCCGTTAACCGGTGTCATTTCCGGCATCAATCTCACAACGTCATCGATCAGCACATTCTCCCACTCCCCTCAGTAAAGAAAACAGGAAACATAGTGTTCCGGGGTAATCTCCTTCAACTCCGGTTTCCCAACGGCACAGTCTCTTGAAGCCCTTTTACATCTCGATTCGAAAGCGCACCCCTGTGGATAATCCATCGCAGAGGGAATCTCTCCCGTCAGTCTGATCTTTTCAGAACGATCCCCATTGATCGTTGGTATCGACTGCAACAGAATCTGTGTATAGGGATGCAGCGGCCTTTCATACAATTCATTTGAATCGGCCAGTTCAACGATACGCCCCATATACATGACCGCTATCCGGTCGCTGATAAACTTCACCACGCCGAGATCATGCGAGATAAAAACGTAGGATAAACCAAAATCATCCTGCAGATCACACAGCAGATTCAGGATCTGCGACTGAATCGAGACATCCAGGGCAGATACCGCCTCGTCGGCCACAACGAGTTCAGGCTGAGTCGCCAGCACCCTTGCTATCATGATACGCTGCCGCTGTCCGCCTGAAAATTCACCCGGATACCGGTCCGCATAATTCGGTTGAAATCCCACCTTTTCGAGAAGATTTCTTATCCGTTCCCTCTTTTCGGCCGATGTCCGGCAGATATGATGGACCGTCAGGGGTTCTCCCACAATATCCCCCACCGTCATACGCGGGTTCAGGGAGGCATAGGGATCCTGGAAGATCATCTGCATCTTTTTTCTGAGCGGTTTCATTTCACCGGGCCTTTTCAGGGATATCTCTTCATCCTTAAAATAAAGCCGACCGGCAGTGGGTTCTATCAGCTTCAGCATGGTCCGGCCAAAAGTGGATTTCCCACAGCCGGATTCACCGACCAGACCGAGTGTCTCCCCGCTTCTGACGGCGATCGAAACCCCGTCAACCGCATGAATCCATTTATTCTTTCCGAAAAGGCCGTTCTTCCCCGCCGGAAACCTTTTTTCCAGATTTTCTACACGAAATATATTCATTCACATCACCATCATCGATATAACCAGCAGGCAACCTGCGTATCCGGCTCAATCCGTTTCAATTCCGGATCCTCTTCATGACAGATCGGCATGACCTTCAGACAGCGGTCTGAAAAAGGGCAGCCCTTCGGTATCTCATACAACTCCGGTACCTTGCCCGACAGTGTATTCAGACGCATCCCCTTCCTGTGGGGGAGATCGAGTCTCGGAATCGACTGGATCAGCCCTTCGGTATAGGGATGTCCGGGACGATTCAGTAATTTTTCTACCGTATTTTCTTCAACGACCTTGCCGGCATACATCACATAGACCCTGTCGGCAACTTCCGAGATAACCCCGAGATCATGCGTGATAAGCAGGACGGACATGTCATACCTGTCTTTGGACTCACCGATGAGATCGAGGATCTGAGATTGTATCGTGACATCCAAGGCGGTCGTCGGTTCATCGGCAATCAGCAGCTTCGAATGACAGATCAGTGCCATGGCTATCATCACCCTTTGACGAAGCCCGCCTGAAAGCTGATGAGGATAGACGTCGTAACGTCTCTCGGCATCCGGAATTCCCACCGATTTAAAAACTGCTGTTACCTGCCTTGCCGCCTCTTCTTTAGACAATCGTCCGTGCGTCAGCAACGCCTCGGCCACCTGATCTCCCACCTTGAAAACGGGATTGAGAGAGGTCATGGGTTCCTGAAAGATCATGGATATCGCCTTTCCCCTTATCTCACGCATCTCCTCCGTCGACAGCCTGTTCAGATATTTTCCTTCAAATATAAAATCTCCATTTGGAATGATGGCCGGAGGTGTCTTCAGAAGCCTGAGAATGGATCTCGCCGTGATGCTTTTCCCGCAGCCGGATTCACCGACCAGGCCCACGATCTCTTTCGGTTTTATCTCAAGATCGATATTTCTGACCGCTTTCAGCAAACCGAAAAATGTTTTGAAATGAATCGAAAGATTTTTGATCTCCAGTAAGTTCTCGGACATATACGACTCCTTTGAAATATTTGTTTCTTAACTATACCATATGAAACATATTATTTCAAGTTTTTCTTCACTCAGAACAATAATATCCGAAGTCATTTTGGTTTTTTTTATGTTATCTTTTTAACCGAACATAAAAAAATCCCGAGAGCCGTTCACTCTCAGGATTTTCGTCGGTTCATCTTTTATACATCGCTAAGTTAGATCCCTTAATCACTTTCCTTGATGTTCTTTCTCGCCTCGATTTCACTGTTGTATATCGCCGTCAGATGATTTTCCATTTTTTCCTTATCCGTCAGGATCAACATATGCATCAGTGTCTGAGTGATGAGTGTCGGTTGTACAAGCGAATTGGTAAGCAGCACGGAATCATTCTTGCAGATGAAGGAGGCCACGCAGCCGGCGTAAAGCGGACAGGATTTCGAATCCGTAAACAGAATTTGTTTTGCCTTCCTCTTTTTTGCCTCCTCGTAGACAAAGTTCGATTCACTCGAATAGGCCGGAAAAGAGTAATGAATGATGCAGCTCTTGTCCGAGATATGGGTCATCAGATAAACGAAATCATCCAGCGAACCGTTCAGAAGCGTTACCGGCTTTGTCAGCAGGTTGTTCAGGCTGAACACCAGTGCCATGGCGAGATGCTTACTCAGCCCGAATCCCGAAACAAAGATATTCTCAGATTCTTTCACCGCGGCGAGAAAATTGAGGATATCCTCAGTTTGTATGGTACTCAAAGTCGACTTGATATTTTTCAGTTCGATGGAAGTGAAAAAATCGAACTGATTCTCCTGCGTCATCGCGTCGAGCTTCGTGTTCTTTATCTTTTCATAGGGATTCAACCGTTCACGAATGTCTTCCTGAATCGCCTTCTTCAGGTCATAAAATCCCTTAAACGCAAGCAACCTTGCAAATCTGACCAGCGATGCCCGGCTGATCTCAAGCCTTTCGGCAATTTCCTCTACCGTCGATAAACCGAATTCCTGCGGATTATCTATCAGGTATTTGGCTATCTTCCTGTTCACCGGCGTCATCTCCGGCATCATCTTCACTACGTTGTCAATCAACATCAATAAACCCCCGTACAGAATCATGAAAATTTTCTTACTATAATATATCATATGAAACAAAACAATTCAAGGCGGCCCGAAGAGATTCCACACCTCTGAAGGCCAACGGGCCTAAAAACAGACGGCGAATGTCAGGAAAATTGTTAATAGTGGTATACTATATCATTGATGTGATTAAATATAATTTGAATACTAAACACTCGATTTTCTCGGATTTCTCAACCGTTAACAGAAATTCATGAAGGAGGAAAAACAGATGAAAATGAAAGCCATGTTTGTCATGATTATCAGTCTGCTTCTCGGCTCAACGGTGTCTACCGGGGCTCAAACCATACGAATTCTCGAGGAAAGGCAGCTGATGATCTCCGATGTTTTCAAGCTGAATGATGGGTTTAACCACTCTGAGTATGTTCGGGGGAATACCTTGAAGTTTCCGTTCGAGGTCCTGCAGAAGCTGCCGGATTCCGTCACGGGACAATATCTTTATTACAGGTACGCGGAACCCTTCACACGGGAACTGATCGTCTCAAGCTCTGATTCGTTGATAGAAAAGGTGGTACTGAATGTTGTTCCGGCCAGGTTTAATGTAACGGCACCTGATCTCTGGAAGGGGGAGTCTTACGATGGGGGTGTCCAGCTCAACCGGGTGGAGAGTGAAAACACATTCAATCTTGGCTCTCGAACGGGGCGTTCTGTAGTCGGCGGTGAACTAACGATACGGTTCATGGAAGATTCAGGCTATAAGAGTTCGGATGACATTTATCACGATCTGCAGGCCTGTAAAAAAGAGGGACAGAAGGTCAGCGAGATCACCCTCGACGATTTCATCGGCTATGTCTACACCCCGGAAACACAATTCACAGAAGGATATGCCGGCGGATCCGGGCTTTACGATGCGCAATATTCAGATTATATGGAGGGGTATGTCATCAAGGGCCATCAGGTCATTTATATTTATCTCCATACCTACGGTTACAGTGATTATACAAACACGGATAAAGTCTGGCTGATCAACAAGGGACAGGCGGTCATGATGGAAGTTCTTTCCATTTTCAACACGGTTCATCTCTCGGCGGAAGGCGAGCACCATGTTGGTACGCCGACGAATTACACCGGGACACAGACAACAGGAAAACCATCTTCAAACGGTGACCGTCTGAGTAATAACACAGCCCTCAGGGATGAAGCGGAACCGTATGTACTGACAATGGATCAGGAAAGGATCGAAGGGGAATTTGGTTATTATCTGCCGGGTTTCGATGCCTGCCGATCTTGTATTCATTATGAAAACGGTGTGCTGAAGATAGAAAGGGGTCCGGCCTGGTCTAAAAACGGCATCTACAGCTATCAGCCGGTGGTGAAAATCACAGAGGACCTGGCGGATAATCCCGTCGTCTTTCATTTCGATATCATCCCCGAACTCAGCAGGGGATTTCAGATCTGTTTTACCGAAGAATGTAACGATTTCTACCTGCATCAGAATGAAAATGCCAACATCTTCTACAGAACACAGCAGAATGGGGCAAAGACCGGATTAAGCCTCTATAATCCGCTATCCGTAACAAATAACTCCTACACAAGCTGGGCCGGATTTAAGATGCCGGAAAGGATCACCGTCAGGATTTACAGCAACCGGATCATCCTGGAAGATTCCCTGAACAATCGACTGGAAAGGCCCATAGAATTCGCACAACTCGATGACACCCTGTTTCTCTATCTCTTCACGGTTCCGGATGAAGAAAACAGCGACTGCAGTCTTGCCCTAAAGACTATCACCATCGAACGGGGATCCAACAAACTGCCCGTCAAGCAGGCCGCATACCCGGCAGTTTCAGGAACCCCCATCTTTTCAGATGATTTCAACGGTCTCGATGAAACGAAGTGGGTGAGATTTCAGGATACCGGTGGAAATTATACCGACTGCTATCAACTCATCGATGGGGTCTTTGATGTCAGTATTCCAAAATGGCACGAATGGGCAAGTGTGGGTATCAAAAGCCGGGAAGCCCTCTTTAAAGTCCCGCCACCCGGTGAAACAAGACTCATTACTATTCAATTAAAATCGGATAATTTTCACAGCTATGGGCTGGTCCTCGATCAGCTTGGATACGATTCCGGTCTCTGGAGCCGGGAAAATATGAGATACACCTTTGTGACCCATCAGCTTCTGCAGTCCAGTTATGTCTCCCTCGCAGATTCCATTGACTACGGTAAGGCCCGTGAAAAATTCCTGAATCAGAATTATTCCGTCGCGGATAATCGGGTCATAATCGAAATCTCTTCCGGGAAGGCCAAAGTCTACACCGCCTGGGGAGATGTTTTTGAATACGACTACGCCTGGATGAAGGAAGGAATCCCCATCTATCTGTACCTGATGGCCTATGCCTACGACTACCAGCTCCCGGGACATCTCGCGGTAGATTCGATTACCGTTTACTGATTCTGTCATCGCACAATGTGATAAAACAGGGGGGCCTGTTTCAGCCTTTATTATTACAAGTTGTCAGGCAGCGGTAAGCGGCTCGTCGGAAACACTTTCAATTGCCGCTTGAGAAGTACGGGGAAGAAGACAAACGCATTATGAGCATCCACAAAAAAAAAGGGAATAATATCGAAATAACACCGTCTTATATTGTATAAAAACAACAATAGCTACCTCTCCCCTTTAAAAAGATGGTTCCTGAAAAGAAACCATCTTTATTTTTTTGTGCTATAATTTCTCAGACCGAAACGATTAAAAATATTTTTACGGAGGTTTTGCAGAATGACTATCAAACAGCTTGAAAAGCCTGTTAAAGGCGAAGAACTCTGTGTGATCCACACCACGGCAGGAGACATAAAGGTCAGATTATTCGGTGATCTTGTCCCCAAAACGGTAGAAAACTTCAAGACACATGCCAGGGAAAATTATTACAACGATACGATATTCCACCGGACCATTCAGGATTTCATGATTCAGGGCGGCGACCCGACGGGTACCGGAAGGGGTGGCGAGAGCATCTATGGAGACAGTTTTGACGACGAGTTCAGTCCGGAGCTCGTTCATTTCAAAGGGGCCCTGTCTATGGCAAACGCCGGTCCAAACACAAACGGCAGCCAGTTCTTCATCGTACAGAATTCAAAGATGACGGAAGAATACGTCAATCATTTCCCACTGACAGACGAGCAGAAGAAGAAATACGTCGAACTCGGTGGAACCCCCCATCTCGACAACAAACACGCCGTTTTCGGACAAGTCGTCGAGGGATTGGACATCGTCGACAAGATAGCCGGAATGGAAGTCGACTACACAGACAGACCAACACATCCGGTTTCTATCGAATCCATCGATTTTGAGACTGTAGAATAACCCTTTACAAGAATCGTTGATCCCGCCTATCACACGGCGGGATTTTTAATTGAGGTGATCTTTTTGAGTATGGATAAAATAATAGCCGGAGAATCGAGGTTCGTTGAATTCAAGGAAAAACTGCCGAAGTCAGAGACACTTGCAAAATCCGTCATCGCCTTCTCAAATGGTGCTGGTGGCAAGATATTCATCGGCGTCAGTGACACTGGCGAGATTAAGGGAGTAAATGACGGTGAACTTTTCGATATACAGGACAAGATCTCGGATATTATCCACACCCTTTGCTTTCCCGTTATCATTCCAGATATTTACGTTGAAAATTTAGAAGGGAAAAATATCATTGTGATTCATGTCTTTCCTGGAAATCTACCTCCATATTATTTAAAATCACACAATAAAAATAATGGAACTTACGTTCGTGTAGGCGCTGAAAATAAGCAAGCCGATCATGAATTTATTACTGAACTTGAAAGGAAAAGACTGAATATCGGATTTGATGAAACAATTAATTATACTTTTCCTTTGGAGCATATTGACTGGACATACCTGAAAAAAGCATTCCTTGAAAAGAAGAATCAGACTCTGACAACACAGACACTCAGAAACCTTAATCTCACTAAATCGGAAAACGGAACGGAATATCCAACTAATGCCTTTCTAATCCTTTCAGGTCTATCTGAAAATACAGCAACGGATTGTGCCAGATTCAAAGGAACTACAAATACGGTCTTTCTGGATAAAAAAGAATTTACAGGTAATCTGATTTCTCAGATAGAATCTGTTGAAGTCTTTTTAAGAACACATCTGAATAATTCTGCAGAAATAAATGGATTTATCAGAGAGGATAAACTTGAAATTCCTGTTGAAGCCTTAAGAGAGGCTGTGTTAAATGCTTTCGTACACAGAAATTACGGGCGATTGGGTGCAAACATAAAAATCGCAATCTATGATGATATAGTAGAAATTAACTCACCCGGTGTTTTACCCGCATCTATCAACCTTTATGACATCTTTACTTCAAGACGTTCTGAAATCAGGAATAAAGTTCTTGCAAGAATTTTTAAAGAGCTGGGATATATCGAACAATGGGGTTCAGGAATGGGCCGTATTGCCGAATTATGCAAGGCAGAAGGGCTGATTCAACCGCAAATAATAGAAAAGGGAAATTTTATACAGTTTATCTTTCATAGAAAAACAAACAACACCGATAAAACACCGATATATAACACCGATAAAACACCGATATATAACACCGATACCATTCTAAACAGCTCAGAGGAAAAAGTTATCCTTTACCTTGAAACGAATAAGTCAATAAACAATCAGAAAACCAGGGAAATTACCGGATTAACGGCTGATGGTGTCAAATCACTGCTTCAAAGACTAACTGAAAAGGGTCTTTTGATAAAACAGGGAGAAAAAAAAGGTACGAGATACCACCTCAAATCCCGATAAACAACCTTTTATACTTCGTTGGCATCTTCTTTATCCGAAAGATGGACAGATAAGAGAGGGTCAGACCGATGGCTGAGATGATGAAAAATGCCGGTAACGGAGATATCTCAGGGAAAAAGCGCTTCTTGAAGAAATAGAAGATGAACCATTGATACGGCATATGGATATAAAACGGGATGATGGAATAGCGTCCCATCGTGCTGAATTTTTTCATCAGTTCCAGGAACCAGCCTTTCTCCCTTGAAATCAGCCATTTGACACAGTTGCTGTACAGGAACATCATCATCATGGAATTGAGTAATGAGAAGACCGTAAAATGATCCATCACAAAGAAGGCCTCCCATTTTTCCGACAGAAACAGTATTTCAACGACGGAAAAAACGAAGCAGGCAATCAGCAGAATGCCGTACAAAAAAGGGTGTTTATTCTCTATGAGTTCTTTTTTCGTCGCTCCCTTGTAATACCCCCAAATCAATGGAATAACCCAGGCAAGCGGATTTGAGTAGGCGAGAATGCCAAGTCTCTGAAGCGCCTCATGACTCGGTGTCTCCGTCCAGAGGTATTCGGTGATCATGTAATAAAAGATAAACTCGAGGAGCACGGCCACCACCACGTATCCCTTCAGCCGTTCGATCGGTGTATCCTTGAAATAAAGTAGACCGAGCATGGCAAACAGGAAAATGGCGATGAAATAATACTGCCAGGAGATAGAAAAGGTGAACACCGAAACGAGATAATCTATCGGCAGAAACAACCCACCGGTGTAACTGGACGTATTGTTGATGGCATCATAACCGGATCCAAGAAGAAAAAAGGCCACCCAGGCGATGGAAGCCCAGGCAATATAGGAAATAAACATTCGTTTTGCCCTGTATCGTACTTTCTGTTTGGTGACATGCTGTCTGCCGAGTCCCTGTGAATAGCCAAAAAAGCAAAAAAAGCCAAAGACGCAGGGTCCGAGAACCTTCGAAAGGAGACCGAAAAACACCCGCTCCGCTGCACCCGTCACTTCGGGAACGACGAGCAAAATGGCATGACCGATGATGACAAAGGAGATCAGAAATCCCTTGAAGACATTGATATAGAGTAAATTATTTCTTGCCAAATCCACAGATATCCCCCTAAATTCCAAGCAGTACTTTTTTCTGTTTCTTTGGCAGCAATCGTATCCCCACGATGGAAAGATATGAGATCATCAATCCGATAATCGATAACAGGATGAAAGACAGCAGCGTATTGATCTGAGGGAAAAAAGTCGACTTGATGAAATAAAAGACAAACCACTGATACGGCATATGGACGTAGAACGGAATGATGGAGAACATCCCCATCGTACTGAGTCCATCGAGAAGATTCCTGAACCAGATGGCTCTGATCGAGATCATCCATTCCACAAACTTTTTATAGATGAACATCATAAAGATCGAGTTGATCAGTGTCAACAGGGTAAAATGGTCCATCACACAATAGGCGTTCCATTTTCCGGAAAGGAAAAACATCTCCGTGGAGGAAAGGAAAAAGAAAACGACCGCCATTGGGATCAGAACGACCGGTTTTAAACCCCCGAAGATGTCCTTTTTTTCAGCTCCACGGTAATAGCCCCAGAAGAGGGGCAGTATCCATGATCCCGGATTGATATAGGTACAGATCCCAAGGATACGGATCGACCTTTCACTCGGAGAAGCCATCCAGAGAAAGAGGCTGATGAAGGTATAAAAGGCAGCCTGTATCCCGAGAAAGATGTATAGATAGCGTTTCAGCTTTTCCAACGGGGTATTCCTGAAAAAATAGAGAAAGAAGATCCCGAAGATAAAGATACAGATAAAATAATACTGCCAGGATACGGCAAAAGACATGACGGATCCAAAATAATTGATCGGGAAGAACATGCCTTTCGTATAGTGGAATGAATTGTTGACGCTGTTATAACCCGGACCGAGCAGTGAAAAGACGATCCAGGCGATCGAGGCCCAGATCACATAGGAGAAAAAGGTGCTCTTCACACGTTTTTTCATCTTGTCCTTCGTCATCTTTTTTCGTGATAGGCCCTGAGAGTATCCGAAAAAGCAGAAAAAGGCAAAGACGCTCGGAATCAGCAATTTCCCGAGAAGCATATAAACATATTTTTCCGTACTGTTCGTTATTTCAGGCAGCACGAGTAAAATGGCGTGACCGACGACGACAAAGGTAATCATCAGCCCCTTAAACACGTTCGTATACAGTAAATCATTTCGTTTGCTTTCCATCTCAACTCCTTAAAACAACTCTCATTATATATTTTATCATGTTAACTTTAAAAAGATACAAATAATAATTCATTTTTATATTTAATCAAGTTATGGCATATTTTACAATTGCCTCGGAATGGAGACGCGTCGTGTCGAAAACCGGCAGGGGCGAAACCTCATCCGATATCAGCAGCGGGATTTCCGTACAGCCGAGGATAACCCCCTCAGCCCCTCTGTCGGCAAGACCGCCGATGATTCTAACAAACTCATTGCGGCTTCTCTCACTGATAATCCCCCTGATTAGCTCGGTGTAAATCACCTGATGGATCAACTCCCTGTCCGAGTCATCGGGGATGAGGGTCTGAATCCCGTGATTTTCCAGCAGGTTCTTACGATAGAAGTCGCCTTCCATCGTAAAACGTGTACCGAGCAACGCCACCTTCGAAAACAGTGACGCCTTCACCGCCTCACCGGCGGCATCGGCAATATGAACCACCTTCAGGCCCGTTGCCTGTTCGATATCCGGTGCCATGAGGTGCATCGTATTCGTACAAATGGCGATAAAATCGGCTCCGGCCTTCTTCAGATTCATCGCCTCCTGAACCATCCGTCCGGTCAGTTCCTCCCATCGCCCTTCATGTTGAAGGACCTCTACCTCGTGAAAATCGAAGGAGTAAAGGAGACACCTCGCAGAATGGCTCTCCCCAAGCAACCTTTTTGTTTCCTGATTGATAATCCGGTAATATTCCAATGTCGATTCCCAACTCATCCCGCCAAGCAGTCCCGCTGTCTTCACCCTTATCACCCTCTCGTATTTAAAGAGATATTTACTGTATAATATCACAAGGTTAAAGGTAGGAGGAAATAATCCATGAAAATGAATTAAAGGAACTATTCAAAGATCCGTTCTGATACGGTTCTTGATTTCATCAACCGGCCGGATCGCTTGAAGCTCGCGTATACGGAAGTAATAAAAATCATAAAAAAGGATAAAGAACTTTTAAGATGACCATTTCAAGGGAAATATGTGGTAGAATAAATAGAATGAACCAAAACTTTTAAGTCGGGTGATTAGAATGAATAAAAAATTCAGACTGGTTACAAGAAGCGATTTCGATGGTCTTGTATGTGCAGTGCTTCTCAAAGATTTAAATATGATCGATGATATTCTGTTCGTCCATCCGAAAGACATGCAGGACGGAAAGATTGCGATAACGGAAAACGACATCACCACCAATCTCCCCTATGTGCATGGGGTACATCTCGCCTTCGACCATCATCTCAGCGAGCAGCTGAGGGTTGGAAGGCATGACAATCACATCATTCATCCGAATGCCCCGTCAGCCGCGAGGGTCGTTTATAACTATTATAAAGAACTCCTTGGCGAAGGGACCTTCCGGGATATCTCCAACGACATGATGGAAGCCGTCGATAAGGGAGATTCGGCTCAGTTTACCGAAGAAGAGGTCCTGAATCCGACCGGATGGGTCCTGCTCAACTTCCTGATGGATGCCCGAACGGGTCTTGGGAGATTCAGAGAGTTCAGGATCTCTAATTACAACCTCATGATGGATCTCATCAGATACTGCAAGGATCACACCATCGAGGAAATTCTGCAGCTCAGGGATGTCAGGGAAAGGGTTGACCTCTACTTTGAACAGGAACCGCTTTTGAGGGAACAGATCAAAAAGAACGCGAAGGTCCACGACAATCTTCTCGTAGTCGACTTCAGGGATGAAGAAGTCATCCATGCCGGAAACAGATTTCTGAAATACGCCCTGTTCCCGCAATGCAACATCTCCATCCGGATCATGTGGGGATTCAAGAAACAGAACACCGTCTTTGCCGTTGGTAAATCCATCTTCAACCGGACATCAAAGACAAATGTCGGTGAGCTGATGCTGAAATACGAAGGCGGCGGGCACGTAGCAGCGGGAACCTGCCAGATCGAACACGACAAGGCCGGACAGGTCCTGAACGAACTCATCAGCAAGATAAACGCAGACGGATAAAAACATTCCCATGTCGGGGGTTTTACGCGACACTCGAGCCCCCTTTACGGGATTTTCATACCTCAGGGCGAACCGTTTCAGGTTCGCCTTTTATTTTGACACTTTAGATTTTAACCCTTTCAGTGGTACCCCACTCAAGGGGAAGAGTCATGAATTTACATAGAACTGAACAAGATTCGAAAAGATCCTGAAAGATCCTGAAAGAGACTTTAAGACTTAATTTCCTATACAAATACACACTTCCCCCGAAGTCCGTTATTCCGAAAAGAACTCCCGAATTCCATCGACAAGGGCATCAATCTGAGGCTTTCCGACCCAGTAATGGGTGACGAAACGCCAGATACCCGCCTCAGGGGGGTTGATCAGGATATCTTTTCCGGCAAGAAAATCGACCAGTTCAAAGGCCTCAAAATCTCCCTCTATCGTACAGAATACCATGTTGATGTCTCTGAATTCGTCGATAACGGCTATGGATTCAAACACTTCGAGTCTTTCGGCGAGATAGGCGGCGTTCTCATGATCCTCCGTCAGTCGCTGGGTCATCTTTTCGATGGCAACAAGTCCAGGTGCCGCGATGATACCGGCCTGGCGCATGGCACCTCCCATGATCTTTCTGTTCTTTCTCGCCTTATCGATGAACGCCTGAGTACCGACAACCATCGAACCGATGGGGGCACAAAGGCCCTTGGAAAGACAGAACATGACGGAGTCTGCACAGTCGGCGATCTCTTTCACATCACATTTCAGAGCTGCTGCCGCGTTGAAGATCCTTGCGCCATCCATGTGAACCGGAATAGCCTTCTTTTCCGCCATTGCCTTGATCCCACGAAGGGTCGTCAGATCTACCACTTTCCCGTTGGAACGGGCATTTTCAACGCAGATCAGACCCGTACGCGGAAAGTGAATATCATCAAAACGGATCAGAGGCTCAATAGCCTTGTAATCCGGATAATCCCGCGAGTCATCGAAGAAATTAAACTGGACCCCGGCGATCACCGATGCGGCACCGGCCTCATGTACGACGATATGACACTGCCTGCCGAGGATGATCTCGTCTCCCCGCAGGGTATGCGTCAGAATACACAGCTGATTCCCGAAGGTTCCGGATGGAACAAAGATGGCCGCCTCTTTTCCCAGCATCCGGGCGGCAACCGCCTCGAGGTGATTGACGGTTGGATCATCCCCGTAGACATCATCTCCAAACTGAGCATTCACCGCAGCCTGCAGCATTTCCGGCGTCGGATGTGTGACCGTATCACTCCTGAAATCTCTCTTCTTCATCGTTTTTACCCCCTGAACACCGGTTTTCTGAAATCGTCCTCTATCTTGTCATAAATCCTGAGCTGTCGTTTGAGCACATCATCCTGATCAAAATTCTGTATGACAAATTCCCTGCATTTTTCATTTGGCGCAGCAATCGTATTTAACGTGTTATCCAGTGCCTTGTAAAGCCGGTTTGTATCCCTGACGGGAACCAGAAAACCGGTCTCCCCTTCCTGTACTTCCTCTCTCAGTCCCCTGATGAACGAACCGACAACGGGAACTCCCATACTGAGTGCCTCAAGGGATGATACCGGCATCCCCTCTCTGTAAGACGGCAGGGCAAACACATCGGTGATACTGAGTATCTCCGGTATATCCGAACGGTGACCGGCAAAGATCACCCGATCTTGAAGGTGCTTTGCCTTGATCATGTTATCCAGTGTCCTTCTCAGATCCTCCTCACGGTCACTCTTCAAAGTCTCCCCGACGATCAGCAGCTTGACATCCTTTCTCGATTCGGAAAGGGTGGCGAAGGCGTTGATCAGTTCAACAACCCCCTTTTCACGCACCAGCCGTCCCACAAAGGTGATCACACTTTCCTTGTCTGAGATACCGAATTCGCCTCTGAGTGCCTGCCGGATATCCTCGTTGATCCGCAGCCCAATTAACCTCACCCGGCTATCTATTCCAACACCGTTCAGGTTGATGCTATGATCTTCATTAATAAAATGATGTGCCAGGGCATATTTTCTGTCCTCGTTGTTCACCGTGAAGATATAATCGGTGTACTTCGCCGCACGCTTCTCCATATGGGAGAAGATGCTCCGCATGAACGGATTCATGTTTTCGTGAAAATAAAATCCATGGCAGGTATAGATGATTCTCGGGACCTTTGCCTTCGCAGCTGCCTTTCTCGCGAGCATTGAAGCCACCGGGGTGTGGGTTTGTACCACATCCGGCTTCATTCCCTTGAACAATTCGTATAACGTGTTGTAGGAGCTGAACATCTTCCATGGGGAAACACTTCTCGGGATCTCTACGTTGAATACCTCGCAGTTATATTGTTTAATAATCTCATTTTCGGCAAGTTTCCCGTCCCTGTCATGCGTGATGATCTCTATCTCATGACCCTTTCGGGCAAGTTTTTCAATAAGCGGCAGTAGAAACGCCTCTACAGTATCTGAAATAGCAGTTACCTGTGCTATTTTCACTCTTATCACACTCCATACTCTCTACAAAATTCTCTTCGGATCAGGCCGGTGAACGGTCTTTAATATTCCGACACGAGTGATTATAACATTAATAACAGCAAAGTTCACTATTCATGCCCGCATATGGTAAGATATTTTAAATAGAAACGATTCGGGAGGACACTTTGAACAGATTTAAAGAAAACCGGGTATGCAAGACCCTGACTATTCAATATCCAATCATCGAAGGGGGAATGGCCTGGGCCGGGACGGCCGCTCTTGCCGCAGCCATTTCCAATGAAGGGGGGCTTGGGACCATCGGTGCCGGTTCCATGAACGGGTCTCAACTCAGAATGGCTATCAACACCGTCAGAAGACTGACCTCAAAACCGTTTGCGGTCAATCTCATCCTGATCTCCCCCTATATCAACGAACTCGTGGAGGTCGTTCTGGCGGAAAAGGTTCCCGTCTGTATCTTTGGAGCCGGCAATCCTGTTGACTATATCGTACCGTTGAAAAGGGCTGGAATAACCGTCTGCGGTGTCTGTTCCAGTCCGAATCTGGCCATTCTCTTTGAAAGGGCGGGGATTGACCTGATCATCGCCGAGGGGATGGAAGGTGGCGGTCATATCGGTGACGTCACCACCATGACACTCATCCCGGCTGTCGCGGAAAAGGTGACTGTACCCCTTGTGGCAGCCGGCGGAATCAGTTCCGGCAGCGGAATGCTGGCAGCCTTTTCACTTGGCGCCGAAGGAATTCAGATGGGAACGCGGTTTCTCTGCTCATACGAGGCGGAGATCAGTGATGAATACAAGACACTTCTGTTAAAAAAAGACGTCAGGGGAACGGAGATCACCGGAGAAACGCTGGGACACCCGGTCAGGGTCCTCAAGACAAGGTTTTCCAAAAGGCTTCGGAAGACGGAAAAAACGGATCCGAAACTGGCCGAACAGATGATGCTGGGATCCCTTCAGAATGCCGTAAAAACGGGAAAAGCGGAAAACAGCTCATTCATGAGCGGGATGAGCGTGGGAAATATCAGCCGTTTGCTTCCCGTACAGGAGATCTTTAAAAATATACTCGATGACTATACGAAAAAACTGGAGACACTCTATCAAGGCTGAGGTCACAAAAGGAAATTCCTACCCGTTTTTCATATTCAGGGGAAGAACGCTGGCGACATCAGAACTCTGTAAAAACTCATAAAACATCAAAAGGAGAAAATATGTCAGACATCAAGACACTTTATAAAACGGTATCGACAGAACTGAAGGAAAAGACACTGAAGGAGGGAAAATATCTCGGAAGCGGGATCCTGAAGGTTGACAGCTTCATCAATCATCAGATCTATCCGGAAATCATGAATCACGCCGGTGAATTTATCGCCGCCTATTTTGCGGAATACGGTATCACAAAAGTCATAACGATAGAGACCTCCGGAATCGTGCCGGCCTATGCCGCTGCCTCGGCACTGAATGTCCCCCTCGTATTCACACGGAAGAAAAAACCGATCACGATGAAGAAGGCCTTCTCCGAATCGGCTCCATCCCATAC
>Ga0116163_1000722_pt1 | contig 22200 bp, 14 predicted proteins | sample AD_UKC107_MetaG_FD_89889 | JGI IMG/M metagenome (GOLD analysis project Ga0116163, IMG submission 89889) | Active sludge microbial communities of municipal wastewater-treating anaerobic digesters from Hong Kong - AD_UKC107_MetaG | ecosystem: Engineered > Bioreactor > Anaerobic > Digestate...
CTGTTATGGTCCTCAACATTAAAACATGAACATGTGGGGCACACAAAAGTACAGGCCCCGCATTCAAAGCACTGTTTACCTATGTATTCCCAGACTTCCTCTTTTATGAAACCTGTTGTGACCCTGTTCATTACCCGGGAAATCCAGGCCTTGTTGTCAGTGGCGACCTTTTCAAAAAGGGATATAGATTTGTCCACCACCTCTTTTTTCAGTGCAACGTATTCATCACCCGCGGCCTTGAGCCCCAGTTTTTCCGCAAGGGCCTTCCCTTTTTCACTACCAGCTTCAACAAGGTACATATCACCAATCTCGGTGAGATTGAGATCATAACCTTCATCAGCAGCAGGGCCGCTGTCTGTACATACACAGAAGCACTGTTTAAACGGCACAACGCATGTATTACTTACAATGAACATTCTCTTACGATGTTCCCTGTAGACTTCATCTACGAATTCCTGCCCCAGAAAAAATCTGTCCAGTACGATGAGCCCGGTAAGATCACAGGGACGCATACCGAAGATCGCCTTGCTGCTTTTATCATAGTCAGCTTCGATCTCGGCCTTTTTCGCGTCCCTGTCATATTTGTATTTCATGATCCTCTCAATCTGAGGAAAAACCACACTTTTAGGTGGCAGGGCCGGAAGTTCAGCACTGAGGCTTATTTCGGACGCATTGTCCACCCTGCTGAAAAACACCTGGCCGGTTTCTTTATCTGTTACCGGTCCGTAGAGCTCATATGATTTTGCGAGCTCTTCAGCCAGTTTCATTACATTACTCTTTTCTATCAGATACATAATTTATACCCTCTCTATCCTGACTGGAATTATAGCGTCCTCACATTTAACCGTATAACTCTTGTGCTCGAGGAGGAACTCTGTAATCATTTCACGGATGAAGTACGGCACGTATGCGGTTCCGGGCCTGACATCTTCAGAAACTTTAACACTCACGTCCATTGAACCGCTGGCTGATACAACCTTAACTGTCCAGTGTTCACGGACCTGCAGTTTCTGCGCATCCTCTTTGCATATCTCAACATAACCTTTAGGATAAACAAGGAGAGTGGCATTATATTCCCTTTTGGGGATATAACTCTTTTTCATAATATTGTTCTGATGCCAGAAATGCTCTCCCTGCCCCCTCATCAGCAGAAAAGGATACTCAGGAGTAGCTGAAGGAGCAGCGAAATCCCCTGAAACAGGAGTAAATCTGAATTTTCTCTTCATTGCATTGGCATCGAGACGTTTTAAACCTTCCGGGTTACTGTCATCGCATGGCCACTGAATCCCCATTGAACCTGAAAGTTTAGGGTATGATAAACCTGAATATTCAGGAGTAAGAGAAGTTATCTCGTTAAATACATCTTCAGCTGAACTGTATTTCCAATCCATTGACGCTTTTGATGCAATCATGGAAAAAAGTTTCCACCCGGGAAGCACATTCTCAAAGGGTTCTATCCTTTTCTGTGAAAGCTGAACCCTTCTCTCTGTATTGGTATATGTTCCGTCATCTTCAATCAACGCTGCCACCGGAAAAACAACATCAGCGTACTTTATAAAAGGATTGTCATAAGCGCCGAAATAAGCGACAAACTCAAGACCATCAATCTCTTTCTCGTACCTTATAATCCCTTCATCGTGATCAGCCACCACAAGTGCCTTCAGCCCGGAGTTGCTGTCAGCAAGCAGTTCATAAATATCTCTGCCGGGCTCCCTGTTCAGTTCAACTCCCCAGGCCTTTTCAAATTCTGACACAGAGCCGGAATTATCAAGTTTCCGGAAGCCTGTAAGAAGATCAGGTGCTGCCCCCATATCGTATCCACCCTGAAGGTTCGCAATACCTGCCACAGGATTAACACCGCAGTTTTCTTTTCCGATTTTACCTGACAGGAGGAACAGATTATATATATAACTTACTGTTTCCTGCTCAAGCCCGGAAATCCCGGTTGACCAGAAAGCCATGGCAGACTCTGAACTACAGAGTTCTTTTGCCACCTCTTTAATTGCTGCATACTCAATACCGGTAAGAGAAAAAACCATTTCAGGATCGAGATCGCACACAGTCTGCGCGAACTTTTCAAATCCTTCAGTAGAGCCGTTAATGAAATCAGCGTCCTCCCCTCCTTCACTAATCACCGCCTTTGCCAGCGCCGCGAGGATGGTATTTTTTGTTCCCGGTTTGATCTGCAGATGTGTGTTACTCAGTTTCGCCATTTGCGAACTTCTGCTGCAGATTGTGACGACCCTTGTACCTGCCAGTTGAGCCTTGTGGATTTCACTCCCTATAATGGGATTCATCTTGGTTATATCGGAACCCACAATAAGGATAAAACCGGTTTTACCGATCTCCTCAAGAGAACCGGTCATTCCGGCAAAACCCGCGCCGTCTGATAAAACATTAAGGCTTGCCCTGTGCCCTGACTCGGAATCAAGAGTGATGTTATTTGTTTTAAACACACTTCTTGCCAGCTTCATGAAAAGGTAGTTATTTTCATTTGAAGATCTGGGTGACGCAAGGAAACCGGTTTCCTCCGGCTTATTATCCTTCATCTTCTCCATCATAAAATTAACAGCCTCTTCATAGCTCACGTTTTTCAGCGAGCCGTCAATCCTGATCATGGGACTTGCTATCCTCTGGTCTGTCATCAGCCATTCATGGATATGCCATCCCCTGACGCAAAGCCTCCCTTTACTTACCGGATGGTTCCGGGATGAATAGACCCCGTTTATCCTGCCATCTGTGATCTTGAGGAAGTTGCCGCATCCGGTTCCGCAGAAATTACATATTCCAGACTTATAATCCATATCCAACCTCTAAGTCAGTAATCTTGATTATTTACATGGAAGAAAGGCCTTTACCGGCTCAAAATCAATAAAACGTGACCTTTTAACCATATACTTTACTTAAAATTGCTTAAGTCTGCTATATCATACGGGAAAGACAGGGGGTCTGTAAATAGGGGAAAAATCTTTTAAACATGAGGGGGAATTCCCCTATAGTTATGAGGTCTTGTTATGAATCCAGTTTACCGCAAACTGTATCAGCTCAGGGGATGAACTGATATTAAGCCTTGTTTTAATCTTTTCACGGTAGTTTTCAACAGTTTTTACACTAATATGAAGTTTGTCTGCTATATGTTTGTTACCCAGTCCATGACCGATGAGCTGGAACACTTCAAACTCCCTGTCAGTAAGGGAATCGACCAGAGCAGTTGCCTCGTCAACTTTTGGTGAATAGAGCTTATCAAGGAGCTTCTCCTTAAGGCTGTCACTCATGTACTGCCGCCCTTCAAGAACAGTACGCAGGGCCTTCACAATCACGGCTGGAGACTCATCCTTCATTACATAACCGCGCGCTCCTGCACGGATAGCCCTTTCAGCATAAATAGATTCTTCATAAATGGAGAGCACAAGTATGGGAAGTGTAGGATATCTCTCCCGGCACGCCTTGATGAGGTCAATTCCCCCTGTACCGCTGAGGGAAATATCCACTGTCATCATCTCAGGCCTGAGTCTTCCGATAAGTTTAAGAGCCTCTTCCGCGTTGCCTGTTTCACCCACAACAGCCAGGTCCTTCTCAATCTCAAATATCTGTTTCAAACCCTGCCTTACAACAGGATGTGAATCGACGAGAAGAACAGAGGATTTTGTTCTCCCCCGTTTCTTTTTCAATTCAGGCAGTTTCTTCCCTTCATTTTCCTCAAGGGCCTCACCACTCAATTTGAACCTGCATGAAACAGTAACCCCGCCGCCCGGGTTGCTGTTCATTTCCACTGAAGCGCCCATAAGCCAGGATCTGTACCTTATCATACTCCGGAAAAGCCTGTTCCTCTCCTTGTCTATTTCATCGTAATCTTTTCCATCATCCATTATTTCAATAATACCAAGACTCCCCTCCTGCCGGAGAGTCACGATAATGTTTTTCGCGTTGTTCACTTCAATTGAATTATTTACAGATTCATTTATAATATAATAGAGGTTTGACTGTTCTGTTTTGCCGGAAAGGTTGACCTCATTGTCCCATCTCACCAGTATGTTAACGCCTGTCCCGGCCTTAATTTCATCCATGAGGTTCTTAACAGCTGCCAGAAGGCCGCCGGGATTATTCTCTACAGGGCAGATCCTTTTCGCAATCTCCCTCGTTCTGTTTACCGCGGAATTCACAAGCTCTGATATCTCATCAATATCCTCTGCCGCTTCAGGCATGACCTCTCCGACCTTGACCTTTAGAAGTTCATTTTTAAATGTAATCCCGGACAGATGCTGCGCAAGGCGTTCATGAAGGTCCTGACCGATCCTGAGCCTTTCCGCGGAGTTTGTTTCCATAACTTTTTTTTCAAAACATTTTCTCTCAGTGATATCAATGCCCACAAGGAAAATAAAGTCAACAGCACCGTTGACTTTTAACACAGGTTTCCCGTGCCATTCGACAAACATCTCCTCTCCTGATTTTGAATAGATTGCCGTTTCACTGACCATGATCTTCTTTTTCTGGATCATCTTGTTAAAATCCTGACGCTGGATGTCCCTGTCAGTTTCATGAAAGAGGAGTTCTATATAATTCCTTCCCACCACTTCACCCAGTGTGTAATTCAATGCGACCAGCATTGTACGGTTCATAGAAAGGATATTGGCCCCGGCATCTATTGCTATATAAAAAGCGGGATTAATCTCATCAAGATTTTTAAGAAAATCTTTACCTTTACGTATTTTCTCCCTTGCCTTCTGTTCTTCAGTTACATCACGCTCAATAATCGAAGCGCCTATAATCTCACCAAGAGAGTCCCTTATCGGTACGATCTTAAGAGAAAGGTAAATCTGCTCATCCGATTTGCTCACGCCGGTAGTTTCGTAATGATCAATTTTCTCGCCGTTTCTTATTCTCTCAAGAAGATAGGGAAAAAAATCAGGCTCATAAGGAGGGATAAGTATAGAATATAATGAACCGTTAATCTCATCAAAGCTGTAACCGAAAATCCTTTCAGCACTGCTGTTCCAGCTGACTATCTCGCCCCCCAGGGTAATGCCTATAACTGCATCATCGGAATCATTGACAACAAGAGATATTAGCCGCTTCAGTTCATCACTGTTTCTTTTCTCCTTTACATCGCGGAAAACGCTTAAAATAGCATAATCATTATTGAACTCAACCAGCCTGCTGCTTACCTCAACGGGGACAAGCTCACCTCTGTAATTTCTTATCGATGTTTCTATTATTTTCCTGTCCATGGAGGACATCTTCATTATATTGGAGGATATATCTGTTATTGACTGGTAGTTGAAAAGCCCCAGTACCGAATTTCCGATTACCTCGTTTTCAGTCAGCCCGAAATACTCCAGTCCGCTCCTGTTTACCTCAAGCACATGACCCTCAAGATCGTGAATGATTACAATATCAGTTATACTGTTGAAAAGAGAGCTGTAGTTGCTCTCTTTCAGATGGAGGCTGCTTTCCAGTTCACGGTTGGCTTCCATCAGCTTATCTTCTGTTATTTTTATGCGGAGCATGGCCTTCATCTGCGCAGCGAGTTCTATTTCATCAACAGGTTTTGTAATAAAGGCATCAGCCCCTGTATCAAATGCAGTGGCCCTTATTTCAGCAGTAGTATCTGACGCTGTAATCATTATTACAGGCGCCAGGGATGTTTCAGGGTTCGATTTAAGTTTTCCGCAGACATCAATCCCGCTCATTAAAGGCATGATATAATCAACAATTATTACATCAGGTTTATGTTCTACGGCCAGTTCAATCCCCTCCGAAGGGGAAACAGATGATATAATCCCGGCATCCGGAAAATAATTTTTCAAAAGAGCAGTCAGGGTTATAAGATTGTCCCTGCTGTCATCTATGACCAGAATTTTAATCATCTCTATTTTTCCACTTTCTGATTTTTCCGGCGAATTCATCGATATCAAAAGGTTTCAGAATTATATCAGAAAACCCGGCGTTCAGCACCCTGTCCCTCTCCTGCCCTATGTCATGACCGGTAAAAGCTATAACAGGAACATCATCCTTAACAAAAAAATTTTTAATACTCCTGACAAGTGAAAAACCGCTTATATCCGGGAGGGACAGATCAAGCAGTATTACATCAGGCTTTGTTTTTTCGAGGAGGTCAATACATTCCTTCCCGTTAGCGGCATATATAATTTCACAGGCACCATTGAATTCGTGTTCAGCAATGGCCTTCAAAGGGACCATGGTATCCGGGTCATCATCAACAACCATCAGGACAAACTCCCGTGGTAGATCAATTGCCGAATCATCAGCATCAGGTCCGGGCACTGCTGTCTCTGAACCGGAAGGGAGGGAAAATGTTAATGAAACACCGCCATTCCCCATCTTCAAGATTTCTGTTCTCCCCCCTGATGCTGAAATCATCTCTTCAGCGAATGAGAGCCAGAGTAGAGATGTCTCGCTTAAAATAGAACGGTCAAAGTCGTCACAAACTCCCGTCTCAGCCGGGCAATTTTCCTTACCTGAATCCGCATCGGAAATAGTAACGCAAAGCATGCCGTTATCAGATTTCATCCTGTAATAGAGGCAGTCCGTTTCCCGGAGGGTTATATAAAATCCGGTAATGCATGATATTATCTTCTTAAAAAGTTCACTATCAGCCAGGACACCTGCTTCGCCGCTTTCACTAAAAAAGATATGAGAGATCCCGCCCTTTCCATAATAGCCGGACACGGCCTTTACTGAATTTTCAGCAATATCATTTAATGAAATTTCAGTCAGATGCCCTTCTTTAACACCTTTTTTAATCCTGTTAATATATGAAAGGGTATCAACAATCGCAAGAATTCTTCTCCCGTTTCTTTCTATTGTCTCGAGATATTCACGTTGTTCACTTTCAGGTCCTGCTGTATTTTCTTTAAGCATCAGCGCGGAAAGATTAATAACAGGATTAAGGGAATTTTTTATTTCATGACTTGCAATTGATATATATTTATCTAAATTTATATTTTTATTACTCACAGGATTACCGTAAAATCATATATTGAGACTCTTCTTCATTAAATACAGAGTGTTATAAAAAACACTGATCCCGCCGGTAAAGCGTTCTTTTACAACTCCGTTCGGGAGAGAATCAATTATTTCTTTAATATCTTTAACCCTGATATCAAGTTCCCTGTATAAGTCAACGGCTGTATCCCTCCCTTCAATCGTTATAACCTCCGGCAAATAACGGTTAACGCCTGATGCAGAGGCCAGTATTTCCCTGTACATCGATTTAAGGTCGGGCTTCATCCCCTTCAGCAGGTTTTCAATTATTAATATCCGTACAAGTTTGTAACCTGTCACGACCTGCTGCGAGTCTGAATGATCTACAGATTCAGGATATAATGAACAATATACCTTCCCGAAATCAAGCATAGCTTCAAGGTCAAACTTAAAACTGCCATCAGTTTTTGCAAGAGTTTCACTGAATTTTTCAGGAGTAACTGATTCTGTCAGAATTTCAGCTATTGACCTGTTCATCATCACCTGCCGGAAGTTTTATTATAAATTCGGTACCCCTGTCCGGAGCACTATTTACCGAAATACTTCCATTATGTTTTTCAATAATCCCGTATATAACAGAAAGTCCAAGGCCTGTCCCTTTACCCGGCTCCTTGGTTGTGAAAAAAGGATCAAAGACCCTGTTTAAATTTTCTTCAGCTATACCTGTCCCGGTGTCAGTAAAACTTACTGTAACCATCCTGTCTGCCGGATTATATGAGGTAGCAATGGTCAGGTCACCACCGTCAGGCATGGCATCAGCGGCATTAACGAGAAGGTTGTTAAAAACGGACTTCATCTGATCCAGGTCAACGTTAACATCCGGAATATCGTTTTCCAGTTGTTTAATTATATTCACCTTGCGGAAACTCACATGTTTTTCAATAATCCTTATAGCTGTAATAAGGGCTTTATTCAGATCAAGGGGCTGTTTTTCAAGGCTTGTTTCACGCGCAAAATCAAGGACCCCTCTAACTATCTTCCTGCACCGCATAGTTTCATCTATTATTATCTGGAGGTCCTCTGCGTGTTCAGAATCAGCAAGGTCCTCTTTAAGCATACTGCTGTATGTAAGGATACCGGTCAGGGGATTATTAATCTCATGGGCAATACCTGAAGCAAGTCGTCCCAGCGAAGCAAGCTTTTCAGAGTGAGCTATCTGGTTCTGGGCAGTCTCCTTAATCCGGCAGTCACGTTCATATATCGCGTCTATCATCCTGTTAAACGCGGATGACAGATGAGCAAGCTCATATTCCCTGAACTGACGGAGTTTGCTACTGTAATCCCCTTCCGCTATTATATCCGTTGTTTCCACAACTTCATTAATAGGACGTATAATTCTTTTAAGAAGGTACACCGAAACAATAATTGCGATAAAGGCTGTAATGCCTGTTATGAGAAGCACGTACCAGGCCATGTTGCTTTTAATCCATTTATAATTATCAGAAGGCACACCGACATAGAGGATCCCTACCGTTTTCCCCGTTGTATCCAGCAGCGGCATATAGCCTGCAATATACCATTTATCAACAACAAAGGCCCTGTCGATCCAGATATCCCCTTTCTTAAAGACCCTGTTGTATACCTCCTCCGACACCAGGGTACCCACTGTTCGTTCCCCTTCACGGCTGATGACATTTGTGGAAATCCTTATATCATCAAGAAATATAGTTACTGTTCCTATCCGGCTTTTTACATTAGACCTGTGTGTTTTTTTAAAAAAAAGGCTCTGTATTCTGTCAACAATCTCGAAATTATTGTTTTTTATTGTTGCCCCGTAAATCACACCAAGGAGTTCGCCTTCAGAAAAAACGGGAGTCGCTGTATTAAGGACAAGGGCCCTGTCCTCATAGTCTCTGTCGGGCTTTCTCCCCTTTTCAGTGGGGATTATCTTTACAGGGACTTTACTTGAAATATCCTCCCCCTCCCTGCTGATTATAGTTTTAGGGAGAATGCTGGTACCTGAAATCTGTTTGCCTGTTTCAATCGCCTGCCGGATCGGTACAATTTCAAGGACATTATCATTTTTGAATGTTCTGTTATTAAGCCTCTGTATTACCCTCCCTTTTGAATCAGTTACAATAATCATGTCTGTACCGAGATAGTCTTTAACCTCTATAAATTTGCTGTAAAGGAAAGCCCCGTTACGGTTTTTAATCGCCTTTTTTATATAGTCAAGACTGGACATATAGCCTATTGCCATTTTATTCTGGTACAGCCTGTTATAGTAAAGATATTCCGCCGTACCGAGATCACTTCTTACCGTCTCGTACGCCTGACTCAAAATACCTTTATATATGGTCTGATAACCGATAAAGAGTGAAGATCCCCCTGTCGTGAGGACTAGTAGAAGAAATCCGAACAGGATTTTATTTCTGATACTGTTTTTAAATTCTAATTTCATTATAACCGGCCTTTTCAGCCCCTGGGAAAAAGCTGAAAATCACTATGAATAATTTTTTAAAATCGATAAAATACCATATATAGAGCTTCAATATACCCTATATAAACCGCCGTTTTCAATATAACTCACCCGGTGAACTAAAAGCTGTTTTTGTTAATAATATCTGAAAACAATTTCAGCAGTCAACTATAATAAGATCATCCTACCATCATCAATAATCCGTTTATTTTTATTTTTAAAAAAAAAGTTTATATTGACCTGCAATTATATGGATAAATAATAATCACTATTGGAACTATTTTTAAAAACCGGTGGGGGACACAAAACCGATGTCAGTTGAAAGAAATTTACCGCTATTATACCCTGATATAACTGAAACAGAGAAAGATTTTTCTGATGAAAAAACAGTTCAAATACTTGAACATATAAACCGGAAAGTCGCAGCCCATGAGAACCTGGCCGGGATAATAGACTTTATTTTTAACTGCATACAGGAGATAATCCCCTGCGACAGGATTGCCGTTTCTTTTTTTGAAGAGCAGGGGCGCAGACTTACTATTCACCATGTAAGCGCTAATTACAGCAATCTTCACCTTGAGAAAGGATACAGCGCTGACATTGATAACAGTTCGCTCGAAAAAGTTTTTGAATCAGGCAACCCGAGGATTATAAACGACCTCAGGAAATACCTTGAATCACACCCGGCAAGTGATTCAACTGAACTTTTGCTGAAAGAGGGAATAAACTCCAGCATCACATGCCCTCTCTCTGTTGAGGGACGCCCTGTGGGGCTGCTTTTCATCAGCTCAAAGAAATCTGAAACATATGGTATAAAACACGTCAGGATGAACCTGCAGATAATTGAAAGAATCGGCCAGGCTGTTGAAAAAGCATACAGAATAGAAAAACTTACAGAAGCAATTGACTCCTACATGGAGATGTTAAGCTTCGTCAGCCATGAACTGAAAAGTCCCCTTGATTCAATAATTTCCCTTGGGAGCACACTGGCCGGTGGCTATTTCGGGAAGATGGACGATAAACATAAAGACTATGTTATACGCATGGTGAACAAGGCAAAATTTCTCAGAGAGATGACCTCCGAATACCTTACACTCTCACGTTTTGAAAATGAAAATATTGGTGCCTACATGCAGGAGTGTTCATTCAAACAGGATATTATTAATGAAACCGCGGAGATGATTGCCCCCCAGGTTTCAGCAAAAAAAATGACACTTAACATAAACATGGATAATGAAATTACTGTTGATTGCGATATTAATCTGATAAAGATAGTAATGAACAATCTGATGAGCAATGCCGTAAAATATGGCAATGATAATGGAGTTATTGATCTTGCTGTAAATGATGACGGGGAATCTTTGCATGTTTCTGTAAAAAATACCGGGCCCGGATTTCCTGAAGAGGCAAAGTCGAAACTTTTCAGAAAATTCTCGAGGATTGAAACAGATGAACTTATGAAGCGGAAAGGAACAGGCGTCGGCCTTTATACAACCTGGAAGATCATACAAATGCATAAAGGCCAGATCAGGGCTGATTCAAAGCCTGGTGAATGGGCTGAATTTTCCTTTATTATACCGCTTAAACAAATTGAAGCAGGTAATAAAGCCTGAATAAACCGGTATCTATTTTTAAAGTTTCTTCAATTAAAATATTACATAATAAATACCGGATTAAAAATGAAAAGAGATAAAACATTTACTATTCAAATCTGTCTGATTATATTATATTTCAGGGAGTTTAATTGATATAAATGAGAATTGACCGATATAAAGACATAGGTCTGATCGCTTTTGCCGAATCAGTTAAAGAAGGCCGGGCAACAAATTTTTCCAATACATTTATACTGGATTACCCCGGGAAAAAATATATAATAGATACATCATGCGGCAAAAAGAGGTTCAGGGAAATAAAAGACTGCATTAAAGGAAACACAGAGTATTCAATACTCTGCACTCATTACCACAATGACCACATTGCAAATAACGGAAGGCTTGCCCGGAAAGGATCTCCTATAATATACCATGAAAATGCCGGTTCAAAAATTTCATACCTGAGAACCAACGCTTCAGGTCAGATCCTCAGAATGTACAGGGACATGGAGAAAGAGGGCTTTCTTAAAAGACTGGGAATTTTCAACGATGGAATCATCAGATTATTTCTAAAAAGAAAAGTATATTCCAGGTATATAGCTGAGCCTCTCCTTTTTGCAGCATCATATATTTTATCACTTAAAAGTATCGGGAGGATATACAGCGGGAAAAAACATGTGAAATACCTGAAAAAAAATGCCAGAACCGAACTTGACTTTAACGGCATTAAAACAGAAGGATGGATAATTGATGAATTCCTCTACGCCCTTGAGGCTCCCGGGCATACTGACTGTCACACCGTATTCTATAACAGTGAGTACAAACTTCTGATAGCGGGCGATGCGCTGAATTTTCTTACTCCTAACGATATACAGTTCGGCACACTGAAAGAGACAATTGTAACACAAAAATTTCTACTCGAGCTTGTTAAGAAAGAAAAAATTAATATTCTCTGTCAGGGGCATTATCCGCCCATTGAGGGCAATGATGAAATTATCAGATATATTTCAGATATTATTGAAAAACACGAACATGTATTCAAACTGATATGGAATTATATAAAAAATAAAAGCAGCGGCCTTACTTTTGATGAATTATATAACAGGATATGTGCCCTTGATGATCCTTTAATAAAAAGACTGACAAAAATAACTTTCCCCAGATCCACTCTGGTCTTTCTTGACGTCTACCTCCTGAAAATGCTTGAAAATGCCGGTTTAAAACAGGGTAACTACAAAACGGAGGGGAGCTGATTACATGGAGAAATCATTCCGGAATAAGCTGAACCGGCTTAAACTTGATATTCTCTATCTTAATTCATACCAGAGTGTGGTCATACTCACTATTCTTGCGGTAATTATATCACTTTTCTACAGCGGGGAATACGGAGAAGCTCATTATAAAACTTATGTTAATACAGTCTGGCTCCCTTTATCGATATGTATTTATCTTTTGAAATTAATTTGTTCAATATTTTATTCAAAGAAATTATATATACATGATAATCTGAATTTCTGGCGCTATGTTTTTTATACAACAACTACTCTTACAGGGCTCAGTCTGGGCTCATCAGTTATTTTTGTTTCAGAGATGTCCAGCGGAATTGACAGGGTATTCATAATCCTTTTAATAAGTGCTGTTTCTTCCGGTTCTGTCAGTTCCCTCGCGACAAGCATGATATCTTTTATAATATTCAATTCATTCGCATTTTTACCATACATAATCTATTACATCGGACAGGAATCATCAGACTTCAGTCTCGTCGGATATTTTATACTCCTTTTTATTTCCACAATAACACTTACCGCTTACCGGATAAACAAAAGTCTGGCTAACTCCCTGGGGCTGAAAATAGAAAATGATATTATTATAGAAAAGCTGATCCAGACTGAAGACAAGTTCGCCAAATCTTTCTATTCAGGTGTCGCACCGATGGCGATGTTTGATTTTAATACAGCAAAAATAATAGATGTAAACAACGCCATGATTGAACTGTTTGAATACTCAAAGGACGAAATAATAGGTAAAAGCCCTTACGAATTAGATGTAAATGACAACCCGGAAGAATTAATAGACCTGGTAACTGACGCGGTCAGAACCGGACATATATCCGATAAAATTATTCTCCTTAAGTCAAGAAGCGGGAAAATAAAGCACTGCATGATAACCATAGAAAGCTTTATAGTGGACAGTTCCACGATAGCTTTCATTATGCTTCATGATTTCACTGAAAGGATTGAGTACGAAAAGAAACTGGAAATAGAACGTGAAAAAGCTGAATTTGCAGCTGAAGCAAAATCAAAATTTCTTGCATCAATGAGCCATGAAATCAGAACACCGATGAATACAATACTGGGCATGACCAACCTTGCCCTTATAACCGGTAACGAACCTGATAGAAATGAATATCTGAATACAGTAAAAGATTCTGCAGAGTATCTCCTTGTCCTTATCAATGACATCCTTGATCTTTCCAAAGTTGAAGCCGGCCGGATTGAGCTTGATATTATTGACGTAGATCTGTCAGCGCTGTTAAACAGTATTTACAGGTTAATGGAGATTCACGCTAAAAACAGAAAACTCAGTTTTGATATAACTATTGAGGACAACGTGCCTGAATATATAAAATGCGCCCCTGAAAGGTTAAAGCAGATACTGATAAATCTCGCAGGGAATGCGCTGAAATTCACACCGGAAGGTTCTATTACAATCAGGGTCTCAGTTTCTGACGGTACGGATTATCCCCCCTCCTCCGACATCACTGAATACCTTGAATTTTCCATTACAGACACCGGTATCGGTATTCCTGAAAATAAACAGGAAGAAATATTTGAGACTTTCAGGCAGGGAGACAGCAGCACGTTCAGAAAATATGGAGGGACCGGCCTCGGCCTTTCTATTTCCAGGCAGCTGATTAAGGCAATGAATGGCCGGTTAAAGTTAAAAAGTATTGTCGGGGAAGGGAGCACGTTCAGTTTCATAGTGCCGCTTATAAAGGGCGTTAAACCCGCTGAAACCGCTTTAAAAACAATAACTTCCTCCGTTAATGAAACGAAAAAGATACTGATTGCTGAAGACAACCTTCTGAACAGAAAACTGATTGAAGCCTTCATGTCACGGCTGGGACATGATTATAAAATTGTTGAAAACGGCGAACAGGTCATTGAGCTTTTAAAATCGGATAGTTTTGACCTGATCCTCATGGACCTCGAAATGCCTGTGCTTGACGGGTATGAAGCCATGAAATTAATTCGTGAAGGCGCTGCAGGTGAAAAGAACAGAAATATAACAATACACGCCATGAGCGCACATGTTATGACCAGCACTGTTGATAAATGCATCGCTGACGGTTTTAACGGATATATCAAAAAGCCTGTTGATCTTATAAAACTAAAAGCTGTCATTCAACAGGAAAACCTGCAGTAACTTTGTGAATATTCACACCCGGAAAAAAACTCTCCTCTTTTCTATATTAAACTGTTGCACTCACTGCCCTTAAGCGCAATAATTGTCCGGGCAGTTTTAAATCCCAAATCGCTAACAGGAGACAGAAATGAGTTACGAATTCTATTCAGTTGAAAAAAAGGGACCAATCGCATGGGTATGGCTGGACAGGCCGGACAAGAAAAACAGCATGAACCCTCCGGCATGGACCGAAACCATACCGATCTTCAAAGACCTTGATGAGGATGATGATATCCGTGTCGTTATAATGGCGGGAAAGGGTTCCTGCTTCTCCGCAGGGATAGACCTTCTTTCAATGGTTCCTCTATTCGGCGAACTTATGGAAAAACAGCAATACGGTGGAATAAAAAGAAAATTCTTTGAAAAGATTGTTTCACTGCAGGAGGGGATTTCGGCAATGGAAAAATGCCGTAAACCTGTAATTGCAGCCATCCACTCCTACTGTATCGGTGGAGGCCTTGATGTTATCACTGCATGTGATATCAGGGTATGCACTAAAGATTCCATATTCTCACTTCGCGAAGCTGCTATTGGTTTTGTAGCAGATGTCGGAGTTCTCCAGCGAATACCCACAATTGTCGGCCAGGGAGTGGCAAGGGAACTCGCTTATACCGCAAAAGATATCGACGCGCAGAGGGCAAAAGAGATAAATCTTGTTAATGAGGTTTATGAGAATCATGAAGAACTCCTGATAGGTGCTGAAAAAATGGCGCAGGAGATAGCTGACAATTCCCCTCTTGCTGTTCAGGCATCAAAGGCAGTCTTAAAATACGGCATAGGGAAATCGATTGACGATTCACTTAAATTCAATGCAGCGGTGAGCAACTACACTATACCTTCAAACGATCTTATGGCGGCTTTTGAATCATTCGCGAAAAAAACAAAGCCCCAGTTTCCGGGGACATAAATAAGTATATTAATTGTTCACGTTCATACCTGTAAGTTTTATGGACGTGAACAGAATAAAATGTTCATAACCCGCAAAACCATTTTCGCTTTCAATAATACTTTCCGCCCATAACAAGTTTTTATTTAACTTTATTATACAATTATCCCGCTAAATAAGAGAAAACAGCTCCATAGTATAATTAAATATCTATTATTATTTATCCGATTAAGCAATATGTTTGACAATTATGTATTTTACTGATATAAACTATTAAAAAAATAGCTGATTCATTAAATCTGAAAAAATAGTCGCGCTGCTATTATATATAGAAAACCTGTAACAACTGTTTACTGAAATTTATATGCATCAAAGACGGTACCGGGGTATCAAGATTCACAGGCGTGATAGTTATACTAAAATAAAATTTAAATATTTCATTATAGAAAGTAATAGAATAACCCGTTTATTGAAATTAAAATTAACGGCAGAACTATATGGATAAAATAAATATATTAATCATATCACTAATTATTTTCGGGCCATTTCTCTGTCTGCTCATGACTGCGGCACAGATAATGAAAAAAGATCCTCTTCTGCCTATATATTACTCCCTTGCACATCTCTCCATGGGACTGTGGCTTTTTCAGAGCCTCTGTTATTCTACAGATCTTTTTGGTGATTCATCCGTATTTTATACAGCGATCATTCCATTGACTTTTTTTGCGCCGCTTTTCCAGCGTTACAGATATACCTGGGTTGTTTTCAGTAAAAAAATATCTTCTTCATTCTTTTCAGGTTTTACTTATCTGCTGGCAATTTCAGCCACTTTATATGTAACTGTAATTTTCATTATCACGATAAATTACGGATTTCAAAGCTATCTTAAATTTAATCCGATTTTTTCTGAAAGCTTCACCAGTCTTCCACTCTCTTATAAAATGCTTCACATTCTGTACCCCGCGCCCAAATTAATCAGTATAATTTCATTGTTATCACTCATAATTGTTATAATCCGATTCTGGAAAGAGAAGAAAGAAGAAGCACCTGTCAAATTTCTGATGCTGAGTATTTTCATACTTTCACTCATTACCTTTGCAACGTTTCTTGTTTTGTTAGGTGATTTCATTTCATTTAAATTATGCAGTATCGGCTTGAGCCTGGCTACGATTACTATATGTATCATGGTAATAGTATCATATCGCTATCCCTCTCTGAGAAAATATATTATCTTTAAACTGGAAAAGACCAGGTATATGAAATCAAAGATTAAAAACCTGGATTTAAATGTCATTGTTAAGAGAATGAAGGAAATAATGGAACTTGAAAAAGCTTTTTCTGATGAAGATTTTTGTTTAAAAACACTGGCCAGAGACCTGGACATTACGCCTCAGCAGCTTTCACAGATACTTAACGAAAAGCTGGGAAAAAATTTTAATACTTTCCTGAATGAATACAGAATCAATGAGGCGAAAAAACTTCTCATTGATGAGCCCGCAAGATCTATAAATTCCATCGCAAATGCGGTTGGTTTCAACTCGAATACAGCCTTTACTCTGGCATTTACAAAACATGAAGGTGTTTCTCCGTCAAAATTCAGAAAAAATAATATATAACGTAAAATTCAGCCGATACCGCTCAAACTTATTAGTTCACCTTCATAATCTTACTCTAAATGATTCACCACTCCGCAATATAACACCCACTTATAATTTTAATAAATATATTTTTTAAAATAGGCCTGTTGTTCCTCTGCTTTTTTACGTTTGACATAGCCCGGAAAGTATATTACAAATAAGTAAAAGATTCAAATGACGGTTAAACATTAATCGAGGTAAAAATGAAATCATTAAAAACAGCACAGGAAAGATGGTACATTCAGGAAATGACATGCCCGGAAATACTCCACAGAAACGCTGTGAAATTCGGAGACAGACGATTCCAGTGGTGGCGTACAGGAACAGGAACTGCCGAAAACACATATGCTGAAGTCTGGCGTATGGTCAAAGAAATTTCATCAGGACTTATAGATGCAGGTTTTGAAAAAGGTGATCGTGCTGCGATAATCAGCCAGACAGCCCCGCAATGGGTCTGGGCCGATTATTCAATTCTCTGTGCAGGAGGGGTTACAGTCTGTATATACCCTACTCTTTCAGAAGCAGAGATAAAATTTATACTTAATGATTCAGGCGCGAAAGTGATTTTTGTCCAGGATGAACTGATGCTTAAAAAAGTACTGGCAGTTAAAAATGAAGCAGCATCACTTCAAAAGATTATAATGATGAATAATGAAACCAGTGATCCCGGCAATAACGTGACAAATTTTGCCGAAATGAAAAAAGCAGGAGAAACTCTCCTGGCAAAGGATCGCAATATTTTCGAACAGCGCTGGCGCTCTGTAGAAATGACTGACCTTATGACAATAGTATATACCTCGGGGACAACAGGCATGCCGAAAGGAGCGGTGCATACTCACCAGAGCTTTAATGCCGCATGCTGCCGCGACATGAAGCAGGTACCGTTCTATGGAGATGAGGAAGTATGCCTTGCGTTCCTCCCCCTTGCCCATACTTATGAAAGGGAATGCGGACACGGAATGGCAATGATGACAGGCTCCACGATAGCATACTCCAATCCGATAACTTTAGTACAGGATCTGCAGGTATTCAAACCTACAATCTTTATGTCTGTACCAAGGATATATGAAAGAATCTACATGGCCATGAAGGAACAGACATCAAAGTCATCTCTCAAGAAGAAAATTTTTGAAGGGGCCATTAACACCGGCCTTAAAGTCGTTGAAGCACGTGCCGATGAAAAGGGATTTCTTGACATGCGTGAAGGGGTTGACTTCACAGAAGGACTCGGTTTCTGGCTTAAATTCAAATACAGGCTCTTTGATAAAATCATTTACTCCAAGGTAAGACATCTCCTTGGCGGAAAATACAGGTTTGCATTTTCAGCTGCTGGTAGCCTCCCGGCTGACCTTTGCAAGACTTACATGGCAATGGGCATACGTATTTTTGAGGGTTACGGCGCGACAGAGACATGGAACACGATTAATCTTAACTGGGACAGCAAGGTACTTCCAGGCTCAGTTGGATGCACATGCATCGGTGTTGAGGGAAGAATAGCCGAAGACGGTGAATGGCAGGTACGTGGTGATAATATTTTCTACGGATACTGGAACAATCCTGAAGCGACAAAAGAGGCTTTCACTGATGACGGCTACTATAAGACGGGAGACATCGTTGAAGAAATCGCTGACGGTTATATAAAGATTGTTGACCGTAAAAAAGGTCTCATGGTGCTCGATACAGGTAAAAATGTTGCTTCAAATAAAATAGAAAGCAAATTTTCTCTCAGTAAATGGATAGACACAGTTGTACCTGTGGGAAGTGAGAAAAAATTTGTCTCAGCGCTTGTCATACCAAACTTTGATGCATTCCTTGAACTGTTTGAAAAAGAGAAAGTCGATTATGATAAATCAAAGGTCATCAGTATCACCGAACCTGCCCCGATGTGCATGGCGGTTGGTGAAGATTTTGTTGAAAAGGATCTCCTGAAAAAAATGATAGACCAGGATATCCAGGCTGCCAACAGTGAGCTCGAGGAATATGAGGTCATCAAAAAATATACAATTCTCACAAGAAGACTTACTGTCAATGATGGTGAAATGACACCGACACTTAAGGTTAAACGTAAAGTTGTTCTTGATAAATACACTGATCAAATCGACAAGATGTACAGCTGAGTCTGACTCGCAAATACGCAGAGGGAATAATTTTAATGTTAAAACCGATTATTCCCTCTGCTTTTATACACACTTCAATTTCAATTAATTCGACCTTTCCCTGTCTGTTCTAAATATAATTAATCACATTACATATTAATAGAATACTTGATTCAGGCGAAATTTAATATTGATGATAAGATTATTGATTTAAATATTATAATTATTTTAAATTATGTCATTGCGAACGACCGGAGGGAGTGTGGCAATCTGTTAAGGCTGGAAACAATACTGGTTTATATTGAATATTTTTTATCCGGAACAGATTGCTTCGTCGCTTAAGCTCCTCGCAATGACAGATTAATATGATAAATGATAATAAAAAATACCTAACTCAAGTAAATTAGAAAAGACTTAACAGTATAAAAGCTTGAAAGATTAATATTAGTCTTTACTTCAAACGAATAAAATGAGAAACTGTTTATATGAAAAAATTCATTTTATGTTATCTAATCATCATTACCGGAATCAATTTTTCCACGGGGTGGGCGAACACTTCTTACAATCTGTCCCTTAGAGAGGATATCAGAAAAATCGCAAATGGACAGTTTACAAAACCTCAACTCCGCAAATGTATCCCTCCATCACGAAACAACGATCCCGGCATTGAAAAGCAGGTAACTACTGCAATCCTTGAGAGATATGGAGAGTTAAAGAGGGGAGATATTATCAGAGTAATAATATCGGAGCCGGGTTGGCGTATTCTCAGAAATGAATTTACCGGTTTTGTAACCGGGAGATATATATTCGTGTACATCCTTGTAAATAGCGAAACTGATGATGAATTATACCTCCTCAGGATTAATGTCATGCAGAACAATTCCTTTATGGGCTGGATATTCGATCCTGCATATGTCAGATATATCCTTTCAGTTGACAGAATTAAAAAAAAGGATATTGACACTGTATGTGAAAAATGATAATATATTTTATCTATACAATTTCATTATAAGAGGTCCCCGTAATGAATGACGTAATAAAACTCACTGTCGAAGACAATATTGCCTATATAACGCTTTGCGATCCTAAAGGGCTCAATCTTGAAAATTTTGAGATGGTAAAGCTCCTTGCCGAGAAGCAGGAGGAAGTAGCGACCAACAACCAGCTTCGCGTCGTTGTTCTTAATTCTGATGGCAAAAATTTCTCTGCAGGAGCGGATCTGGCTTTCCTTAAAGCGGTGAACTCCAGGTTCATCAAAGACAACCTGAACTTTCTGCAAAGAGCATTCTCAAGGTTTCAGGAAATATCCATACCTGTTATCTGCGCAATTAACGGCATCTGCTATGGAGGAGGCCTTGAACTTGCCCTGAGCTGTGATATAAGAATCGCCTCTGAAGACGCTAAATTTGCCATGCCTGAAACCAGATTCGGCTTCTCAGCTGACCAGACAGGCACGACAAGGCTGCCGAAACTTTTAGGCCCGGGACAGGGTAAAAGAATGATACTTACATGCGACGAGATCGACGCGGCAGAAGCATACAGAATCGGTCTGGTTGAATATCTTGTCAAACCTGATGAGCTTCAGGGAATGGCCACCAGGCTGGCAAAGAGAATGGCCGGGCTCCCCCCGTCAGCTTTAAGGTTCGGCAAAATCGGAGTAAACATCGCCGCAGAATGCAACACATACGCGGCACTGATGTTCGAACAGGCACAGTCAATTTACTGTTTCGGCACGGAAGATAAAGACGAAGCGGTCAAAGCCTTTATAGAGAAGAGGAAAGGGAATTTTAAAGATAAATAAGTTTAATGTTCATCCCGGCATTTATGCCGGGATAGCTCTTCCCCTTATGATTATGGTATTTTTTATTTATCAGGTATAAACCTGTATCCTTTATCCTGCTTCTCGACACGCCCGATCCCGGGAAAAATTATATGAGCACCAGCTACTGTAAGTTTTTCTTTTGCTGCCATTTCAAGAATTTCTTTTCTTATTTTCACGGCTCTTCTTACGTCTGAATCATATTTAAGAGAAAATTCAGGATGAGGAAACTGCAAACTGGTTATATGAATAAGATCCCCGAAAATCAGCAGTTCTTTCCCCTCCGATTCCACCAGAAAACCTGTATGCCCCGGGGTATGCCCGGCAAGCTCAACAGCCTTTATACCCTTAAAAACATACTGCTCCTCTTTAATGGTTGAAATTTTACGTTCATACACCTTCAGTATTTTCTTAGCAACCGGGGATAGACTTTTATTTTCATTCTCTGACAGAAAGACCTTCGCATTTGTAAATACAGCCTTACCATTATGGACAAGTCCCCCGATATGATCAAAATGCGTATGTGTAAGTAAAACCATATCTATATCTTCCGGCTTTATCCCGGCCCTTTTCATACTCTTAAGAAGCACCCCCTTCCTTTTCCCGTCTTCACCCAGACCGGCATCTACAAGAATTGTTTTTGATTCTGTCTTTATAATAAATGCATTTATCGAAGCAGGGAGTTTCCCATCGGGCATGTACTTTTTCACAACATCGGGATCACCGTTAACAATCAATTCCGCTTTCATTTCATTGGAGGCATCACGGAGGGCTAAAACTTTAATTTTACCGACCTTGAACAGATGGAAATCAGCTACAACTTTATCTTCACCGGCAGAGGTTAACTGCAGGGTAAGTAAAAAAAAGCATAAAGGTAACAATGAATAAATCAATGATCGTTTTATATGCATAACATTACTCCCTTTATAATATTCACTTCAAAAAATAAAAATAACACTGCTACCTGGTCTTTACAAAAGTTTTTATCCCCTCAGGAGTAAATTCAAATTCAAGCCGTATCTCCTTTGTGGAAAAAAATCTTTTCATCACAGCTGAAGTTCCTGCATTATCATCAGTCTCTTTCACATAAGGGCTGTAACTGCTCCCGTAAACACTGTTAACAACATACCCTTTTGAGTTAATTGAATATTCCCCGCCCATGGGGCATACCGGCCTGAACCCGAAATTTTTCAGCGCAATATCCGGAAGTTCGTTAAATCCGGCATCAGGGAATAAAGTGTGAAGAAGTTTTATGGTACCGTTATTCCTGCCGCTTGTTTC
>Ga0116163_1000726_pt1 | contig 22128 bp, 13 predicted proteins | sample AD_UKC107_MetaG_FD_89889 | JGI IMG/M metagenome (GOLD analysis project Ga0116163, IMG submission 89889) | Active sludge microbial communities of municipal wastewater-treating anaerobic digesters from Hong Kong - AD_UKC107_MetaG | ecosystem: Engineered > Bioreactor > Anaerobic > Digestate...
CTTCTCCACCATATCGAAGTTGCGGAGTATGGCAGGATTAGTCTCAACTCCATAGTAAAAGAAGTGTGACTCATCGAGATGTCTTTCGAATAAAGTTAGTGTCCACGGAACTGACTCGTTGCTGGCCAGATCAACAATATCCCATTTCCCTTTATACCTATCAATAATGGCCTCCGACCACTGAACCGATTCGTTGGAAGAGAGCTTCTCGAAGTTGATCTTGTGCTCAAGGCTTCTAATGAACCCTTCTGTCCAGGGCAAGCCAGTGTTATTGGCAATGGAGTCGCCTAAACAATCTTCCTCCCCTTTCCAGTCGATAAGGGAATCGAACTCCTTGAGTATTCCCATATCGGTGATAGCCGAAGGATTCAAAGAGATGCTACTCCAGTCGAGCCTATCTGCAAATTTTCGAAGGGTTTCGGATGTCCAGCGTATATTCGAGTTATAGGAAATAATCTCCCAGATCAGCACATCAGCATAGCGCTTAAGCTGCTGTGGGGTAAACGTGAAGTACTGCGACAGTAACCGAAGGGCAAACTCGGGGTGGTTAACCAGGTACAATATGATGCTTTTGCTGTTCATGTTTCTTTTCTATACCAATGTGATCGTTTCGATAGTAACCAAATATACAAGTTTAAGCTGAATGAAAATCTTGCATTAGTGTTGCTATTTGCTCAAATAAGTAATATTTTCTTCGTGAGTATAATAGTAGTTTGTGCAGTGGAAGTGCATTCAAAGAAGAATTAATTGCATATTGAATACAATATCAAGCAAATCATTTAGCGGAAATGATGCCTAATTGGCTCTAGAAATGGTGAAGGCTTAACTAAATACGATCTACCATATTGTGAAACATGCGTATCATGATAAGTTAAATACAAGCGTTTCTTTGCCCTAGTCATTGCTACATATAGCGCTCTTGCATCCTCATTGATTTCCTCCTGAGTTTTTGATGCCCATGAGGGATAGTTACTATCAACTACTTCGGATACTATAACATTTTCAAATTCAAGCCCCTTGGCCTTATGAACCGTAGAAATAACAATATTCTCAATGCCAATATACAAATCAGACTCTTTAAAAGTTTTATACTCTGGGACATACCTATTTATTCTTTCTTTCAAAGATGTCAAGCCATCATTTTTAGCATAAAAGTCTATGTGACGTATTAACTTGGTAATCTCAGGCTGATCGTAATCATAGAAATCATCCTTATCTATGAATCCAAACTCAACTAAATAGCTAAAGTATTGATTAACAAACAGTGAGAGCGATACATCTTTGTTAGAAATTGATGAATAATTAACAAATAGGGAATCCAGATGCTTAATAAATTTTTGAAGAATAATCCCATTCTTTACAATGAAATCTATTTGTTTCTGATACGAATCCTCAGAGACATCGTAAATCCTTTCGATTAAGTTTGATGTGGCACGAACATCATCAATGGCGTTGTGGCTATTAACCCCCTCTAATTTTAAATAGGTTAACATGTCTTTAAGCTTATATGAGAAAAGATTTGGAAAAACAATTTTGGATATTCTTAACGAATCAAAGCAAACTAAATTCAATTCATCCAAATTCTTCTCAAGGTATTTATTAAGATTTGAGTTTAAGATTCGAAAATCGAAATCAAGATTATGTGCCATGAGAACTGCATCATCTCCAACAAAATCCAAAAACCTTGATAATCCATCCCTATGGCTAACTCCATTTTTGAGCAAAAAATCTTTTGAGATATTATGTACGCTTTCCGTATTCTGCAGATCAAAATTCGTGTCAATGTAAACATTGAATTTTCTATTGCAAACTCCATCCACTATCTCCTCTGCAGCAATTTGTATAATATCGTCTTCGCTAGTGTTTAGGCCTGTTGTTTCTGTATCAAAAACAATTACTCTTTTTTTTCTGTAGGCTTTCCTAAACTCTGCCAATTCTGTGGTTCGTAATTTATACCTCAATATTTCCTGAGGGTTTAAACTATTATTGAATAGTTCGTAAACAAATTTCCTCGATTCTTTAAGCGAACTTATAATATTAAACTCATAAAAGAGTCTACACCAAGACACTTTATCATACTCATATGCCAGAACGCTTAAGAATGCCATAAGTCCCTTAATCGATTTTCTTCGAAATAAATCAAATCCAGAAACTTTGAAGTGACTCATTCCTTGGTTGGTTAAATAGCTGCTGACCATATCTGCACTTCTGTTATACCTTACTATCACAGCAGTATTTCCCGAACCGTTTTTTAGAGCTGGTAGCAGTTCCGATGTAATGAAACTCACTTCGTTATTAGCAGTTCCAGGTACATGAAAGATTTTAAGATCATCTGGTTTGGGCTCAGAATTCTCATCTGAAATAGGATCCTTCTTCCAGATAGGCTTTAAAAGTGCTTTGGCATAATCAATATATATCTTTAGTAAATATGAAGGTGATCGAAAATTCTTTTGCAGGTTATGTATTCCGTTTTTAGGGTTAACTCTACAGATTTCTGCAATTTTATGAATGGTTTCAAGTCTGGCTCCAATAAATGAGAAAATCGACTGTTCGTAATCACCGAAGTAAACTATTACACTTTGCTCACCCTTTGATAAAAGATTTATTATCTCAAACTGAAGGGGGTTTAGATCTTGAATTTCATCCACCTGGATCCAGTTAAACTTATTTCCATATAAATCTTTATTTTCGATTAGCGTTTTATAGGTAAGTATCAGTAAATCATCAAAATCAATGAAATTGTATTTCTTCTTCAGTTCAATATAGTTGTTGCATATTATTCTATTGGTATCTGTATTCAATGTACAAAAACCTTTAGGCAACGATATAAAGTTGTTTGGTAATGAGTTGTTTATCTGTGTAATATAAGCAGCAAGTTTTAGCAGTTCACCATTTTTATTATCGTTGTCAATAATAAAATCGCATTCATCTATGGCTTCTTCTAAAAGTTGAACTGAATCTTCCTCGTCAAGGATGGAGGTACTGGGAGGAATTAAGCCATTCTGAAAAAGGAATCGGGTACAATAGTTGTGAATGTTTCCTATAAAGATTTTATTATCTGGAAACCTATCATTTACCCTAACCCTCATCCCCTTTGCTGCCCTGTTGGTAAATGTTAGGCAAATAATCTGCTCCGCGTTGTAGCCGTCTAAAACAGCCTTCTCAACCCTTCGAGCAAGCAGTTCGGTTTTTCCACAACCTGGTGGTGCTAGAACCAGATGAATCCCGCTATCTAAATTAACAACCTTTTGTTGTTCATCGGTTAATCTTATGGTTTTTGCACTGGACATTTTAAATACTACGAATGATTAAGAACTCATGAAATTGACAATAAATATTAAAACAGATTCTTTGTGTCAGACTGTTCGTAGACCTTATGTGCTACTTCATAAAAATCTTTGAAATTTTTTATCATACCCTTTAGTTTAGCATCACTTGTTTCAATGCCAAAAAGGTCTTTGTTGGCTATAACAATGCGTTTCTTTTTCGAGCGAGTTATGGCAACATTAAATCTGTTGGGGTTAAAAAAGAAGTCGGCTCGCTGCAGCGCTTTCGATGGATCAGAGGTTGCCAGGGAATATATAACTATATCCCTTTCCTGTCCTTGAATTCTTTCAATTACATCAACAAGAAGTTTTTCCTTAAAGGCTGAGTAGTTGGGCAGTGTGCTTAGCTGCTTGTTAATTTGTCGAACCTGTGCACGGAACGGTGTTATTACTGCTATATCTTCAGGTAAAACACCCTGGTTAATATATTCTTCGACAAACTCTTTAATAATTTTGGCCTCATACTCTGATCGAGAGTGATTGCTTTGATGAAAATGGCAATAGAGAACCTCTGGAAAATCTTTATCAAGAATCGGTTTGTGCTTAGCAAAGTTATTCGGAATGCTTAATCTCCAGTTTTCGTTTTCGGCGTGTGGGTAAAGTTTACCGTTATAGAATTGTTTGCTAGGAAAACTGTTTATTTCCTTATTCATTCTGTAGGTTACATCTAGCATAGTTCCAGAAGTAAATTGGAATAGATGCTCAAAAATTGATCTTGAGAATTCAGTGTCGTTGTTGTTCTCAGATATAATGGGAGGCAACTGCTTGTGATCTCCAATTAAAATATACTTCTCCCCCTTAACCATACCCGCAATGGCAAGCGGAATGCTTAGTTGGCCAGCTTCATCAATTATAACAACATCCCAATCCATAAATTCCATCTTTTTGGTATGTGGAGAGTAGCATGTTGCACCAACAATAATTCCTTTCGATGAATTGCTATATTCGCTTTTACTTAAATCTGTAATATTTTTTGCGGTTGATCCTAATGCATTCAGGCAATCTGTCTGATTTTTTTTCCCCACCTTTATTATATGGGGATACTTTGACAGTACCGATGCTTTTTGAAGAGCATTGTTAATAGCAGTGTGGGTGTTGGCAGTAACCAAAACTTTTTTTCCTTCCTTGGCAAGTTCAACGGCTAAATGAGCCAGAAGCCATGTTTTTCCCGAGCCCGGAGGGCCTTGTATTAAGTAGTAGTTTTCTGTTGAGAATGCATTTTCGAAGGCAACCTTCTGTGAATCATTTAGATTAGTATTAAATACTAGCTTTTTGGCCTTTTGAATTCTTTCATTTGAAAACTTTGGCAAGGACTTGCCATGAAAGATATCCGATATGTAATTGTACTTTGATGATTTTAAGGATAAAATAGAGGTTGATTTCTTTACTACATTCCTTATATCGACCTTCGCATTGTCTATTTGCCAACCGTTTTTCCCATTTAATTCTCTCGGCACAGATTTCCCTCCCCATCCTACAATAAGTACCATTTCTTCAGAATTGTCTTCCAAAACATCTAGTTCGAAGCTGTGACCATGCCCAGATAAAATAACAGGACTACCTTCGCGAAATTTTGAAAGGTTATCGGAACAGGATACTTTAACAGTAGTAAAATGAATATCCTCAGAATCACCAAACGTATCTTCGAAGTATGCCGTTACATCGACAATAGTATCCCCTTTTAGAACCCTCTGCTCAATGGGTAGTTTAAGTTGATCATCAATTTCTGCATTTTTTGAATCGTATTCAATGTCAATGGCCTTGTTAAGCCTCTCAATAAAGTTGCTCATGTTTTAAAAAAGATTTTTGGGAATTGTTTTAACTTTCAATGGATTTAGCATATAGCCACCCTTACTTTTAGTAAAATCGATTAGGTTTTTAAATACATTGCTTTTTTCAAGTACCGTTTCTGATCCGATGAGTATTAGCAGATCCTTTGCTCTGGTTAATGCAACATTTAGTTTACGATCGATACCTTCGTCGTTTAATGACTGGATTGCACCTAACTGAACAGGGCTTTTTATGGCAAAAGAAACTATAATAATATTTCGTTCGCTACCCTGAAATCTCTCAACAGTATCAATTGTAACTTCCCTGTATCTTGCTCCCAGCTGATTCCTGATATTTACAATCTGAGCGCGAAAGGGTGTGATTACACCAACAGACTTTTCTGGATTAAAATCCTTACCCTGTAGTTTTGCAATATGATTAATCAAAGAGGCAACCAGGCTTGCTTCCTCCATGTTGGTTTTTGAATTTAAATCAACTTTTGAAGGAATAAAAACAACACGAGATTTTGTCAGTACTTGATTTATCGCATCATCATTGAATGCAGAATAGTTAGGCATTTTACCCTTTTGATCTTCGTTTGCTTCTTCAAGCTCATTGTTATAGAAATATTTTTTAGGAAATTCTGCTATATCCCTATGCATTCGGTATTGATACTTCAGTGTTCCGTAACAGTTGTGCCAACCCTTTTTTATCGCATTCTTTTTCAGTCGATAAAACAATGATTCTCTGTAGTTTAACAATGATATGTCGTTTAACTCTTTTACATCACACTTACTATCATCCTCACTTTGAAGAACCACCGCTGGAAGTTGATTCTCGTCGCCAATAAAAATCCATTTCGAGAAGTGCTTTAAAAAGCCTACCACCTGTGGCTCCAAAACCTGAGATGCTTCGTCGATAATAATGGTATCAAAGTTCTTAAACTTAAGAAGATCAAGACTGTTTGAAAATGTAGAAATAGTTGATACAAAAACATTATGCTTCTTTACCTCTTCGTTCAACTCATCAAGTTTAAGTCTTCCCGATAGAGAGGACCAATAGTATGGTTTATCGCCTTTACCAAGTCTAATACAATCAACTTTTAATTCAATTAACTTTTCACAAATTTGATCAACTGCACGGTTGGTGAAGGCAACTACCATTATAGCTTTATCTGGTTTAATTGAGTTTCTAACTATTTCAACCAACACTTTCGAAGTTTTTCCAGTACCAGGGGGTCCTTGAATTAAATAGTAATCGTTTGCCCTTACAGCATTTTGTACATTTAGGTGCTGTACTTCATCCAGCTCATTCTTTTGAATATTTAGTTCATTATTAAACGTTGGTTTTTCTACACCTAAAACCAAATCAATTACTCGTTTGTTAGACTTAATGAATTGATAAAGAAGATTAAAAAGTTGCTTATAGCCCGACTCTCTAAAATCCCTTTCCAGTGCCCAGAACTTTGTTGAATTAAAAAAAGATTTATCTACTTGCTTATTTATTAAACTTACAGTTACCGAAGTATAATCAACCGAAACAACGTAGCATTTAAGGATTTGGCTACTCAAAGGATTAAGTTCATTTTGGTTTGGCGTTGGATAAAGAATAGCTAAATCGCCGCCGCGGAAAGAACTTATATTTGCATTATTAGATGAAAAAAGATCCTTTTTTAGATTGAGGGAAATATGAAAATTGTCTGTCACCTCATTAACCTCTAATTCTACAAGAACATCTGTATTTTCAAGTTTTTCAACTTTTGAAGCTTTCCAGAGATCAGCAAAACCATTTGATTTATTGTAAGAATCGCTACTTCCAACTTTTGCCACTTGTATTTCTCTGTAAATAAACTGCAAAAAGCCAAGAAAGTATTGCTTTAAGGTATTGTCCAGTGAATTAATGATAGTTTTAAACTCATTAACCTGATCTTCCAGAAAAACAGGATAGGGACCAAATGATTCTGAAAGAATTTCATAGAAAGGTCTAAAATCTCCCTTTGCCAGTTTTAATTCGCTGGCAACAATCCTATTTCGAAGCATTATCAAATCCTGCTTTGAATAGATTTTCTCTTCTGAAACCCATCTTAATGGCTTTTCTTCGAGGGGTGCACTCGAGTACAATATTGAACTCTTCCCAATTCGATCGGGAAATACAGACGAAATCAACAGTTCGTAACACAATGTTTGTGCTTCATGATTAACGTACAGACCCATCTGGGCACTTGGGTACTTTCTCGATGATTTTAGTTCAATGATATCCTTTTGATTACTTTCTCCTCCATGCTCAACAAGCATATCAAGCCGCCCTTGAAGTCCATACTTATTTGAGATAAATGTTGGTTCAAGGATTATCTTTTTATCCTTATATGAGTTAACAATATGTGTTAATTTATCTTCATGATCTCTTGCTTCGAGGTAAACAGATTCAATATTGTCTCGCACGTAGTTTCCATCCTCATTGGCCATGCAGAGCATACCATAGGAGTTCTCTCTCATTAGTGTTTCAAATGATTTTTCGTACTGGTATTGCTTTTCTGCAACTATATCATCTAACATTTTGCCCACTATGTTTCCAACCATTATTCTATCAGTTATCTCACCCTTTGTAAATCTGTTAAGGATAAAAAGCAACGGGTTGTCTTCGTATTTTGTGGGCGAATTTTTACTAAATTGTCTGCAATCGGACAGATCCTTTGCATCAACCAAATAATCAGGCTCTAAAACAATTATAGAACCATCGGTAGTATTATACTCATCCTCCTTGTCTTTGTGTTGAATTACATTTGTTACATAAATATACTGGTAGGGTTCAACTATTTTGCCGAAGTTTGACAAATCGCTACCAAAACCGTTTTCTTTCTTATTGTTCCAAAGTTTCAACTTGATAGTACCCAAAGTATCTGTATTACAGGTTAAAACGCAAAACTTTCCTTCTAAATCGCCATATGGCAAAAACACATTTTCAATAACAGCAAAGAAGTCATACCTAGGTTTAACAACTTTTTTTATGGGTTCAATTTTTTTAAATGCCTCAATGTCTGATTTGTAGTAATCAAATACATTTTTTGGTACTGGTAATTTTGAGAAGTAGCTAAGAATCTCTGCAAGTTGATATGCTGATTTAAGATCATCTTTTAACGTTGGTGTAAATTCAGAATTATGCACTACGTCATTTGCAAACACACGGAGTGATCTGATTTTTTCTTCAATATCGGAAGGTGTTTTGAATTCTTTGAATATATATACAGTGCGAGAATGAAGATCATTGAAAAACATCGGGGCATCTGCGGTTAGTGTCTTAAAGATATCCTCCAGCACAGACCTATACTTTGGTATACGCTCCTTTGGAGATATTTTGCTATTCGAAATATGTTCTTCGAGCCTATCGAATAATAGTGACCCAATTTGCTTATCAATGCTTTTCATAACAAAATAGTTTGTTTAACAAGTTGTTCCAATACTTAGTGAGTATACAAATTATTAAATGTACCAAAAAATCGTTTTAGTTTTAGAAAAGTGATGAATAACATATATATTCAATCTTTGATTAGTTTGCACAAAACACATAATTCTTAAACATTGAATTTATTTGTTCTATCTTTTGATAATACTCGTTAACGGATAGTAGTAAGGAGTAGTTTTCGCGTTCACGGATAAACCGGATTAAACCACCCTCCTTAATGTTAATCCCAATAACACTTACTTCAAAGTAAGCAGAAGTATCGCACCATATTGAATTAGAGATAGAGTGTGCATTTCCATTTACCGTATATTTTCTCAATACTTTATATGGTTTAATCATTTCATCAAATCCTTCTTCCTCTTTAGTACTTGTGTTTATGTGTGTAGCAATTGCTCTTGCTAAAGATTCTGCTTCTTCAGGACAGCCTTTAATGGCCATGATATATCCATTGTTGAACAACTCAATAACCACTAGGTATTCCGAGAATGTAATATTTCCTCTTTTTATGAAATCAAATTCCTGCATCATGTTTTTGGGGTGTTTTGGTAGATGTTTCTTTTAAATCCCCAGCCGGAGTGCAATCTAGCAACCCCAGCTGGGGTGCTGCTGATTTGGTATAATCTAATACCCTACAGCAACAGAATTAGAATCCACGTTGCCCAACCCGCAGCCTCCATGCCGATAAGTTTTCCCTTGGCTTTTTTCTTATAGCAGCTCAGGAAGGCTGGATCACTGAAGAGTTCTTTGTTCTGCGACATCATATAGGTTCTCCTTCCACGATCGGGAGTTGGGTTCGATACTGCTGTACCGATCATGGCAAAGGGACCGAACAGCAAGCCAAGAAAGAAATGACCTGCTTCCTTACCGTGGTAGTTATCGGCATCAAACTGGCCTTTCAGGCATAGATCAGGATTTGATTCCAGCATCTCAAGGTAATTTCGGTACACCCTATCGTTGGCATCCTCAAACTCAATGGAGAGGATATCGACTGCTGGGATAACATACTTTTGTCCTGATGCTTTAAACAATACTTCACATTCCTTAATACGAAGCACTTTGCCATCAAATTTCATTTGATTATTTAGTGTTACGACATCCTTCCCCATTAGGGTTAGCGCAAACAGAGTTGCTGTGATGGTTACAAATAGTTTTTTCATGGTTTTAAGGTTTTTGTTTTTCCTACTCGTTTGGCTTTTCGGTTCCGCCTCTGCCACTTATTTCTCCAGGCAGTAAAGAGTATTAATTATTGGTTTCGAGTACAAGTTTTTAAACTTTCTGTGCAGTGAAACTGCACAATAAATTTTTTTTGTATATTGTAGACTGAAATAATATTAGACAAATGGCTACCAACAAAAACGCCACCATACGGTACAATGCTCTCGATAAATGCTTTAGCAACTTTGGACGCAGATTCTATATCGAAGATTTGATTAAGGCCTGTAACGATGCCCTGTACGAATTTGATGGGATTACCGATGGCGTTAAAAGGCGGCAGGTGTTTGACGATATCAGGTTTATGGAGAGCGAGCAGGGCTGGTCGATTCCGCTTGAAAGACTAAAGGATGGGAAAAGGGTTTACTACAGGTACGAGGATAAAAACTTTACCATAAAGAACCAGCCGGTAAACGAATCGGAGATTGAGCAGATTCGCGATTCGCTGAATATTCTGAAACGTTTTGGAGGAATCCCCCAGTTTGATTGGATTGAGGAAATTATTGTTAGGTTAGAAACAAACTTTGGTAAGAGAAAAACTTCCAACTCGATTGTTGGCTTTGAGCAGAACCAGTACTTAAAGGGGTTGAATTACTTTATGGATCTATTCAACGCCATTAAGAACAAAAGGGTGTTAAGAATCTCGTACAAAAGCTTTAAGCAAAATAAGCCAAGTGATCTGATTATTCATCCCTACTACCTAAAGCAATACAACAGTCGCTGGTTTCTGTTTGGCCATAACCAGGAACTGGAGGTTATAACGAACCTTGCCCTGGATAGAATTGAGGGAATCTCCGAAACTGACAAGGATTACATTGAGAACGAGTCCATCGATTTTAACGAGTACTTTGAAGATGTTATAGGTGTTACGGTTGATGAAACCAGACCGGTTGAGAAGATACTGTTAAAAATCGACAAGCAGCTTTGGCCTTATATTGAAACCAAGCCAATACATGGCTCGCAGAAGCACAAGGAAACAACTGATGAGTACGTAATGATTGAGCTGAATGTGCAGATAAACTACGAGTTGGTTTCAACAATTTTCTCGCTGGGAGAAGGGGTTAAAGTTATTGAACCGAAGGGACTTGCAGAAACAATTAGGTGTAAGACTGAAAATGTAATTAAAAAATACAAATAATGTATGCAGGTGTACTGCACCATTGAATCTGATATTTGCAATCTAATCTTTAATGCAATTGCTTATGTTTAGCAATAACGATCTTTTTGTTAGCACATTATTCAAAACACTTGATAAAATCAAGGGTACAATCGATATACAGCAACTGAGAAACTACATATATACTTTATTTCTATATAAGTATATTTCAGACGAGAAACAGTTGAATAATAATATTATAATTGATATTCCTGAAAATTCTGATTTTAGTTCATTAATAAAAACACTAAATAATTCTAAAGATTTAGGAGAAGAGATAAATACTAGATTGCACAAAATTGCAATAGTTAACCCGATGATTAATGGAGTTATTGATTATGTGGATTTTAATCAAAGTTCTTTCTTTAATAATAAGCATAAATTTCTGCCCATTATCAAAGAATTATTACATTTTATTAATTCATTTACTCCTAATAACAATCTAAGTTATGTTGATGTTTTTGATTCTTTAATGCAAGTTTTTAATGCACGAAATGGGAAATCAGGCGATATTACAACACCAAAAGAGGTTTGCGAGTTAATCGCTAAGTTAATCAAAACTAAAAATACTAATAACAATGTAAGCATCTATGATCCCACTTGTAGTAACGGAAATCTCATAATAACTGTTTCTAAACTAATTAATTCAAAGATTGATTTATTCGGTCAGGACATTAATTCGGAAAGTGTTTTTCTAACAAAACTATATTTAATAATACACGGAATATATAATTTTAATATAGAGAGAGGTGATGTTCTAAGTGATCCTAAATTCATTGATGGAAATGGCGAACTAAAGGATTTTGACATTGTGGTTTCAAATCCTCCATTTAATTTAATGTGGGACAACAAGCAAGGTCAAGACAGATTTAGTAGGTGGAATGAAAAAACGGGGATTCCACCCAGAAACAGTGCAGACTATGCATTTATATTACATATAATAAAATCATTAAAAATCAATGGTGTTGGCGCGTGCATTATATCAAATGGTGCACTTTTCAGAGGAGGTAACGAAAAAAAAATCCGAAAACACCTTATTGATAAAGGATTGATTAAAGGGATTATTGGATTACCAGCAAAAATGTTTTTGGGAACCGGGATACCATGTTCAATAATTATTTTTGAAAATCAACCTAATAAAAAACATGGCGATTTATTTATTATCGATGCTAGTACAGAATATTCTTCAGAAAAATTTATAAATAAACTTACACCTGAAAATATTGAGCGTATAGTTGATATCTGGTCGCATAAAAAAGAAATCAAAGGTTTTTCTAGAATTGTGAAAAATCTTGAAATAGCCGATAATGATTACAATTTGAATTTGTCTAGATATCTTTTAAACCTTGATGATTTTCAAATACCCGAAGGTTCAAAAACAATTGCATTATCTACTGTACTAAGCCCAGCACAACTAGTTAGGAACAACAATGATTATGGGAAAGTTGTTAAAGTCTCAAACTTATTAACCGACCCCTTTTCATATACAATTGATCCTAATTCTATTGAATATGGAGAAGTTAATCAAAGTTTCTTTCGTTTAAACACTCCTGCATTATTAGTTTCAAAACGTTTTAATAGGCTGAAACCTAGTTTTTGTTTAGCGAGCCTAAATAATGAGTTAAATATTTCCTCAGATATATATGCTTTTGAAATAGATGACAAAAGTATTGATTTGTCATATTTGATATTACAATTGAATTCGGATTATGTCACTAAGCAAATAGAGTCTTATACTGAAGGTTCTGTTATGCCAAGTTTAAGAAGACAAGATTTTTTAAAAATAGAAATTGTTGTTCCTGATTTGAATCCGAAAGAATCATTGGTTCGACAAAAATCATTGGCAGAGGGAGCAAAAATCCAATCCGACAAAGAGAAAATAAAATCTTTACAATTACAGAAAACAATCGACACACTAATAAAAGAAAGATTAAATGACTTTCAGTGGCAGTTACATGATATTCGCAACGGTGAACTTTTAACCCTCATTGGTAAACTTAATACCCTGGAGTTATTCGCTGAAATCAACCCTTCACTATTCAATACAGTAATAGATGAGGAAAGTAACACAACCGTTCGTTTAGAAATCAAAGAGATAAATAAAAGTGTAAACCGATTATCACTGTTTTTATCTGAATTGTATAGCACTTCTAGTGAATTAGAAGAAAAAGAAGATATTGACATCTTTAAATTTATTAAGGATTTTTGCACAAATCGATTAAAAAACTACGATAAAAAATTTGAGATTGATTTTTCATCACTCGAAGATATTAAACGGTTTAATAACATCTCTTGCATATTAATATCCTTTAACAAGAAAGATTTAATAAGTATTTTTTCAAATATTTTCGATAATGCTATTAACCATGGTGGTTTCGAAAATAATGAAGTTACAAACAGAATAAAAATTGATATTTCATTAAATCCAAAGAAACAGCTAATAACAATTGGCGTTTGGAATAATGGGAAAGAATCAAATATTTCAGAAATTGACTATTTCTCAGATGGCGGGAAAGCTGGATTAACAGCACGTTCAGGTAAAGGTGGGCATATTATTAAACAATGTGCTGAAAGAAATGATGCAAAGGTATTTCAGAAAAATTACAAAAAGATCAATCCTGAAGACTATACTTTTGGGGTAGAAATAGAAATTAAATACAAAAAATAAGATGGAATATAAAGTTTTGTTAATTGATGACAGGCACAATAGTCAATCTTTAGAATCCATAAAAAAAATGGCTAAAATGCTTAATATAAATATAGTGGGCGAAAGATTCCACGTGCGAGGTATGAATATTCTGAAAAATGATACAGACTTTGAATATCAAGCAGTAATTTTAGATGCAACAGGATTCAAAGAATCTGATGTTGAAGAGAATAAAGAAACAAATTCAGGTTTATATTACTCATTAAAGTTTTTAAATGAATTAAAGAAAACCAGAATAATACCCTGGTTTGTTTATACCGGAGCGCCTAGAAATCTTAAAGATGAGAACTTTGTTGAATATATCTCAGAATATCAAGTTGATAAAAAATTCGGCCGAAAAAGTTTGTGCTATTATACAAAAACCTTGCATGAAAGGGAACTGTTGGATGATATTAAATATGAGATAGATAGAATAAACGAAACTGAAATTGAATACAAGTATTTAGAAGTTTTTCGGATTTGCAAAAAACTTAATATCCCAAATGAGGAAATAGAAAGTATAATTCGAATAATTAGATCACTTCAAACCAATTCTTCCGATTTAGACTCTTCTTTATACTTTACTCAGCTTAGAAAATTTGTAGAATATGTATTTAGAGACGCAGAAAAAAAAGGTATTTTACATAAGGCATGTATTGATAAGGATGGACATGTAAATCTAACTGAATCTAGTTTGTTTTTAGCAGGTGAGCATACAAAGTACTTATTAGTAAAATGCAAAAAAGCACATTTTTCAAAAATTCTGGCTGAAAATATAAAGAATCTACTATTTATAACGGGTTCTGCTTCACATACATCAGATATAGACTTATCTGAAAATATTGACTACCAACATTATCGAGAACAGATTAAAACACCCTATCTTATATATCAACTTACCTATACTATATGTGATTTATTGATCTGGTACGATAACCATATTCATCGTAATCCTGATTATGAAACCAATAAGCAATTATGGAAAGAGATTTCTACAGTAGGAAAAATCGAGGAAGATGGTTATAAAAATTTCTTTTGTGGAGACTTTATTCTAAATAAGAAGTATGCGTCAGCTAATTATCAATTAGGGGATAAAATTAAAATTACTCAGTGGGTTGTAAATGAAGATAATCGAACTAAAAATTCTTATCCATATTATGCAAATAAGTTTGAAAGAACTACATAAGTTTAAAGGAACTTTAGGATCAAAGTATTCTGAGAACAAAGCAGTTTTATTTACTTTTGGTTATTAATTCAAACATTGATCATAAATAATGAGACAAACAAAAATAACACTCTCGCAACTCGAAGATTTCCTATTGAAAGCTTGTGATATTTTGCGTGGAAAGATGGATGCTTCGGAGTTTAAGGAGTTCATTTTCGGGATTCTATTTTTAAAACGTTTATCCGACGAATTTGAGGTTGCAACAGCACAAGTAAAGAAAAAATTCAAGCACTTAACGCCTGAACAGTTACAGGAATTATTGGACGACCCAACAACCTATAAGCCCTATACAAACTTCTATGTTCCACCTCGTGCCCGTTGGAACGACAGTTGGATTGAGAAAATTGAAGATGATAAAGGAGAAATCAAGGAAGTTTACCGTCCACCTTTGCGTGATGCAAAAACCGGAGTTGGTAGTTTATTAAATAAAGCTTTACATGCAGTTGAAGATTCCAATGCCGATTTATTGAGCAATGTGCTAAAAGGAATTGACTTCAATATCAAAAAAGGAAAATCATCGCTGCCCGACCAGCGTTGGATTGATTTGATAAATCACTTTAACAGCGAGTTACCTGCACTTGTAAACGACAATTTTGAATTTCCCGACTTGTTGGGAGCTGCTTATGAATACCTGATTAAATACTTTGCCGACAGTGCCGGAAAAAAAGGAGGAGAATTCTACACCCCAAATCAGGTAGTTCGTTTGCTCGTGCAATTGCTGAAACCAAAAGAAGGGATGGAGATTTATGACCCAACGGTAGGTTCGGGTGGTATGCTCATTCAAAGTTTGCAGTATGTGGAGGAACAAGGACAAAATGCCCGAAACCTGATGCTATACGGACAAGAAAGTAATCCGACCACATGGATTATTTGCCGTATGAACATGATTTTGCATAACATTACTTCGTCAACCATTGAAGATGGCGACACGCTCGAAGACCCAAAAAACCTGAAAGACGGCTCGTGGCAAAAGTTCGACATGGTTATTGCTAATCCGCCTTTTAGCCAAAATTATAGCAAGGCAAGCATGAAGTTTCAAAGCCGCTTTGCTTATGGTTTTGCGCCCGAAACAGGTAAAAAGGCGGATTTAATGTTTGTGCAACACATGATTGCCAGTTTGAATTCAAAAGGTCGCATGGCAACCATTATGCCTCATGGGGTTTTATTCCGCGGAAGTGCCGAAAAAGTAATTCGCAAAGGAATTGTAGATGCCAACCTGATTGAAGCCATTATTAGTTTACCTCCTGCACTATTTTATGGCACTGGTATTCCGGCTTGCGTGTTGGTTATCAACAAAAACAAGGACGAAAAACTCAAAAATAAAATATTCTTTATCAATGCCGATGCCGAGTATGGCGAGGGCAAAGTTCAAAACTTCTTACGCCCCGAGGACATTGAAAAGATTGATTATGTGTTTACCCACAAAATAGAAATACCCAAATACAGCAAGCTGGTTGACAATAAAACCATTGCCGACGAACACGATTACAACCTGAACATACGCCGATATGTGGACAACACACCGGAGCCTGAACCCGAAGATGTTAAAGCCCATTTAACCGGTGGTGTGCCAAGCGCAGAGATTGAGAGCCAAAAGTCGCAATACGATAAATTCAAATTTCAGGCAACCGAAATCTTTAAAGCTTACAAAGAGAACTATAAGGAATTTAAAGAAACAATCAGCGATAAATCGCAGATTAAAACCAACGTTGAAGAAAACAAAAACGTTACGGCTACTATTGCCGATATGCAGCAAACCCTTGACAATTGGTGGTTGCAAGCCCGTGATGAATTCTCGAAAATTGCGGCACAACAAAAAACTGTCAACAACGGAAATGAAGTAAACGAACCCATAGCCGATTACATTTCAGTAGGCGGTACAAAAATGCCAAAGGTTAGGCAAGAACTGATTTCTTCGCTAAAAACAGTTTTAATTCCTAAAAAAGTACTTGACGAATTTCAAGTTGCCGGGGTATTTGTAAACTGGTGGACAAACATTAAGTACGACTTAAAAACCATTGCCACCATTGGTTGGGTACCAAGCCTTGTGCCTAAAGAATATTTTATTGAGACCTATTTTAAAGCCGAGCAAACAGCCATACAGGAAGCCGAAAACTTGATTGGAGAAAAAGAAAGTGCTTTACAGGAAGCCATTGAATCTGTGGAGTATGAGCCTGAAGAACCCGAAGAAGGAAAAGAACCACAAGAAGTAACACCAAAGGTTATTAAAGATTACCTGACTGCTCAAATAAAAGATTTAAAAGAGCAGGCTGGGGCTGAAAAAGAATTAAAGGAATTAACAGATACTCTTAACGGTATCAAAGGCATTGAGAAAGAAATAAAGGAAGCCAAAGACAAGGTAAAAGAATTGAAAGCAGACCTTGAACGCAAGATTGAATACAAAATGTATGGCGTTGACGATGCCAAAGAAGAAATTGGCAACCTTTTAGACCATACAAAAAAGCGCATTGCGGAGATGGAAGCACAAGGCGAACCCGAAGCCAAAAAAGAAAAAGCGGCTTACTCCAAAACCTTAAAAGCATTGCAAGCCGACAGTCTTAAAATGAAAGAAAAGCTAAAAGGCTTAGACGCTTTTCTGGAAAGCATTGGCGGAATAATTACACCCGAAGAATGCAAAACCTTAATTCTGCAAAAGCACAACCAACTGGTGCAACAGGAATTGCTAAAATACCTCAATGCCGAAAAACGGACTTTAATTGCGGGAATTGAAAAACTTTGGGATAAATACAAAGTAACTTCGCAAGACTTGGAAAACAAGCGCAAAGACTCATTAGACAAATTAAACCAATTTCTAACCGATTTAAAGTATTTGAGCTAATGGGAGAATGGAGTGAAAATAGCTTAGATTTTATCTGCGAAATAATCAAAGGTGAACAATTAAATAAGCTTGACCTAGAAAAGTCAGGTGAATTTCCTTGTATTAATGGTGGTATTGAACCTTCTGGTTATACAGATAAGTGGAATAGGTTAGAAAATACGATTACCATCAGTGAAGGGGGAAATTCATGTGGTTATGTGAATTTTTTGAAAACAAAATTTTGGAGCGGCGGACATTGCTACTCTCTTCAAAACATTAAAGATGGTTTTGATTTAGATTTTCTTTACTATGCTTTAAAGGGCAATGAATCTAAAATAATGGGTTTAAGAGTTGGTTCTGGTTTACCAAACATTCAACAAAAAGCTATAAAAGCTTTTGAAATAAAATATCCAAAAGATGAACCCGAACAAACCCGCATAGCCGAAATCCTCTCCACCGCCGACGAAGCCATAGCCCACACCAAAGCCCTTATTGCCAAATACCAGCGCATAAAAACAGGTTTAATGCAAGACCTTTTAACCAAGGGCATTGACGAAAACGGAAATATTCGTAGCAAAGAAACCCATAAGTTTTTGGTTAAAAATGGCATTGAAGTGCCGGTGGAATGGGAGGTGGATTCATTAGGTACTCTTATAAAAGCTGTTGATGCCCATCCAAGCCATAGAACTCCACCGTCAATAGAAAATGGTGTGCCATATTTGGGTATTAGTGACATTGATGATGAGGGAAATATTGATTTAAAAAAATGTCGTAAAGTTTCATATTCAGTATTAGCAGAACACAACAATAGGTATCATTTAAGGGATGGTGATATTATTTTTGGTAAAATTGGCACTATCGGTGAACCGAAGAGATTAAAAGCATGGAGCAATGTTACAATTAGTGCTAATGTGATTTTAATTCAACCACATGATACTTCTGATTTCATTTTTTGGGTCTTAAACTCCGAATATATAAACAATCAAGTAAAAAATACCATTCACTCAACTTCACAACCCGCATTTGGGATGGAAAAGGTTAGAGCATTAACAATACTAATTCCGCCAAAAAATGAAAGAGAAACAATACAAGACATACTAAATCAGAATGAATCCAATATACTTACAACAAAAAGACATCTTTCAAAACTTCAATCACTCAAAACCGGATTAATGCAAGATTTGCTGAGTGGGAGGGTTAGGGTGAAAAATCAAAGTGAAAAATAGAATGGAAAAAAAAAGTAACATAAATTCCAAGATAAGAAAGCTTGAGGAATCATTAGAATTCATCAAAAAGAAAATCATTTACCATGAGAATTCTCATTTGCTATTTTCTTATTTATTTGGGTTTACAGTGAAATATGTTGATTATACCATTATAAGTAATATATCCCTTAAAAGTTCAAGTATTGAAATGGTTTTCGATAGTAATGCTCATGCATATATTGATATTCCAATATTTCTATCAGAATATTTTAATCATCTTAGGTATGTAGGCACTTCCGATTCGTTTATGAAAAAAATAAATGTACCTAAAGATATTATTGACAATATGACTGTTGCATACATAACAGGCTTATTAGCAGGGTATGAAGCTGAACGCCATTTCTTTAACAGATTAAAGTATTGGAGAATAAAGCGATTTATAAAAAAATTCTCGCAAGATTACACATTAAAAAATATTATGGAAGATGAAACAAAAGTAGAAGAAATATTAAAATCACTTAATTTCAACAAAAATGAGATTACTGAGATTAGAAAAGTTACATTGTATAAAATAAGACTTGCATTAAAAAATAAATCATTAACTCACTTGTTTCATCTGTTTTTTGAGTTATCTCAAAAAAATACTCGTTTGTCACAAGAACAAATCGAATCTTTGTTGGCAGAGAATAATTTTGAAAAAACATCTCAGTCTATTTTAGAAAATATAAATAGTAAATGCAAATAGATTTTATTATGAACACTACCAACGGACATTACGATAGTTTCAAAGCCGAATGGCTTAAAGAAGTTTTAAAAAACACACCCACCTCAGTTGATAAGGGGCGTAGATTTGCTCGTAAAATTCTAAAAGACTGGATTGACTTTAACGAAGAGGCCGATGAGATAATATTTTGCGATGGTGCAGGTGATGGTGGCTTAGATGCTGTTTATTATCAACCCGGTGATAAATATGAAGAAAATGCCAATGATGGCGATACATGGTATTTGGTACAAAGCAAATACGGATATGCATATCAGGGCGAGAAAACATTAATTGAGGAAACACAAAAAATTATTAATTCTATAGAAGGTTTAAATCCTAGACTTTCAAATTTATCAGAGGACATTATTACTCGCTTGAACGATTTCCGCACAAAAGCCAAAGATGACGATAAAATGGTACTGGTTTTTGCTACAACAGACCCGCTTTCCGAGGAAGAATTGGATGTTCTTAACAAAATAAAAGAGTATGGTCAAAAGGTGCTAGGCTCGCTCTTCGAAGTTGAAAAGGTGTCGTTAAGAACCATTTTCGATGGGTTACAGGAAAAAGCCCGACAAACTGAAAAAATCAAAGTGCCTATTTCTGCAAATCTTGTTCAATCGGGCGAAGATTTATTGGTTGGTTCCGTGAAGCTGAAAAATGTTTTTCATTTTTTAAATCATTACGATAGAACAGCTGGTTCCATTGAATTGATATACGATAAAAATGTTCGAAAATTTTTAGGGGGTAAAGGTGCTGTAAACCGAAAAATTTCATCTACAATAAATAACGAACCGCATCGCTTTGGTTTGTACAATAACGGAATTACTATAGTTGTAGAAGAATTTAAGATTATTGAATCGGATAAATTCGAATTAACAAATCCTTATATTGTTAATGGCTGTCAAACAACCAAAACTATTTGGAATGAACTAAAAAAGAAGAACTACAAAGAAAAACCATCAACAGAAGAATTAAGTGATTGGGAAAACCTTCTAAACAAAGGGATCCTTGTAGTGAAAATTGTAAAAGTGGGTAGCGATGGTGAAGCTCTCTTAGTCAACACTACCAAATACACAAACTTTCAAAACAGTGTAAGCCAAAAAGATTTTATTGCACTGGAAAAGAATTTCAAACATTGGCAAGCCGAAATGGAACAACAATACAATATTTATCTTGAAATTCAGCGAGGAGGATGGGAATCAGTAAAAGCACAAAACCAAAAAACATTCGATGGCAAGGAATACAAAGACCATGTTAATGCCTTTGACCTTTTAAAAATTTACGGAGCAGGTTGGATGGAAGAGCCTGGTTTTGCTTTCTCAAAGAATGTGGCTTTTGCACCAAATGGTAGTGTATTCAATAATATTATGAAAATTGAAACATTTGGTGTAAATGATTTATATGCAGCATATCTTTTACTTTCGCTAACTGAAAAATATCAATTTGGTCGCAAATCAGAAGAAACTTCACGTAGAATGACTCGTTACTTATTTTGTTTCCTTATTATTAATATATTGAAAAAAGTAATGGTTTATTCGGGTATTGAAAGAACACATTTAAACATAACAAATGCAGTTTTAAAGATATTTGAAGACGATACTTCAGAAGCTGCTCAAAATCTCATTAATTCTGGTTTAAATATTATAAAAACCTATTTCGTAAAAGACGAGGATACAAGCATTCATAAAGAACCCAATTTCTATGGTGATATAAGTGGTTTTCTTAAAGGTGAGAAAATAGGCAAAAACGAAGATTATTCTCCCAAGTTAATAGAACTTATACATAGTGAATTTCAGTTCATTAAGCGTTCACACCGTGGTGAAACGCCACAAATAGATGCGATTGCTGAAGTGATAAAAAGTAATTTTGTAGATATTAAAGATTAACAGCCATGGCAAAAAAAGAATACAAAATCGGCAATAAATACTCCAAACGGGAATTAATGGAATTGGCAGTGGCAGAAATGTACAAATCTATTCCTGACCCTAACCGAAGTGATGATAAACCAAATCCAAAGGTTGGTGCTGTAATTGCTACCAAAGATGGTGTTTTAGTTTCGACTTCGCACCGCGGCGAATTGCGAATTGGCGACCATGCCGAATTTACTGCCATCGAACGTAAAAATCGTGGCAATAAACTGGACGACTTGGTAATCTATGCTACACTCGAACCGTGTGCCCCCGGGGCAAGAAACCACCCAAAACTTTCGTGTGCAGAACGAATTGTAAACGCCCGCATAGCTAAAGTTTATATTGGGCATATCGACCCAGACCCATCGGTTGCCGGTGACGGCAGGGATTTTCTGGAATTGAATAAAATTGATATTGATTATTTTGAAGATGATTTGGTTGAAGAAATTTACAAAGCAAATAAAAAGTTTTTTGATGATGCAACCATAAGGGCTCATGAGTTTAATCCAAATCCATTGCTGCCAAAACCGACCATACTGACTCAGGGTCTTGGTAATTTTGATATTACTGATTTGTCGGAAGAAGCCCAACAAGA
>Ga0116163_1000731_pt1 | contig 22036 bp, 20 predicted proteins | sample AD_UKC107_MetaG_FD_89889 | JGI IMG/M metagenome (GOLD analysis project Ga0116163, IMG submission 89889) | Active sludge microbial communities of municipal wastewater-treating anaerobic digesters from Hong Kong - AD_UKC107_MetaG | ecosystem: Engineered > Bioreactor > Anaerobic > Digestate...
ACTGGAACAGTTACTCCAAACTCGTAAACGGTGAATTTGAGTTTGTGGGGTGGAAGAATTATGAGAGACTGTTTAAAGACACGAGGTTTCAGACGGATTTGTGGAATACGCTGTTTTTTACCCTTCTGTTCATATTGGCCTGTATCGTTATCGGATTGTTCCTGGCGAATCTGCTTGACAGAAAATTAAAGGGCGGCCGATTCTTCCAGAACGTCTTTCTTTTTCCATATGCCCTGTCGCTCGTTGTAACCGGGACCATCTGGAGCTGGTTCTTCGCGCCGGGAAACTTTCCGATGGACCCGTCGGGGATCAACCTGCTGCTGAAAAACCTTGGACTTGGGGGCCTGCAATGGGGCTGGTTTACCTCGACGGACACGATAGGCCATTTCAACGTGGCACTGATACCGGTAATCATAGCGGCGACCTGGCAGCTTTCGGGATACACCATGGCGATGTATCTCGCGGGGATGAGGGGGATACCCGTTTCCATGATCGAAGCGGCACAGGTGGACGGGGCTTCCAACTGGCAGATATTCTGGAGGGTCAAGATGCCGATGCTCAAAACCGTCACACTCAGTGCGATGATCATTCTCGGACACATATCACTGAAGATCTTTGATCTGGTGTACTCAATGACAGGGAGCGGCCCGAACAACGTAACCGACATGCCGGCCGTTTACATGTACGACCTGACATTCAACCGAGACAGATATGCGATGGGATCCGGTGTAGCCGTCATCATGCTGGCGATGGTTGCGGTGGTCATCATACCGTATCTTCTGAGTACGATGAAGAAGGAGGACTGAGGATGAAGCACACAAAAAAGTGGAGTAAAGGGATCAGCTATACCGTATTGATCATCATGGCATTTCTCTTCATGATGCCGATATATATGATACTGGTCACGAGTTTCAAACCGATACAGGAGATCAGTATGTCGACGATGTGGAATCTGCCGCAGAACCCGTCCCTGGAAGGGTTTATCAAGGCATTTGAGAAACTCGGGCCGAACCTCAAGAACAGTTTTCTGCTGGTCATCCCCGCGACGCTCATCTCCTGCATGATCGGATCCATCAACGGATTTATCTTTGCGAAGGTGAGATTCCGAGGATCGAACATCATCTTTCTGTTGATCCTGTTCGGCATGTTCATCCCGTATCAGAGTATCCTGTTTCCGCTGATCCGATTCCTTCAATCGATTGGGTTATACGGGAGCATCTGGGGACTGATCTTTGCGCATGTCATCTATGGAATTCCCATCACCACGCTGATATTCAGGAACTATTACGTGGATGTACCGGATGAAATGATCGAAGCGGCGAATATAGACGGGGCGAACATGTTCAAGGTCTACAAGGACATCCTGTTCCCACTCTCATTGCCGGGATTTGTCGTCGTCATCATCTGGCAGTTCACGAACATCTGGAACGAATTTCTCTTTGCGGTTACGATCACCTCAGATCCGACAAAACAGCCGATAACGGTCGCGCTGGTCAACCTCGCGGGAAGTCAGGTAGTCGAATGGAACCTTCAGATGGCGGGAGCCGTCGTAGCAGCCCTCCCGACTCTGCTTGTGTATATCTTCCTCGGGAAGTACTTTATCCAGGGGTTGATGGCCGGTTCCGTCAAGGGATAATTTGAACAGCAGATCATATTTTAAAATAGAGGGAAATTAAGTGTTCTCAGAGGGTAGGTCTTTTATCTACCCTCTGAATTTGAAGTTCGGAAGAATTTTCTGGTAATTGCATTGCCTTTTACAGACATTACAGATTCACAAGTACAAGTGCGAGTATCGTGATCAGTATCGAGACCTTTTCGATTCCCTTCAACTTTTCGTGGAAAATCAGAGTGCTCAGGATGCTGATGAGTGCGATACTCCCCGCACTGTAAACGGGAAAAACGATAGAGGTTTCCAGATGATCGAGTGACAGGATCAGGAAGAATGAGGAAAACAGATTTGGGATTCCCACTGCCACGCCGGTAAAAATATCCCGTTTGAAATTAATCTTCCTTTTATGACGGGATTTGTGTTCTCTCAGAATGCTGAAAAGACTGAATGTAAGGCTGATGATAAACGCCGAGAGAAAAATAAAGAACAGGAAGACGTTTTTATCATCTGATGGAGTGGCATACTTCTGGAATATCTTGTTGAAAAATTCCGCCAGTCCTCCGAAGATGAAGAGGAAGATCAGATCTATATGAAAACCGCCTTTCTCATTTTTTTTCGGAATATTGACGATGATGATTGACAGCAATGCAAGACCGATCCCCACCCACTGAATCATGGCCGGATATTCCTGCCACAGGATGAATGAAAAGGTCATCGGAATGAGAATTCCCATTTTTCCGAAGGCGCCTGACAAAGAAGCTCCACTCCTTCTGACACACTTCTGATAGTAATAAAATGAGAGAAAGAAGAAAATCCCCCCGGTTATCCCGAGCAGTGTGGGGAGGGATTGAAGCGACCAGTCGGGCTGACTGAAAAAGGTCATGAAAAGACTAACGGAAAAGGCGATGAGATAATTGGCAGTTGTGACGACAAATCGGTTCATCTCATTTTTTTCGGAAATTTTAAAGATCAAAGCTATCGAGGAACTGCATAGGATGGCGAGCAGCAGAAAAAACAATTTATCACTCCTTTTGTGTTCAGGTAAATATACCACACGAGATGTTATAATGATATCGGCAGTGAAAACTGTTTTTTAACGGATTTTCTGTAGCGTTTGACAGTTTGTTTTAGTCCTGGGATTGAATGTTACACCATAATTTACAGAAAAAGGTATCTCTTCGTTATTTGACAATTTTTATGATTCGTGATAGAATACAGCCTGTGAACACAGCTTGGAGTTTTGAATTTGCGATAAATTTCAGGGTTTTTGCTTCACGGAATCCATATGTAGAGAGGAGGAAAATGAATGCCACAGCATAAATCAGCAAAACAGAGAGTCAAGAGATCTGAAAAGGAAAGAATGCAGAACAGAATTTACAAGAGTAAGTTCAAGAATATCACGAAGAAGATCAATAGAGCTTTGGATGGCGGAGATGTAGAGACAGCTACAGATATGTTGCCAAAAGCCTTCTCAGCCATAGATAGAGCTGCAAAAATCGGTACGATTCACAAGAATCAGGCTGCAAGAAGAAAGTCAACACTTGCCCACAGAATCAAGAAAGCCGAAGCCGCTGGAACAGAAGCAGAAGCCTAAAATAAGCTGTATGCTCCTGTGATTACGCTGGAGCACTCATGCTCAAGCGCATGAGCACTCATACGTTGGAGTATGAGCTTTTATAGTAAAGTTTGTTAGCCGGGGAATTTACCCCGGCTTTTTTTGTTTTGCATCTCTGAAAACATAAATTTGATGTGAAATGAAGGCTGATATTATGGTATACTAAGCAGGAAAACACTATTTCTGATTAAATCGTAAAATTGTGGGAGGTGTGTTTATGGCAAAGTCAAATAAGGGCGAAATTGTTTCGATCATAGGTCCCGTTATTGATGTTAAATTCAGTAATGAAAACCTGCCGGATATCTTTAACGCCCTTGAAGTGATTCATCCTGACACAAAGAAAAAACTTGTTCTTGAAGTTGAACAGCTCATTGGTGATGATACTGTAAGAACCGTTGCACTCGATTCAACGGATGGTTTTATAAGAGGTCTTGAGGTAACAGACACCGGAGCACCTATCTCGGTTCCGGTTGGCCCTGAGGCTATGGGAAGACTCTTTAACCTTCTCGGCGAACCAATAGATAATAAAGGCAGTATAACGACAAAGGAAAAATGGCCGATACATCGTGATCCTCCCCCACTTAAAGATCAATCTACTGAGATTGAAATTCTTGAAACAGGAATCAAGGTTATTGACCTTATTGCACCTTTCCCGAAGGGCGGAAAGATAGGATTCTTTGGTGGTGCAGGAGTAGGGAAGACGGTGCTTGTTCAGGAGCTTATCCGAAACATAGCCATTGAACATCATGGGTTTTCCATGTTTGCGGGTGTTGGCGAAAGAACCAGAGAGGGAAATGACATCTATCTCGAAATGAAGGAAGCCGAGGTTCTCGATAACACGGTTCTGATCTTCGGACAGATGAATGAACCGCCCGGAGCAAGGTTCAGAATTGCACTGACAGCCCTTACGATGGCAGAATATTACAGGGATATAGAAGGAAAAGACGTGCTTCTCTTCATCGATAATATATTCAGATTTGTTCAGGCGGGCTCAGAGGTTTCCGCCCTGCTCGGAAGAATGCCGAGTGCCGTTGGTTATCAGCCGACACTGTCAACGGACATGGGTGAACTTCAGGAAAGGATCACCTCTACAAAGAAGGGTTCCATCACATCCGTACAGGCGGTTTATGTCCCTGCGGATGATATTACAGACCCGGCACCTGCGACGACGTTTACACATCTTGACGGTTCGGTTGTTTTGTCAAGAAAGATCTCGGAGCTTGGAATTTATCCGGCCGTTGATCCCCTTGATTCAAACTCGAAGATTCTTGAACCGGATATCGTGGGAAAGACACATTATGAAGTCGCAAGAGGTGTTCAGGAAGTGCTTCAGAGATACAATGAACTACAGGATATCATTGCCATTCTTGGTATGGAAGAGCTTTCCGAAGCCGACAAGAAGACAGTTCAGAGGGCGAGAAAGATACAGAAATTCCTCGGGCAGCCGAACTTTGTTGCTGAGAGATTTACGGGAATTCCCGGTGAATACGTTTCTATCGCCGATTCTGTCAGAAGTTTCGAGGATATATTGAACGGAAAATGCGATGATCTTCCAGAGCAGGCCTTCTTCATGGTGGGAGATATAGACAAGGCAAGGGAAAAGGCGAGAAAGATCAAGGAAGGTTGATATAATGAATACTTTCAAGACGGAAATAGTTGCGCCTGATCGCACTGTATGGAGTGGTCAGGCCGAAAGTGTTACCTTCAGAACCCTGGAGGGGTCGATGGGAGTTCTCAGTAAACGAGCACCTGTTGTTACTGCCCTCGATATAGCCCAGCTTGAAGTGAAGAACGGTGGTCAAACGATACAGTTTGCCGTCCACGGCGGCTTACTCAGGATGAACGGTGAGGAACTGATTATCGTGACGGATGCGGCTGAAAAGGCCGAGGAGATAGATTTATACAGGGCCAGCGAGGCAAAAAAAAGGGCTGAAGATTCTCTTGCAAAGGCAAAAAACGATGTAGAACGCTATAAGGCTAACGCATCGCTTCAGAAAAATATTTTAAGAATGCAAATCGGGAAAAAAAGTTAGATTAAAAAAGGGTGGTGTATTCATTGTTTTATCTGCCTGAACCAATATTTGTTTCAAAACCATGGGGTGGAGAAAAGTTTAAGGATATCTATCCATCTGCCGATGCACCTGATATAGGTGAAGTCTGGCTTCTATCCGGCTATCCCGGAAAAGAGACAACCGTTTTTTCGGTTGATGGCAGGGAATATCTCCCATCGAATATTACACAGAAACTTACAGGATTAAACCTTCCAAGATTTCCCTTTCTGATCAAGATGCTGAATGCAACGCAGTGGCTGTCGGTTCAGGTCCATCCGGATAATTCGTATGCCAAAAAAAACGAAGGGGATGAACCCTGGGGAAAAAATGAAATGTGGTATGTTCTTGATGCAGCCGATGATGCCAGAATAATCAACGGGGTGAAAGATATCCCGTCAAAAAAACAGATGGTCGAAATACTCGAAAATAATACCTTGGAAGAGCATCTCAGCTATGCCGGGATAAAAAAAGATGATTTGATTTATATACAGGCCGGAAAGGTTCACGCGTTGGGTCCTGATTCTCTGATTCTGGAAGTTCAGCAGACTTCCGATCTCACCTACAGACTTTATGACTGGGGAAGAGATAGACCCATGCATGTGAAGAAGGGAAGTGAAGTGACCAACTACCGCTATCCAGTTGCAGAGGTCAAGGAGAACTTCACCGAATTCAGAAATGATTATTTTTACACGTATAAAAAGTCGTTTGAAAACGAAGAGGTCAGGGGATTCTGTATTCTGATGACACTTGAGGAGATCCGGATAGATGAATTTGAATGCCGGAAGTATTTCCCCGTTATCATTCCTCATAACAGTGCGGTTCAGGTCAGTGGTGAATGTATCGTTATGGAACTTGGTCGCTGGTGGGCAAGACACGGTTGTGATTAAGAGGTGAGTGCAGTGGAGAAGAGTTTTGTGTTTTTTAAACCGAATACCATCAGAAGAGGTCTCATGGGAGAACTTCTCAGGCGGTTTGAACAAAGAGGTTTGAAGATCATCGCGATGAAATTTCACCGGATGACGGTGGTGGAAGCCCGCGAACTCTATCATGAGCATGCCGGAAAATCTTTTTATGATTTGCTGGTTGATTTTGCAACGAGCGGACCGGCGCTTTTCATGATCGTAGAGGCTCCGAGATGTGTCGAACTGGTCAGGCATATCATCGGAAATACAGATCCACTCAAGGCTGAACTGGGAACCATAAGGGCAGATTTTGGCGTCAGTGTTACCAAGAATCTCATCCATGCCTCGGATTCACCGGAGAGTTATGAGCGTGAGCACAGGATTTTCTTTGATGATTCTGACCTATTGGAATATAAACTCGATGTACAGAATGATCTGTAAAAAATATATATGAGGAGGAACAAAGATGCCGTATGTACCAACCAAACAAATTTTGGATGATGCCAATGCGAAGTATTACGGTGTAGGCGCATTCAATATCAATAATCTCGAATTTCTTCAGGCAATCGTTGCTGCAGGAGAGCAGGAAAATTCCCCTGTCATCGTAGAGACAAGCGAAGGCGCTATCAAGTATGCGGGAAAAGGAAATATCGAAAGAGGCGTAAGAGTCTTTTATGAGATGGTCAAGAATTATGGAGATCACTCAAAGGTTCCTGTGAGTCTTCACCTTGATCATGGAAAGGATTTCAATTACATAGTAGCCTGTATCAAGGGCGGATATGGTTCCGTGATGATTGATGCTTCGGATAAACCCTTTGAGGGAAACATGGAAGCAACGAAGAGAATCGTAGACATTGCGCATGCCGTTGGCGTTGGTGTAGAAGCGGAACTTGGAACGCTCAAAGGAATAGAAGACAACGTAGCCGCCGAAGAATCCATCCTTGTTAACACGGATGAGGCAATCAAATTCATCGAAATGACGGGAGTAGATTTCCTCGCACCTGCAATCGGTACGAGCCATGGTGCTTTTAAATTCAAGGGAGAGGCAAAGCTTGATTTTAACCGGTTGAAGACCATCAAGGATGCCTGTCCGATTCCTATGGTTCTTCACGGGGCATCCAGTGTGCCACAGGATATGATTGCGCTTGCAAACGAATACGGTGCAGATATCAAGGGGGCAAAAGGCGTTCCGTTTGAAACACTTGAAGAAAGCGTAAAATACGGAGTCAACAAGGTTAATACGGATACGGATCTCAGAGTGACGTTTATCGCGTTCGTCAGGAAGTTCCTCGCTGAAACGCCTGGAGCAATTGACCCGAGAAAAGTATTCGGACCGGCCATCGAAGCCATGAAAGATGGAATCGCAGCGAGAATGAGATGTCTCGGTTCATCCGACAAGGCGTAAGTCAATCCTTGAAACTTTGAATAATTATTACAGGGCGGATTGATTTCCGCCCTTTGACAGTTTATAATAGCTCAGACAAATCACACGGGGGTGACTGTTTAAATGAAAGTACTGGTAATAAACTCAGGAAGCTCTTCCATCAAATACCAGCTTCTTGATATGGAAAATGAAAAGGTGCTCTGTAAAGGACTTGTTGAAAGAATTGGAATCCCTGGCTCAGTTTTGAAGCATAAGAAAGAGGGACAGAAATTCCCGATCGAAAAACCTATTGCCAATCATGACGAAGGCCTTAAGCTTGTTCTGGAAGCGATTGTGGATCCTCAGATGGGAAGTCTTGAAAGTCTCGATGAAATAAACGCACTCGGACACAGGGTCGTTCACGGTGGGGAAAAATTCAAGCAGTCCGTATTGGTTGATGATGAGGTTCTTCAGGCTCTTGAGGAGAATGCCTATCTCGCTCCGCTCCACAATCCACCCAATATCATGGGAATCAGATCCGCTATGAAATTGCTTCCCGGTGTACCAAATGTTGTCGTATTTGACACCTCGTTCCACTCAAGTATGCCGCAGCATGCCTACAAATACGCCATTCCTATGGAATATTACAGAAAGTTCAAGATCAGAAGATATGGATTCCACGGCACCTCACACAGATACATCGCAAAGAGAACCGCTGAATTGATGAAGAAGCCTGTAGAGGAGCTCAAGATCGTATCCTGCCATCTTGGAAATGGTGCTTCGCTTGCCGCCATAGACGGCGGTAAATCTGTAGATACCAGCATGGGTTTTACACCGCTTGAAGGGCTTGTCATGGGAACCCGTTCCGGAGATCTCGATCCATCCATCCTCGTCTTCCTTCAGGAAAAGGAAAATATGAGTGTGGAAGAAGTGTACAACCTGCTCAACAAACAGAGTGGTATCTATGGTCTTACCGATGGATTCAGCAGTGATATGAGGGATATTGAAGACAAGGCAATGGAAAATGAAAAGGTTTGCCGTGAGGCCCTCGATACGTATGAATACCGAATTGCAAAGTACATCGGTGCTTATGTCGCCGCGATGAACGGTGTCGATGCGATTGTATTTACTGCTGGTGTCGGCGAAAATTCCCCTATACTCAGGGAAGAAATCTGTGAAAAATATCTTGGTTATCTCGGTGTGAAGATCGATAAAGAGAAAAATGATACTAAAGGCGAAGAATGTTTTATCTGTGCGGAGGGATCAAAGGTCGCAGTACTTATCGTTCCCACTAATGAAGAATTGATGATTGCCAGAGATACCGTTGAAATAGTAGGAAAATAAACCTTTATAAAGAAACGTAGAACGTTTTGAGATTTTTTTTGTTTTAAAAATCATACTCTGATATAATGGGGTCGAGCTAATAATCATCGCGTGTTTTGGCTGTATGAGCCCCTTAGGGGCGCCTTTTCAGCTTAATAAAACCGCACCCCATTTCAACACCTCGTTTGTCCCGAACGGGGTGTTAATTATTTGTGGAGGAAAATGGAAGAACGTACGAATCCCGGACTAAAAATTGTAAAACAGATCATGCTGGTAGCCTTAATGGTAACCGGTGTCATTCTGTTCGGAACATTCGGTTATATGATCCTGGAAAATTATGAATTTCAGGACTCCCTGTTTCTGACGATTATTACCGTATCAACGGTTGGCTATTCGATACCGGAGACCATTTCATCTTCCGGGATCATCCTGACGATAGTCCTGATAGGGCTTGGGGTCAGTGTTGTGCTTTACGGTATCTCATCGATCACCGGGACGGTTGTCGAAGGCAGGCTGAATGATATTCTGAAGGTCAGGAGGAATAAAAAGATGATCAATCAAATGAAAGACCATGTGATAGTCGTAGGTGGTGGAAGAACCGGACGTTATGTCATGATAGAACTGATAAAACTCGAAAAGCCCTTTGTGCTGATAGAAAAGGACAAGGCAGCGGTTGACCGGATAAAGGATATTACAAAAACAGACTTCCCGTTTATTATCGGAGATGCTACCGATGAAGAAGTGCTGGTCAGTGCGGGGATAAAGCATGCCAAATCCCTAATCACCTCCCTGCCGAAAGACTCGCTGAACGTCTATGTTGTCCTGAGCGGTAGGACACTGAATCCAGAAGTGAACATCATTTCCAAATCTTCCGAAATCAAGGCCTCGAATAAACTGACCTATGCCGGCGCCAATGCCGTCGTGGCAGATACACAGATCACCGGTATCCGAATGGCAAGAATAGCAACCAAACCGGATCAGATCAAATTTCTGGACGTCCTGGCCTTCGGCAATCAGGAGTTCAGAATTGAAGAAATCTTTGTTTCCGAACACAGTTCTCTGGCGAACAAGACACTATTTGAACTGGAGCTGACCAAAAAGATAAGGGTGATGATCATAGCCATCAGAAGGGGAGAGCAGACGATATTCAGTCCGGCGGGAGATACGACGATCTTTCCCGAAGACAGCATCATGGTTCTGGGAAGTCGGGCCGGTCTTGATGCGATTGCTCAGATGGCTCAGTGATACTATTTTGCCCTGTTCCTCGCCTCAAGGGATTCGTTGATATGTACGAGATGATGTCTCGTACAGGGCATCAGCAGAATGCCGGCAGCGTTCTTTCTTCCCCAGAAGTCGATCAGCCAGAAGGCCCGCTCATCTTTAACCACCGCACCGAGTTCACAGATGCGTCTTATGCCTTCCTGTGACACCTTGCGCTTTGAAGCGCGAAAATCAAGTTCCTTTACGATCTCTCTCGTTTCGGTGCCTACGGCATTACGGTAGGCCTTCAGGTTTTCTATCGATACCTTTTTGCTGAAATTCAGGATTTCATCGGTGTTCAATGCGTTTCCCGTGTCGTAGATCGTGGCATTCAGCCTTTCTTTCCAGTCTCCTCTGTCTATGACCTGATCCTTCCCGGAAACCAGGAGCGTCATCGTCATGTCTTCGATGCGTGCCGAGTGCCACATCCCGTATAAGATTGTTCGTCCCTTTTTATTAAGTGCTGTTCTCGCAACGGTTTCAGGCAGAGCTTCCCAGAGTTCGTCCTCAAATGTATGAGACAGGCCGTTTGAGATGACTGAGGCGTGGACCATTCCGTGCAATTCAAAGAAGAGTTCTCTGGCTTCATCATAGGTTGCCTCTTTTTTGATAAGTTCCCGTAGTTGTTTCAATTTTTCATTCCATTCTTTTCTTTCCAAAATCTGTTCTCCTCTGTCTTTATCGTTGTTTTTTCTTAAAAATAGCTTGGAACCCCTTTCAGAAAGACAGCTGAAGATTTTCGTAAACCTTCAGCTGTCTGAATGCATTGTCTTATAGCTTTTCTGAAATAGCAGTCATTATCCTATCTTCCAATTCCTTTGCCTGGGTCATCAACCCCACAAGTTCCCTGAAATTTTCCTTGGGATAATTGTATTCTCCGCCCGGACTAGAGAATGGAACCAGCTGCACGGCCTTGTGGAAGATTTCAGTCAACCGGACATAATCATCGTAGATCGGGTTGATCAAATCAAAATCGGCCATCTTTCTGATGTCGTCAAAATACTTACGGACATTTTCCTTCAGGTCATCATAAACGTTGATGGAATAAGACAGTCCGAACTCGTCGATCACATCCTGCTGAAGGCCGTTGATGAGAAAATCATAGGCCATTTTACCGATGGCGTATCCGGGATATACGGGAACTTTGGAAGTCCAGCAGTCTACCGCGTAAACCAGTGATTTTCTGATCGTCTTAAGTTTATCATAACTGACTTTTTCTACCGGAAACTGAAGGTAAAAGATCGGCACGTCGCTTATCCCAAGATTGTCATACATGAGCGGATCCGGTTCAGCCGGCATACAATCTTCAACGAAGAACACCCTGTCGTCCGTGTCGTAACCCCAGATAATCCCGAATTCCGGAATTGGGGTGGGTCCCCAGACGATAACCGGTTTCCCGGCATCGATAGATGCCTGAATCTTCTGCGCCCCTATTTTCTGTGCGGCCTTAAAGGTATTTGCCGCACTGCTTTTATAGAACATCTCCTGTTCGGAATAGATTCCCACACGGTCCAGCATTCTGAAGTGTTCCTCTGTCCAGTTGTAAACGGTTGGCCCTGAGGCACAGAGTTTATCCGAAATGATGAAGTGAAAACCCATCCCCGTCTGTCCAATGAGATTGTGAAGCGTATCATCCCACATACCGGCCTGTTTCAGGCACCCGTAAACCGACCCCATATAACTCATCCATGTCATGCCAAGCATCGTTTTTTTACCCTTTTTCATTCCACTCACTCCTTTTATAGATGTCCCTGAAAGTATAAGGCCTGTACTGTGACATAAAATGTCAGGGTGCCTGGTTCAGAATCTTTATCATGAGTTCCAGTTTCTTCTTCAATTTTTCTCGAAGCCAGTTGGGGGAGATGATCCGGTAAAACATATCTTCATAGCTGATATCCAGATTGATCAACTTTTTAAACAGATTTTCGGAGTGGATGAAAGAGAAGGTCAGAATCTTTGATTCCTCATCCCAGGTTGGTTGGGTAAACTGGTTCAGATAAGGCATCAATGAGAAAGCAATCTTTGCCGTGTATTTCTGCGGGGTGAAGAAGGACCTATTTGTCAGATCAAAATTCTCCTGGAAATCGGGATGAAAGACATACTGTTCGTTAGATATGGTCAACTCACAGATTCTGCCGATCAGAAATACCCTGAAATCGAGTCTTCTCTCGCAGAAGGCGAACAGATAGGATTTGTCTTTACGGATGATAATCTTATAAGGATGTACTATTCTCCGGTCGATCGCATGATTTGCCGTTCGATAAACGATCTTTAATTTTCTCTGATAGGCGATGGCCTTACAGATAACCTCCTCATAATCAAGGGATGAAGACGTTGTGCTGACTGTAGTTGCCGTGTTCCGTCCACTTAAGCGCTGGAAGAAATCGGACATCACCTTTGCGCTGGAGCCTGGCATCACCGAATACTGCTGGGCGAGATATTCGAGTGTATTGCGTTCCTCACGGGTTAGAAAAAAGGTGGGCAGGGAAAAGGAACGGTCCGTATAAAAATAACCCCTCTTCTGATGAGAGTACTCTATCGGGGCGCTGAGTGAGAATTTCAGATACTCTACATCACGAAGTGCCTGCCGTCTCGATATCTCGAACTGTTCCGAAAGTTCTCTGCAATTTGGAAACCTGTTTTTTAAAAGCCTTTCATGAAGCCATTTAATTCTGTGAAGTTGTGCCATGTTTCACATCCGGTGATAGATTCAGATTATCATTATTATATCATTTTTGAATTTTTGCAATACGAATTGAACAAATTTTTCTGAAAACATACTTACAGATGGTATAATAAATACGATGGATTATTATTCTTAAGGAGGTGCTTTTTTATGAAGAAAACTCTTGTTTTATTCGGTGTTGTAGCGATGTTTGCCATGATGATGGTATTCACAAGCTGTGCAACAACCAGTGCCTGGTGGGCAGGTTCATGGATATGGGGACCGGCCGTTTTGCTTGCTCCTGCAAACGGTGAAACAGTGGAGAACACAGTCATTCTTGAAGGAACATCTGCGAAGGCTCTTACGGGAACTTTGGTAGAAAACGGTGAAGAATTTGAGATGACAGAAATCGATGTTTCAAAGAAAGGCTTCATTTCATTCGTTGCAAACGGAACAGAGAAAGAGGGAGAATTCAACTTTACAGAGAAGACGATTAAAGAGATCTCAGAATAATCCCGGAGGTGTAGACGATGAAAAAAACCGTACTCATACTTGCTTTATTTGCAGTTGTGGTCTCACTCGGTATGTCCTATACGATCGGTATCTGTGCTCAGAACTGGTCCGGATATATCTGTTGCAGTAAATATCATGGGGTTTATGTTTCAAAGACCGTTGACGGATATGTTGCCGATGGTATTCTTATGAAGGGGGATGTCATCACTGAGGCTGTCGCCTTTCCGGCATATAATTGCTGTGGATGCTGTCAGCCGGTTGATTGTTGCAACCCCTGCAGTTCAATTAAGCCATGTGATCCTTGTAACGCGTGTAACCCTTGTGATCCCTGCAATCAATCACCAAAGATTTATACCTTTACACCAAGATGTCCCCTTGCATCACAGCTTGGACAGTTCTGCTGCGAAAGCTACTGCTACAAAAAGACATGGAATCAGTTTGCTCTCGCAAATGCGCTTGATGCCGTTTGCCCGGGTGGAACAGCTGTTATGAGGGTATACAGAACCTGTACCTGTCAGTGGATGATTGCCGTTCTCACAAGGGATGAAATGGGTTGTGCAACACTTACACTTTACCCTGAGACCTGTCCACAGCCACCGGCCGTAAATGTTATCGTGGTTGATCCGGTTTGCAATACCTGTACCACAACCGTACAGATTATCGTGAATCAATAACCCGGTTTCGGGATTGAAGAGAGATAAAAAGACCCGGCTTTGCCGGGTCTTTTTTAAGGGAGCGCGTGATGAGTCTTAAAATTATTAAATACTTCTCCTATGCCTTGATTATTTACTGGATGATTCTCAATCAGACTTTTCTGTTGAAGGAATTCACGCTGGGAATCTTCATGCTCCTTACCTGCCTGACCATTTCTCAATTAAGGGCCAATTTTTTTAAGGCGAAAACAGGTCTTTTCTACCTTACGGCTGTTATTGAAGTCATCCTGTGTACTGTACTCTTTATGCTGAATGGGGGGCTATTCACGGTATATCTGTTTGCCGTACTGCATGATCTCATCATCAGCAGGACTTCTTTTGCCGTGAGACTTTCAGTTCCGGCGTTAATGATCGTTTTTTCGGGAGTTTATCTGACTAAATATAATTCGGGTCAGTTTTCACTGGAATGGTTTATGGCTGATCTGATTCTCTTTGTCTATACGCTTGTCTTCACGATTGTCCTGAAACATGACCGGGGGAAGAAGACCCTGGCTCAGGAGCTTTACGACAAACTCAGACTGTCGGAGGAAAGACTTCAGGAGGCCTATCAGACACTTGAACAGTATTCGCAGACGATAGAAGAACTGACCCTGCACAGGGAGCGGGCAAGGATATCAAGAGAACTGCATGACAGTGCCGGACATGCGCTGTCTGCAATCGGCATACAGCTCAAAGCCATTCAGGCCATCATGAAAAAATCTCCCGACAAGGCGGAAGACATGGTAATTCATCTGACGGAATATGCACACGAATCACTTGAAAATGTGAGACGGATCGTGCATGAGATGAAACCGACTGAATTTGAAAAATATGAAGGAATATTTGCCATACAGGAACTGATAAAAAATTATCAGAAGATGACCGGAGTCAGCACGCGTTTGATCCTCTCGAAAGGTGATTACAGCATGAATTCCGATCAGAGTCATCAGCTTTACCGTATCGTTCAGGAGAGCCTCAGTAACAGTCTAAGACATGGAAAGGCAAAGAACGTACAGATTTCCATACAGTTTCTTGAAGACGAGATCTATTCTCAGATTAAGGATGATGGCATCGGTACATCGGAATTGAAGTATGGAATGGGGTTAACGGGGATAAAGAGCCGAGTCAAATCCCTCAAGGGGGATATGAAGGTGTTTAGTGAATCCGGCAGAGGTTTTGAGATCAACATCACTCTGCCAAAACGAATCTCCGAATCGGTTATGGAAGGGGAATGATATGATAAAGATCCTTGTAGTCGACGATGAAAAATTGATCTGTGAAGGGTTGTCCCTGATACTTGGAACGTATGAGGATATAGAGATTCTCGGTACCTGCAATAACGGCTTGGAAGCCCTGCGTTTCTGCCGGCAGAATACACCGGATGTCGTCCTGATGGACATCCGTATGGATGTCTGTGACGGGGTTGAGGGAACAAAGATGATAAAGGAGATGAATCCGGACATCAACGTTCTGATCCTCACGACGTTCATGGATGACGAGTACATACACGCGGCCCTGAAAAACGGGGCCGGCGGTTATCTGCTCAAGGACAGCTCCAGTGACAGTATATACGAGGCCATCAAGAGTGTGTACAGTGGCAATATAGCCATGACACCTCAGATCGCCCGGAAGATGGTGAACACAACCGGTGTTTCAAAGGCGGTTGACAAGATCGTTGATGATTATTCTCTTACCGAAAAGGACATCAGTCTGATACAGCTAATCTGTGAAGGCATGTCCAACAAAGAGATCGCCGAAACCCTCTTCCTCAGTGAGGGAACGGTCAAGAACAATATCGGGAAACTGCTTTCAAAACTCGCGCTCAGAGACCGGACACAGATAGCCATATTTGCCTTCAAAACCGGTATTGTTCCGGATTGATTCTAACGAATAAAAAACGGGATTTTATACGTTGTGATCCTGTACCTCCTGCAGCATCGACATCAGACAGCTCTTGATCACCCGTGTGAAACGTATCACCATATAAAGTGGTACACATAAAAATATGGAAAACAGGACTGCGAAAGGAACATTCCCGGATGATATGAGGGAAAAAATGAGAACGGTAAAGAGAATGCTCATTCCCAAAGTGATTGTCCGCATCTGCTTCAGATCACCCATGTTGTGATCTGTCTGAGAAATACCCTCAAAAGGAACTTCGTCATTCTTTTTTTCCACAATCAGGATATCTTTATACCCGTGTCTCGGTGAGAATTTCGGGTCGTACAGCTTTCCCTCTTCATACAGACGCTTTAAGTTATCGGAAGAAATAGTTCGGTTCATCCCTTTGATAAATACGTTATAACGAGAATCAAGCAGTCTGTCCATATAAGGCTTGCTTCTCTCTTTCCTCTGATAGCCTCTATAAATAACCTCATAAACATATTCAGACGGGTCACATTCCTCAAATATATAGCCGGTTGGTGCTATTTCGACAAGCCGTAGCCCTTCAGCAGCCTTTTCATTCAGCCATTTTTTCTGTGAACCGATAAAATCAAAAAAGTATTTAAAGACAAATTTATTCATAGAACCTCCTTATCCATTTACTGAGTGTAAAAGATTATATCAGAGTTGGTCACTTGTGATGTTTTAAAAAAGAGCCATCTTCCGTAAGGGGAAATGGCTGAGATAAAGAGAGTTTTATGTTAGAAAATCAAATTACTGGAATTGATGATTAAAAATTAATCACCCGATTAAAATACTCCGCGGAACGTTTCCGATGACTGATGCAGACGATGGTACTATTCTTAAATTCAGAGACGACCTTTGAGATGATGGTTGCCTCCATCGTCTCATCGACACTGGAAAGGGATTCGTCGATCAGAATCAGCTGCGGATCCCTGATCAGATTCTGCGCCAGTGAGATTCTGGATTTTTCACCTCCGGACAGGCTGTTGACGTTGAGTATTCCTTCTCCCTTGTCCTGCAACTGCCGTTCGAGTTGTGTGATGTCGATGATGTGATCAAAATCAAGGGACCCCTTCTCTCCGAGCAGAATGTTTTCTTTCAGCGACAGGCTGAACACACCACTCCCCTGAAAGGAGATGCCGGTGATCTCTCTGAATTGTTTGATGTCGATTTCCCGAATGGGAATATCGTTGAGCGTTACTGCCCCTGAAAAATTTCTGATCAGGCCCAGAAGGATGTTGAAGAGTGTGGACTTTCCGATACCGCTCTCTCCCATGATGAGGACCTTCTCGCCTTTGTGGATCGTGATGTCCGGGATGTTGACAACCTGTCCGTTGTCATGTGTGACAGAACAGCCCCGTGTTTCGAGTGACTCGAAGTTTTCAACTCTACGGCTCCCGGAGATTTCCTCTTCAAGCTGGCAATAGCTCTTGGAAGTCTGTATAAACGGATGGGCCGAGAAATAAGTCAGCACAATCGAATAAATCCGCTTAAAACTGGAAAGAAAGAGGGGAATAAAAGAATAGAGAATGATGATATCTCCCGGTTTTGTGGTGGCGATGTTGGTGATCCTCATGAGCAGATAGATGACGATGAGAGGGGCTATCGAACTGATGAGAGTCGTGATACTGGTCCAGTAAGTTTCATAAAAAGAGGAGATGACGATCGTTTTGGCCAGTTTTGATTGTGTCTGCTCCAGTTTTTGAGTGAAAAAAGAGTAGGCGTTTTTCACCTTGACGTCTTTGATACCGGTGATCGTCTCCAACGCGATGACGGAACTGCTTTTTGAGGCATCCATCACACGCATTCGCCAACTGCTGAGTTTCTTCTGCATCCAGAGCGTCAGCAGAAATGACAGGGGGATGATACAGACTGAAAAAAGAGCGGCATAAGTGTTGATACGGATGATGATAAATCCGTACACCAGAAACTCTATGAGATAGGATGAGAGCTCAACGAACGAGGCATAAAATCCGGCCGTCTGTTGTGCGGACATGTTGATTTCCGTCCAGATGGCGGAAGGCGGCTTTTTCATAAAAAAGTCATAATCCGCCTTCAACAGTTTGCGGACGGAATAGACGACGGTGTTCTTCGATCCCCTCCAGTGAATGAGATTACTCATGATATTGGACAAAAGTCCCAACAGAAACAGTGTGGCAAAGAACAAGATAACCCTGATCAGATGGGTAGAAAAAACTGTCATCTGATTGTTGAGAATGGCGTCGTTGAAGAGGATATTCAACTCATCTGAAATCAGATAGGATACCCCTCCCGTGAACAGGGCAATCAGAACCTTTAAAATCGAATTTAACTTGTTTTTCTGAAAAAAGATGGTGAGTAAAGACAAGATAAAGACCTCCTCCTAATGCTGTATGCTATAATCTTAAAGTAATTGATATGATAATCAAGTGTTTTGTTTCGATGACACCCTTATAGCTTCTCAATCATAAAAGCACTATCAGAATAACTTGCAGGGGTAGAACAGCTTTGGCTTGAGTTCTTTTCAGTTAAAGTGAATGAATGTATACGGGAAAAATACTCCTGAAATCACTTATATAAAAGCATTACAACAAAACAATTCTCTGAAGTAAAGAAAAAATAAAAAGCTGGTGACACTTACGAATCTGAATCGAATATTAAAAGCAATGGAAAATTCGCTCTATCAATCGGCCGTCAGACATTATCTGCTGACTTACAGCGAAGATGAAGACTTAAAGGTGTATCTTGAATTTTCGGAAATGTCTTACACCAGAGTCTCGGACGGCATGTTTGAAAAACTCAACAAGGCCGTCAAACAATGCAATAGTACGGGAATTAAATATCTCCTGATGACCAAACAACTTGGCGTGACACGTTTCAGGGAAGATCAAAGAAGTTTAAACAGGAAGGTATATCTGAAACTGATCAGAGAATTTGGCAATATCCCGCTATCCTGCCGGAAAGCTGTTGCCAGGGCGTTAAAGCTCAACAAGGCAGCTAATCATAAAGATGCTATGAAGGTATTGAGGACATGGAGTAAGACGTACCGGGAAACGGAACTGGACATCATGTTTGACCTGCATTCAACCGCAGCCGGTTTGATCGATGAGAATGAAACGGAGGCTTCAGCGGTTTATTACCAGTCCTTTCAGAAGGCATTGCATCAGTCCGATCCTCTGCTCTGTCTGACCAATCTCAACAACGCCGTGGTTTGCCTCATGAGGCGGGATTTGAATAAGGCCGTTGCACTCTCGAAAGAACTGAGCTTTTATATCGGTGTTTATGGTGAAGTCCATCAAAGCGTCCTGATCATTGCCGGAACACTGATGCAGGTGGCAAGACTGACGCGGGATTATGACGCCTTTTTTGAGGCGGCCCGCTTAACGGCTTATTATTACGAACGGGTGGTAAAAGCCGATCCCCCACTGAAAAATTTATACCGTCCACTGATCAGAATGGCGGGAAAAGAGGCGCTCATCAGGAAAAAAAAGACGCTGAGGGAGGATGAACTTCCCAACACGAAAGGGCTGCGTGATTTTCTGAAGGGGAAAATCGGAAGGTTGAACTCGTTTATCGAACAGCATCATTTACCGCATACCACCGTGTACAGGGTCCTGAACGGGGAGAGTCCCGTTGTCCGGATTAAGACGTTGAAGACGTTTATCAGGGCGCTGGAGCTGGGGCCTTCTTTCGACAATCCGAAGGCGATTAATTACGTGTTATGGATTACGAGGATTGAGGCGGCCTTTGAAAAGAACGTTGAGAAGATAGTAAAAGTACCGGATGATGGGCTGGTAAATTTATTGATAAGGGGCATCTTTATCGCCTTGCCGGATGAGTCGCTGGATTATCATAAGCTGTTCCTGCTCGTGAAAGACAGAGAAAAACTACTCGATTATCTGAAGAACGATATTTCAAGAATGGCATTCATCAACAATTGTTTTGAAACTGGATACGGTTATTACAGGGGCAGGGGTGAGCTGTTTGACACGTTGATGGGACAAATGGTGAAGTGTGAAAAGAACGAATTTGCAGCCCTTTATCTGTCACTCAAAACAACGGAGGAGATTCAACGGCTCAGCGAATATTTCCGCACATACAGCAGACTCTCAACGGTTACAACGGATTCCAACGTGACCGCAGTCCTTCAGAACAGGTTTTTGGATCCCGATTATAAAAAGATTGCCTCTTTTTGTCACAGGATGGCTTTGGAAGAACTGAAAGGCTATCTCTGTACCTGGTATCTTGAAGGAGCAGAAAGAGACAAGCTGATTGCCTGTTTAACCTTATAATAGGGTTTACTGAAAAAACTAAAAAATTAGAGAATTGTAGGGGTAGTTCACGAACTACCTCGTCACGTTTATGAATCTGTTTTGTTGTGAATTTAAACAATAGAATATTATTAATAAAATGGGCAGTTCGTGAACTGCCCCTACGAAATAGGAGGATATCTATAAATTTGTTAAAAGCAAAATTTATTCGAGTAATATTACTCAGCATTGTTTTCTGTGTTCGGTAGAAGTATTAAAGGACACTGATGGCATTTTGCAAAATCAAGACAATCATGTAAAATGGTTATGGAATGGAAAGAAGTTTCTAGCAAACATAACACAACAATTCTCAAAAAGGTGGCGGAATATGCGACGATATCTCAACAAAATAAGGTGGTCTATCTTTGGTCAGATTCTCTGTGATGCCGTTTCCACAGTTGCCTTGGCGTTTATGCCTTATTTAATTAAAGTGCTTTTCAATCGGATTAACGACATGACGGTGAATGATTTAATTTTATTGATCGCGGCTTATGTTGGTTTATTGTTCATCAGTCTGGTGTTCAGCTATTGTCATTCGATTTTTACCTGGAAAGGCGCGATCAAATTTGAAAAATCGTTAAAAAGGGATTATTTTAAAGCGCTGTGCCATTATCGTTTTGTGCGTTTCAATCAGAAAGATGTGGGAGAATATATTGCCATTCAGAGTAATGAGCTTACTGAATTGGATATGGATTATTTATGTCCGTTAGTGGATGTGTTTAAGAGTATTTTGGCCTTGATTATCTATGGGGTCGTTATGTTTGTCTTTGTGGACTGGCGCATCGGGATTATTATATTATCCGCTTCTATTCTTTCTACCGTTCTGGTGCCAAATATTGGGTCCAAAAAACTCTCTCAGAAAAGGAAGACCTACCTGGATCAGAAAAGCACTTACTTTTCGAGAATAAAGGACTTATTAGAGGGAAAAAAACTGATTAAGAGAAAAACTCTGGATGCCTTCATGCGTCAACACGAGCAGACTCTGTCAGAAACGAGTGGTAAAAGGTATCAGTATGGAAAATTAAAATCGCTAATTCTAGTGATTTGCGGCTTTTTTATGTATTTTATCAATATCGTTGCTTTCGCTATCGTGGGTTTTCTGCTGTTTTTCAAACAGATTACCGTGGGGGATGGAGCCGCCGCTTTCGGCTACATTGAAAGTTTTGTTTCACCCATTCAATCCCTCATATACGATTTTTCTGCGATAAAATCAACGAAGGCAATAAAAGAAAAAGTCATGTCTTTTTTGACTTATGCTGACACATCACCACTTGAAATCGTTGACACCTTACAAGAGGGGATTGTCTTTTCAGATATCAACGTCGCCTATAAGCACTTTAAGATGGCGCATTTCTCATTTACCTTTAAAAAGAATCATAAATATGCGATCATCGGCGGCAACGGTTCGGGTAAATCGACGATTATAAGGGCGCTGATGAAATACATTGAGGTTGACAGCGGACAGATTCAAATTGACGGAATGGATCACACGTTACTGGATACCTCTGCCTTATTACACTGTGTGGATCAGCACGAACATATTTTGCAGAGCTCTTTCTTGGAAAATGTTACCCTGTTCTCATCGTATACGTCGTCAAAACTGAAAGAAGTACAGCCGTTGATTGGACAAAGGCGTATAGAAAAGATCATGCATGAAAAAAATTGTCAAAACTTAAGCGGTGGAGAAAAACAGTTAATCGGGATTGCCAGGGCCCTGTCAAGCGAAGCACCAGTCCTTCTCTTCGATGAATCCTCTTCGGCCATGGATGTTGAAATGCGCCGGAAAATTCATGGCTTAATCACGCATTTGTCCCATCAAACCATCATTTCGGTGACACATGATATA
>Ga0116163_1000735_pt1 | contig 21978 bp, 8 predicted proteins | sample AD_UKC107_MetaG_FD_89889 | JGI IMG/M metagenome (GOLD analysis project Ga0116163, IMG submission 89889) | Active sludge microbial communities of municipal wastewater-treating anaerobic digesters from Hong Kong - AD_UKC107_MetaG | ecosystem: Engineered > Bioreactor > Anaerobic > Digestate | place...
CCAACATCATCTAATGCCAAGACTTCGTAGTTGACATCGCGCAAGAGGGCATCTAGAAGGATATTCTGGAACTTGACTGCAACCACCAGCTCGCGCAGTACTTGCACATGGGCTAACTCGGTAATTTGGACTGGGTTGGGCTCTGCGACGTTCACGGTCGGTGTAGGGTTAATTGGTTGGGGGGAGGGAGTCCAGGTCGGCTCGCCAGGCAGGGGGGTGCTGGGCAGGGTAGGTTGGGGGAGCGTGGCTAAGGCAGTCGGAAGGGTTGCCTTTGGGCTGCAGCCCACCAGAAGAAGACTGAACAAGAGGAAGAAAAGCAGAAACTGTTTGGGCTTAGGCATTCAGCACCTTCCCAAAAAATGCGCAAAGCAGATAGATTGGATGGATGCTGATTTTAGGGGCGAATGTGGTAAGCATAGGTAGGTGTATTATGCCATAGTTAGCTCTCGGGTTTTCCTAGCCTAAGAGCTCTACATAGGGCGGGTGGGACTTGAACCCACACGGTGTCTCCACCGACGGATTTTAAGTCCGTTGCGTCTGCCTATTCCGCCACCGCCCCGTGTGAAGTGCACTTATTTTACCATGATTGCAAGCTTTGCAACAAAATATTGAATGGGGGGTATTGCAATAATGAGTGTCAATTTGACCCTAAAACAGAATTGCAACTCAATTACAGACATTCTGGTAAGTGAGGTAAACGAGATGGGGGCTTGAGGTGCTCGAAAAGATATTAGCTGAGATTGTGCCGATGGCTTTACACTGTGGGGTACAGTTTGGCTCAATACAAACAGTGGATAGTATGCCTTGCATTGCCAAGGTAAATACCCCACAAGTCAAAAAGCGCGATGAAGAAGGGAATAGTCCTCATAACCCAGCAGCGTACTTTTAGTTAAAGTACCTCTGCAATAATAACCGGATAATATAGAAAGCTGCAGCAATACTAGAGTAATCGCCTCAATTTTGCCTAATCCTTAGGCTCCTCTTCATCCTCCCCCATACCCAGGGCTTTCCCTTTCTGTTGGTCCGCGCTCAAGCGCGGAGGCTGCCCTCCACGCAGGTGCACTTGGTCAAACCACTCGGGCTTGATGGCAAGCTCATTCCCGCTTAGCAATCCAAAGATGCCTTCTTGCGGGTCAGGCTCTGACGGCTTATAAGGCGCTATTAGGCTCTCATCCGGCTCCTGATAATCCGTCGGTTCAGAATAAGCCGAAATGTAGCCCTCAAAATTTCGCAGGACGACCTTATCACGCGAGGCTGAAAGCATATAATTGGGCATCACCGGGATCTTCCCGCCGCCGCCCGGCGCATCGATCACATAAGTGGGCACGCACAAGCCGGAAGTATGCCCGCGCAAGGCTTCCATAATCTCCAAGCCCTTAGCCACCGTGGTTCGGAAGTGCCCGGCACCTTCAACCAAGTCGCACTGATAAATGTAGTAGGGGCGCACGCGGATGCGCACTAAATCTTGTACCAGCCGGCGCATGAGGTACGGGTCGTCATTGACGCCAGCCAGCAGCACAGATTGATTCCCGAGCGGGATGCCCGCCCGGGTGAGCTTATCGCATGCCTCAGCCAACTCTGCCGTAATCTCGTTGGGGTGGTTCACGTGAATGTTGAGCCATAACGGGTGAAAGCGCTGCAGCAGGTCGCACAGTGCATCATCGACGCGCTGGGGCATAAACACCGGCACGCGTGAGCCGATGCGGATGATCTCCACATGCGGGATTTCCCGCAAAGCTGTCAGCACACGCTCTAGCATCTTGGGCGCCATTGTGAGTGGGTCGCCGCCAGAAATGAGCACATCGCGGATCTGCGGCGTGCGGCGGATATATTCAAGCTGGGCATCAAAATCGCGGCTGGAAATTGCTTGGTGCGGGTCGCCAACCAAGCGCGAGCGTGTGCAGTAGCGGCAGTAACTGGCACACTGGTTCGTCACCAGCATCAGCACGCGGTCCGGGTAGCGGTGCACCAACCCTGGAACTGGCGAGTGCTTATCCTCCGCCAACGAGTCTTCCATCATACCCGTGAAGGGCAGGATTTCTTTTTCGGTGGGGATAACCTGCCGGCGGATCGGATCCAGCGGGTTAGCAGGGTCGATCAGCGAGGCGAAATAGGGCGTAATTTCTACGCGGAAGAGACCGGGCGTGCTAAGGGCTTTGCGCTCGCTCTCGGTGAGGGGGAAGAGCTGCTCAAAATCCGCGACGGTATTGAGGCGGTGGCTGAGCTGCCAATGCCAATCGTTCCATTGCTCATTAGGAATATCGTGAAAAACTGGCGCGCGCTTGGATGGGAATGGGGTGTTGGGCATATCCTCTCCTATTTTTATGTGTAGTGATGCAATTGTAACTTAAAAGGGGACGGCTCGGTTCGCGCCCACTCGGGAGACCGGCGAGATCCGAGATGAGATTGGGAATTTAAATTTTTGATTGTTTATAAGATCTTGAGGGCCCCTCAAGATCTTAATATTTTGTGGGAAACTAAATACCTAAGTTCGTCACTATTTGAATAATTTCTGCATAGGCAGCTGCTAAATGTGCTACCATTGTTCGTTGTTCATTTGCCTTCAGTACTGTTGCTTTTTTCCCGGTGTACTTTTCGTATGGGTGGGCATTGGGAAGTGTACTCCTTCGACTGTGAACTGCAATGAGGTGCGACGATAGAAGAGGATACACATTTTTAAAAGAATTATCATTTATTAATGCTCCGTAATCTATTATTAGTCCCTTTGCATTGACGGTTGGTATCGCACCTGAGGCACTTTTAGAGGCTAAGAATCGTTGAAAAGCCCTAAAAAGAACATCATTGAATGCATCCTGTTGTGCAAGCCAGGCCGATCGATGTCCTTTATAATCATATTCCGCTAAAGTAAGGATGATAAAAGCATATTGATATTCCCTTCCGAAGAGTGTCCGCCATTTATTCCACTTAGCAATTTTGTACCTTTGTGATAGTCTATTACCTAAGACATCCCCTCTAATTCTGCGACCATCATGAATAATTCCCGCTTTGAAATAAACATTGCGAGTAACTGGCAACAATGTATTGGGTTGTTGGCCAAGCTGGTCTATTGTCATTCGTGATTTTACTAATGGGTTGAGAATCCCTAATGATGGATCCGGTATTCGTCGCAATAGAATTTGAGAGGCAACTTCAATACCATGATTTGGGTTAAGCTTAAGGTCTCTTACACATATGGCTTGAATTAGGGCTAAATCTTCATACATCATCCACTTGCTAAAAGAACCTAATCCATTTTCCTCACACCTCAAAAGAAAAGTGTACGCACCGATTCTTGTAGCAGGGCAATTTCTTGATTTAATCGCGTTGATAGCATTTGTTACTAGTGACTTGCATTCATTTGGTGTGCACATCCGTGCCAGGATTTTCCAGGCTTCACCTTTAACAAAATCATATGGACTCTGGTCAATATCGTGAATACATAAATTGATAATTTCGTCTACCCTATCATAGTTTTCCAAAAACGATGCAAATGCATCAATCTGGTGTGGATTTTGAGCCCAAAGATTAATAACGATTTTTAATATATTTTCCGAAGGACCTGTTCTGAATAAAATGTACCGAAACTTGGATTTATCAATAATCTCTAAGGAGTTATCACTCAAGGACAAAGCATCTTTAATAGCTACTTCAGCTTCTCCTTCAGCCATCTGTTTCGGGCCGAAAGTTTCTTGGTAAAGTAAAATTGGTGGTATGTTTCGGACAAGCTCTTCTTCATCTTTTATTTTTAAAATTGTGGTTTTTTCAGAACTTGGGATTAATCCTCTTTCTCTGCATAGGACATCTAAATCTACCAGTGCTTTACGTACTTCATACTCATTTTTCCCTAAAATCCGTATGTCATCAACATAGCGGAGGTAAACACAAGTCTGATGCATCTTTTCGTCAATAGGCAACATAACACATTCGGCCAGGAAATCTGATGCTGATGGACCTTGTGGAATACCATGATTATGTTGGACTGATCGATTATCTGCGCTCCAAGTTTGCAAACAATTCGAAATAAAGTCCGTTAATTCAATTTGACCACGATGCGGGGCAATAATTTTTAAAAGTAATTCGTGTGGAATAGTGTCATAAAATGCTGCCAGGTCAAAATTTGCTACCCACTTATAGCCTTTCTTATACCAAGATTTCAATGATTTCCTTAATTCGTAATAACCATATTTCCAATCACTCAAGAAAAATTCCGAGTCGTTTTTCTTTGTCAACCAATTACTAAAAATCGATTTTCCTATTAACGGTTGCCGACGTAATCGAACTTTTTCCGCAAACAGATTCGCTATGGCTTGAAGCAATATTTGATCTTCAATACAAAGAAGTGTGATTGGGCGCTGCAAACCGGATGCTTTAGGATAATAAATCCTCACTGGTGTTTGGGGAGTATATTCTTTGTTTTTAATTCTTTTATAGAGATCATTGATATTTTCTTCATAGCTTAGTTCATAAGCCTCCATGATATGGCGAAAATAGTTCTTATAGCGGGCATCCTTCGTTGTTGCAAGCCTCCGCCACGCAAGCTTTAAATTAGGCTTTGATGATAGTTTAGACAAACTCATTCAAGCGTTCCAGTTTCCAAATGCTTTAAATTGGCTTCCCTGCCAAGGTTGCCATCAATCCTCTGACGAATCGATCACAAAAATAATATCGAAAGATCTGGGAATTGACTAATCCAATGCTTATGATCTCGGAATGGCCCATGGACTAAGATAGCATCATTACTATCCTGATCAAGAATAATGACATAATGGTCTTTATTGATGGGATATCCCAGAGCTTCATCATTTTGGTCATAACGATAAATATCGACGCCTCCAACAAGACCACTATATGTGACACCTCTCTCTTAAATTATTCTTGGATCATTAAAAATTCCGCTAGCGAGAACCAGTCTAACAATTTCCTTTGGAATTCCTCGCATCCATTGCGGACAAGCCTCTCCTGATAAGACAATAGGAACCCATTGGCGCTCTGCCACATTCGCAAATTCTTGTTTCGAGATTTGTTTTACTCGTAGAGCCATCATCTCATTTTCTTCCAATCAACGCCCTTTCCGCCGTGTTTTTCCTGTTCGTGGTTTGCCTTTTCATATCCCATCACCATCTTCCCGCAGACTTCGCACTTATATAAACCAAAATCAGTTAATGTCGGCTGCCCTGCAGGCGGATCGATCTCTTTTACTACCTTCGATGGTGGTGTCATTGGCAAAGTCGGCTTCGCTGGCGCGGGAAGCTGGGTCTGAACTGCTGATAGCCGGCTTTCCGATTTGGGCAGCGTTACTGAAATCGTTTCCTGTTTTGGTGCAACGGCAGCACTTTGTGCTTTGTCGCCATCTGGATTGCCAACTTCAACCCCTTCCAGCCGCTCCCAGGCTTCTAGCACCAAACGCCGTGTGCGATACTCGCCGAACAGTTTTGTTTCCTTCTCCTTCAACACGCGGAAGGTCTCGCCTGGGAAATCGCTGGCAGCGACGCGCTGCGCGTACCCCACCGGGTCAAGCGGATCGGAGACTTCTTCCCACGGGTCTAGGATATCTTCCAATTCGTGTTCGGTCAGGTCGGCCGGGTCGAGTATGTAGCGCAATTGCTTGCGGTTCAGTCCGTACAGGCGGGCGTAGTAGGCGTCCAACTCAGCGCGCAGCACGGTGCGGCGATCTTCGTCCCAGGGGAAGGGAACGGGTGAGCCGTCAACAGCGAGTGGCGAGTGGGGGAACCAATCATTCCAGGTCTCTACGCCAATTTCATTCAGGATGTCCTGGGCAAAGGGCAGAAGATCATAGGCTGTGAAAGATAATTCAATTACTCGAGATATGATGAATTTCTTCTCTTCCTTTGAATAGCGATTTGGTGGAATTACGGGAAATTGTTTAACAATAAAGAAATTGAGGTTGGTTCCACCTATTTTAAATCGATTAGTAAAGTCAAAGGGAATACATGCCGAATTTGCGTCAAGGCAAGTACATAGAGTAGGAGTGATTTGATCAAATAGAAATATTGGAGCACTGTTTCCAACACCCACTAAAGGAATTATTGAAGTTACCATTGAACGTTCATTTGTTGCATTAGTAATTCCCCGAAACGCGAAGAGCCATTTGTGTTTCAGACAACCAAGTCGATTCAATACTTCATGATTTGGTACATAATATCGAGTTGTTACATGATATTGCTGGTTGTGTTTTTCAGAGGGCGTCAATTCCCTCGTGTCCTGCCCGTCAAACGTTGCCCAGCGATGGTCGTAATGCCAGAACATCTTCGCTTCATACAGCCGCACATACCCCTCGCGCGGCTCAGTGACGAACAGCCCACTGTCGTTGGACATATCAAACATGCGTAAGAAACTCACCCCCCAGGGGTTCTCGCCGGTGCGCTCATTCACCAGCACCGGCACGCGCTGATAGATGGCGCGGGTCAGTTCGGCATCAGCGCGCGTGCGGAAGACCGGCATGGTGCGCGTGTTGGGGTTGAACAGGGCGATCTCCGCCGGGTCCAGCGTGAAGCGCCGGCGCTCATCGCGCAGGTGCTCCACCCGCGTGGCAAAAAACACAAACCGCGCCTGCTTCACCGGTGCGCCGGAAAGCGTCAGCAGGCAGAATTTATAGCTGCGGTGCACACCCGGGAAGATGGCTTCCCGGTTTTCAAAATCGAACAGGCTGGCGATGGCGCGTTTGTCCACCAGGTCGCCGAAGAAATCCTTGGTGGTGTCGTCGGTGGCAATGCCGGTGGGCACAATCACCCCGGCGCGGCCGCCGGCGCTGGCGAGACTGCGAAAATGCTCGGCAAACAAAGCGTAGGTGTTCACGTCGCCCACGGCGGTCAACAGGTAGCGTTTTGATTGGCGCACGAATTTACTGGCGCATTCCGCCGCATGTTTGGCCTCTTCGAAGTCCTGGAACAGCGCCGGGTTGGTCTTTTTCAGGGCTTCGATCGACTGTGCCCGGGCGGCTTTATTGGGCGCAGCAGCAATCTGTGGGTCGCGCGCCGCAAAGAATTCTTCCTCCTGCAGTTTAATACGCTCCCAGGGCGGGTTGCCCAGCACGCAGTCAAAACCGCCCGCGGCAGCCGCTTCGGCAAATTCCAGCGGCCAGTGGAAGAAATTCACCGCGCGGCTCAACTGCCGCACCTGCTCCGGCAGCCCCGCCTGCACCTCCCGACCGCTGCGCAGGCGTTTGATCTGCCCCTGCGTGGGCGCCGCAATCTCGAAGGCTTTCCTGGCCGGAGCAATGATCTTCCAGAAGAAAGCCGCCGTCCAAAAATCAGCCATCTGCCGCTGGCGGAGAACTTCCACCGATTCCTGCAGGTCCACATAGGCTTGCGCTTTGGCCTGCACATCCGCCGCGCTGTCTTCGGGCATGGCTTCCACCCCCCGGCTGCGCTCCGCGATCCAGCGATCCAGATCTTCGCGCGTATGCAGCACGGTGACGATGAATTCTTTACCCTCGCGTTCGTTTTTGTTGCGCTTCTTCAGAAAGGCGGCCATCGCCCTGTCATCCCCGGTCACGGGGTTAAAGGCTTCGTCCGGCACTTCCAGCTGGCTGATGTCCATCCCCGGCCCCACGCCCACCAGGCTGTTGCCGCATTTAATGTGCGAATCGAGGAAGGAAAGGGGCTTGCCCGGCTCCAGCGATTCCAGCCACAAATTCACCTTGCATAATTCCACCGCCATCGGGTTGATGTCCACCCCATAAATACAGTGGCGGATCACATCCCGCAAGGCGCGGCGCGTCTCGTTGGGTGAGGGTTCGTTATCCCCCGCGCGCACCTCTGCCAGCCGTCCGGCAATGCGGTGCGCCGCTGCAATCAGAAAATGCCCACTGCCGCAAGCCGGGTCGCAGACTTTGAGAGATAATAGCCGCGAAGACGCTAAGCGCGCAAAGATTTTTTCTTTATCAAAAGAATCCTTCGCGTCCTTTGCGCCTTCGCGGTGAGCTTCTTCCAATGCATTTTCGATCACTGGGTCTAAAGCCGAGTCCAACAGAACCTGGATCAGACTGGATGGTGTGTAATAACTGCCGGTGGTTTTCCGTTCGTTCCCGGCGGCGCTGGTTAACTGGAAAGTGCCGGCATCGGTATTCAGCAGGGGGTGCAGTTCCAGTAAAGATTCGTAAACGCTGCCCAGCTCTTCCGGTCCCAGGTTGCGATAATCCACTGCCCGGCGGGTGTTCCCTTCGGTGATGAATGCCAGGCTGCGGACAGCGCTCAATAAAGCCTGGTTATCCAGTCTGGCGTCATTGAGGTCAGTCGTAGAACGGGCATCAAACAAGAATCCACCCAATGCCGGGATAGCCAGCTCCGGGCAGCCTGAATCAGAACCCAGCAAGGTCATCACCAGGCGCAGGGCTTCATAGCGGTCGTGGTGCCGGCTGCCGCGTTGTCTTTGGGCTAAAGCTCGTAAATGGGTTGTGGAGTAGTAATTCAGGAATCGCTGCCGAGCCTCCACTGCTGCACCCGGTAGAAGCAGCAAATCGCGGTCTTCAGCGGCAAAGAGGAATATCAACCGATAAACCAGGCGCAAGAGCTGGCGATAATAATCTTGGGCGGAAAGATCACCATTTTTTAGCCGTTTGCGCAATTCTCCATTCAACGGGTGCTGTAAAAATCCCTGCCCAAAGCTGACAATGGCTTCTTCCACCCCGCGGCGCAGGTCATCCAGCGCCCGCGTGCCACTCTCCTGGGCGCTCTTTGACCATTTCTCCAGCAGGCACTCCGTCTGTTTCTCAGTTGTTTCAAAACGGGATTGGTGACATATCAGCCATAGTAAGACAAAGTCGGAGTAGAGCTCACCATCAAACATCGATTCAAGGTCAAATTCAATATATGCCTGACGGGTGAGGGTGGCGTTATCACGCAAGATACGAAGTTCTAACCCATTCGAAATAACACCCCACTGAACATCATCTGACCGGTTGAGGTATTCCTGCATCAAGCTGTGAGGACTGGTTCGAGCAGCGCCAACCGCGCCTGGCGTGCGTTTATCCAATTCAATCCCACATCCAACTAAATGAAGGGGGACATTTTGCCAGCGATGAGAGATTGGATAAGATTTCCCTTCAATTTCAACTGCTTTTGATGTGCTCAAACGACCGAAACCCAATTCCTGAAACAATGGCAATAGCCAGCGTTCGCGTGTCAATGTAGTGCCTGCATCCGTTGAACCTAACCGACCACGCGCGGCCTGGAATGCGCCCCATAATCCGCTTAACCGGTTCCATGAACGGTTGATTGCTTCATTGAGTTTCTCACCTGGCGCAAGGTGATAACTCTCAGGGTTTAATCCTTCCAGGTTTTTATCGTTCTCGCTGATTTGCTGAAGCAAATCAACAGGGAGCAACGCTCCCTCGGTATGGATGGTGGTAAATGTGTTACGGTTACGAGTTTGCATAATTTTCACCGCCAAGGCGCAAAGTGCGCAAGGTTTTTAATGAATTCATAGTTTATTCACCATCCGTTTGATCCCGTTTTTAACGAGAGGAACATTCCAATTGATCAAAAAACCTAAATGCCTGTTGCTTAATTTGAGATATGTCAGAAGTTGAGCTTCATGGATTGGTAGCAATTGCTCCACCGCCTTGTTTTCGATAATCACCAAATCCTCCACGAACATATCCAAACGGTACCCCACATCGATTTGAATACCCTCGTAAATAACCGGTTGAGGAATCTCGCATTCCACTTTTAATCCCCTCTTGTGGAGTTCATATTCGAGGCATGTTTGATAGGATGATTCAAGTAAGCCTGGACCCAAGGCCCGATGAACCTTTATGGTAGCATCCACAATTTGTTTACCGACTTCTTCAATATCCATGTTCTTGGCGTCCTTAGCGGCTTTGCGGTTAAGTGGCGGGTAGAAAAATGTAAATTCCCAGGATATCGGGGGGCAACTGCGGTTCCACCCGATAACGTACATTTCGGGTTCTGGTCGCCAAGCGTACCCTCTGATGTGCATCCAGCAATTCCTCTCCCCGCTGTATGGCAGCTTGGTCCAGGTGAGAGCGAAGAAGTTCAAATCCATCGATCACTCTTCCAACAAATTCGGCAGCCTGATCAGCAGCGATATTGCCATCCGGTTGAGCCAAAAGTAGTTTTTCGGCTTCGTTTTCTTCTAACCAAACCGCGCTTTGTGGACTCCCAGAGAAAGCGAGCAGCCGGCAGTCTTCAGCAAGCAGAGGTCTTTCAACGTTATTCTGTGTTTGAATGATGTGATAACGGAATCGCACCAACAGCAATGTGGTGCGTTTATCCACCGCTTTGGTACGGATAGCCCCGCAGCGTCGGGCGGTGGGGTAACGCACTGCGTCGCCTGCAAGAGGATCGAGGGCAGTTTCCAGAACATGATTTGCAAGCGTTTCCACAAAAGGATGGGTGCGTTGCAGGTAGTGTTCACCTTCCTGGACTGGCTGATTGAATCGGAATTTGAATTTCGGATGGGTGAGATCAAACCCTGAAGATTGCGCCAATACGTCTTTCAGCGCAGAGGATGCCTCAGTCAGGTCTGTGTCCAGAGGATCTGTTCCAGTTGTTTGGGCGCCAAATACGGACAGAGCCCTGCGGGTGAAATCAGCAACATCCACTCCGGACCCAATGGCAGCCCGAACCGCGTGCAATTCACGGGCGACTTCATCCACTTTGATCGTTTCTTGCGCAAATAAAGTTCGCGAACGTTTTTCACGTTCTGAGGCGGCTTCCCATTTTCCGTACAAGTCGTCTTTTTGCGGTTTGATGTACTCGTCGAAACCAGGTAGATAGCCTTGCAATACATTCGGATTGGATTTTAGAAGCAATCCTTCGAATATCGCTTCTACTACTTGTTCGGTATTTAGCGGGACTGGCACTGAAATGCCTAATGAGCTGCGAATTGTTCGATGTTTTCGCAGCAATACATCCAGAACAACTCCGTCGATCTGGTTATCCAAACCATAATACGTTAATACGCGCACCGTTGGACTGGGCTGACCATATCTATCTATCCGGCCATCACGTTGTTCGTGGCGAGTAGGATTCCAGGATAGGTCATAATGCAGGATTGCATCAAAATGTTCCTGCAGGTTGATACCTTCACTCAGGCAGTCTGTTGCAACCAAAACATGTTTTTTGGATTCACACAGCTGACGTATAGTCTCCACACGTGATTCAGGGGGCAATAGCCCGGTGACCGCCATTACCTCTACGTCTTTTGGTAAACGCGTGCGAAGTTCAGCAGCAACATATTCGGCGGTAGGGATGAAGCGGCAGAATATTATCGGATGGTAACCTTCGCTTATCAGACCTTTGATCAGGTCAACGGCTTTTTTCAGCTTTTCGTCTTTCTCACCTAATAGATCATCAGCAGCCCGGGCCATATCCAATAAACGACGGTGGTTTCGTTGTCCTTCATCCTCTTCTCCACCAGGATCAGAGCCGGGGGTGACATCAGAACCATCTGCAGATTCATCCACAATGATATCGAGAATCGTACGGCGACCAATTTCGTCGGCTTCCTCCGGATTTTCAGCTTCGGCTGGCGCGGCACGGTTGCGCAAGGTTGCCGCTGCTGCTGCAGGGCTGGAGGCCAGTGAGCGTAACAATGCCAAAGCTGACCACCAGCGTACTCGCTGATGGAATTGCCCACCGGTGGCATCTAAAACGGACTCGCGGGCATAATCCAATACCCGTTCGAATAACCGCTTGTATTCCGGACTGAGCTTGTAGGAGTCTTCGCGATCTTCACGCCTGGGAAAGGGAGTTTGAGAGTCAAGGTAGTTCTGAATGTCACCCCGCCGGCGCTGGATAAAGTGCTGGGCGAGGTGCCGGCGGTGACGTAGATTTTCCTCGCCGGTCAGGTCTTCGGGTAGATCATCAAATTCTTTATCCAGAAAGGTGAGTAAAGAACGGAAAGCTTCTTCTTTTCCACTGTGCGGTGTGGCGGTTACGAGAACGATGTGCCGGTCGGGATTCTGAGCCAGCCCTCTGACCATTTCAAATCGCTGGTGGCGTCCACCTCTTTCGGCACCGTACGCACAAGTATGGGCTTCATCAACAATGATAAATTCGGGGCAGGCACGCTTGAATTCTTCTCGCCGACGATCGGATTTAATATAGTCCATCGAGACGATAACGAAGGGATACCGTTCGAAAAGAGATTCACCCAGACTGAGATTCCGTTCCAAACGTGCTGCGGTGGAAGGGAGAACCAATTCTGCTTCAATATGAAACTTGTCTCGGAGTTCAGACTGCCATTGCTCGGCCAGGGGCGGAGGGCAAAGCACCGCCATTCTTGAAATCTCACCGCGGTCCAACAGCTCGCGGGCAATTAAGCCTGCTTCGATGGTTTTCCCGATACCCACATCGTCTGCAATTAATAAACGTACTGGATCCAATTTAAGCGACATCAGTAATGGAACCAGTTGATAAGGCCGCGGCTCAAAACCCAAGCGAGCAAATGAACGGAAGGGTCCGGCGCTGGAGCGAAAACCAAGCCTGACAGCATCGCGTAACAAACGGGCTGAACGATAATCCCCAACTTGTGAAGGATCAGGTAAATCAAAGGTCGCAGGAATCACTGGCTCTAATGGGATATAAATACCGGCAATTTCATCATCAGAACCACCTAAAGGTCGTAATACCAAGAGATCATCAGTGGAGTCGGGTAGTACGACCCATTCACGGTCGCGCGCTTTGACGAGAGAACCAACAGTGTAAATCATGATGATGCATTACCTCCAAAGATGGAGGGGTACCGCTTGATGAGCTGATCCCAATCGTCTTTTATGGAGAAACGAATGACAGTGTATCCGGCGTCTTCCATACAATCCTTCTGAGTCTGGTCACGTTGTTGCCTTTCGGGATAGATGTGATGGGGGCCATCAACATAGATCGCGGCGTGTTCCAGCTCATAGAAGAAATCAGGACGTGTATGACAGGTCTCCAGCAGATGTTGTGCATGGCTTGGCAACCGTAAGTTCCCTTTCTCGATGAAAGTTAACCATTCTTTCTCAAGGTCTGATTGGCACAGATTTAACAGGTGTTGAAAATGGTCGGCTCTGGAGAGGGTCTGTGGAGAGGATGAGGAGATACTCTGACTGCATTGCATGAGGTATTCTTTTATGGATTGCCGATCTAAAAGGCGGTGATCCATTTGATTATAATAACTCATCAGGCAGTCATAACAGGCAGCTTCACAATCCTCCTTCGCATTAGGCGCATGTCGTAAATCTTCGCCGGTTTGTGGATCGAAATGGCAGACTTGCAATGCCTGGGCAGCTACTTTGCCAAATGCACTTGGATCATCGACCAAATGCCGCAAAACGCCAGCGCCTCCTTCGGCAGATTCATAGAATAGAATCGAATGTCGTTCATCACTGTTGGGTAGTGGTTCCGCAGCGAGTTCACTATCTTCAAGTTGATATTCTACTTGAATTGCATTCTTCAAGGCAGCTTGCAAGGACGCCATCTGTTCAAGCTCTAACCCTTCACTCGGTTCGAACAGTAAACAGTTCTTGTGATCTTCGACAAAAGGAACAACCCGCATCGTTCGGGGAGATATGGGATCGTCCGCTTCAAGTGTAGATTGATCATCTTCCTTGTGTGCCCAGTAGCCTCGCTCGATATCAAGAATAAATCCATATTGTTGTGGATTAGCGCGTCTTCGCCAGCCCAAATTGATACGCCACAATGTAGCTGAATTCCCATAAGTCAATCTGCCAATTAATTTACCCTTGCCTTGTACCCCTTGTGGGTGGAAATGAATTTCTGCATTTCGGGCTGAGATGACGCCGCCATGATCGGCAAAGCGAATGGCTGTTCGCAGTTCATACCCTTGACGCAAGCGTTCTTCTTCATCCGAGGAGATCCGATCTCTGCGCTTGGTAGATACATTCTGCAGGCGGAAAAGATTGTTCATTGGAGCTTCTAACAAGGATCCACAGCGCTCGCAGCGATCTAGGCCGTCACCATTAGTAATCGGGTGCAAATATCCGCAGGTTGGGCATTGTTTGGCTCGTAATACAGCAAACCCTTTACTTGTGTCTGAAACGGGTAGGTTCACCTTGTTGATGATATAGCGAGATCCCTCATGATAAATAATTGAACGCGGGCCGAACTCCGAGATGGCCAGGAAACGTGGCCGCGACAAGAATTCATCTTCCTGACTTCGAATACGCCGGGCAGGAATATATGCCGAAAGTGGCAGGCGGGGGAAACTGTAACCCGGTAAGAAACCTTCGCTAGCAAAATAGCGATACGAATAAAAGTCCGATTGAACAATATTTTCTGCCTCAGTCAATAATTCCAATTGGCTTTCCGCCTCTTGATATAACCGTTCAGCCAGGCGTTTATCCTGAATAGACCGGCTAGCATCCTTGTTAATTTTGTGCTGCACTTCTAATTGGTTCATTGCGGCTCGATAAAGATTTCGCCAGCGTTCGCAAGCCTGGTTGAATTGAAGGTCAATTTGTGAAAGGACGCTATCCAGCCAACCCTCATTCCACCAATCCGTTTGATCCAATTCAGATTCAATATCACTTAAGGCTGCTTGCGCTTTCAATTTTGCTTTAACCCGATTGCCCTGTGAGTTGAGCGCATCCTCCACAAAATCAAGACAGGGTAGTTTTGAGGGATCAGAAAGATCGAGCAAATCTTTTAAAGAAGTGCCTAGGCTTAATCCTGATTCTGCTAGCCAGATGGCATGGACATGGCTACGTATCAGATCTTCATTCGTCATGTCGATCCTGGGTGGAGTAACTGCTCCCGAGACCATCAATTCAGGACGCTTGAAATAATACTGGTCATGAGGGCTGCCAATGGTGCAATAAGTAAATACCATTGCTGGTTGTCCACTTCTGCCCGCGCGGCCACTGCGTTGCGCATAATTGGCAGGGGTGGGTGGTACATTACGCATATTGACTGCGTTTAGTTCAGAGATATCAACCCCCAATTCCATGGTAGGGGAACAGTAAAGAATGGGCAACTCCCCAGTGCGGAATCTTGCTTCACGCTCTTCACGTTGAGCTGAAGGTACTTGCGCTGTATGTTCGCGAGCTTCGATACCAAGAATTTGTTTTCCCACCGTTTGGTAAAAATTTACAAAAAAATCGTTTGTCTTTCCCCCACCCTCAGGCATACGTGGAACCCGAATCGGATCGTGAAACGCAATTTTTCCATCTCCAACTTTCCAGATCATCCCAGACGCGAGTAATTGGTAACCTGGTTTATGGCCAACATCATTCTTTTCGTCGACAACCTTCTCTACCAGCCCTGCAATACGCAAGTTGTTAAGGATCTGATCGATAATTTCTTCGGTATCATTTAAAGAGATGGGATCGTGATATTCTGGGAAGGTCGTGTTCCTACGTAAGAATTGTCCGTAGCCTCCCCTAGATGAGAGGTATAGATTACCGCCATATTCATCTTGGTCATCAATCTTCCGTCTGGGAAATAGTATGGAAGAATGTTCCATTGCCTCATTTTCATCCATTGCCCAAGGAGCAATCAAGCGTTGGCTGCTTAGCTGCCGTATACTTTCTTGTGCTCCCTGGTCAAGATAGGTAACTTTGATCGCTAGTTCACGACGCATGTAATCTAACAAAACCTTGGCGATTCGTATTCTGGTTTCGGGGGATGCTGAAGTAAGCACTTCATGCGTATTCTGCCATACGTCTTCCGCAGCGCATAATTCATCTAAGGATACATATTCAATTCGAAGTAAACCAGATTGCTCAAGATTTGGAGAAGTAATGCGCCACCCGCGTTTGAGATCACGGTAGATTCTGTATCCTAATACCTCACGTAAGGCGCGGTCTGTTTCAGCCTTCTGAGCAAAACGAACTTCGGGGTCGCTGGCATAGTACTCGATTGGAAGGTCTAAGGATTGAAAAACCTTCATTGTCAAGACGTCATGAGAAATTCCTGTTTGTTCGTTCGCTTTCACCGCTCGATACAAAGCTGAGCGTAGTAATGCAATTTCCACAAAATCATTAAAATGACCAGCCTGGAGCGAAGCATCCTGACGGTTATCGGTAAAACTGAGGAGTTTTCTAGCTTTTGGCAATAAATCTGGGTCATTTCTCAACTTACGTATCAAGGACATACTGAGAATCGTTGTATCCGTGGAACGGCCTCCCGAACTGAGTTCGGTAAGTTTTGCAAAATCAGAGGATTGACGAGCTCCATAAGACACTCCGCAATGGAGGCAGAAGCGAAAAGGTGCTTTCAAATAAGCCAATGGTTGACCAGCTTCTCCTTTTTTTCCATCTGGACTGATCCTGACTACTTCGGGAAGGTTTTTACGTTGGCTTTTCTTGATAGCTAATTCGCCATTCCTTTCTTCAAGCCAATCATCTGGAAGACGGTTAATAGCATCATAATTATCTTCCGGCCAAGGATTATCTTGGTTTAGGTAGAGAAATCCTGGTTCACCCCCATCAGAATCTCTGTTTTCATTGAGCTCACGCGGTAGAAATAGCTCAGAGCCGCTTTCATGATCTCTAGTACGTCGAACAACATAATACTCTTGGCCGCATTCACGGCAAAAAGCCAGCGGGAGTAATACCTTTTCTCGTTCTCCGGGAACAAATTTTTGTCCATATACGGTAATGTGACGATCGGCTTCTGATTCAACTGATGCATAGACCGTATCTCCACGGCTTATAAATTGGTGTAATCGGAATGCAAAAGCTGGAAAATTTGTCTCCGGATTTGCAATCGAATACCCTTTTAACAGAATAGCCTGAAGCGCATGAACGCATATTTCTTCCGGCAATTTGGTCAGGAGACTTAATTCATGCCCAACCCCATCGTTACCGGTCAGGCTTTTTGGAAGGGCGCGTACCAGGCGGCCGCTTTCCTTATCAGTTCGTAATCCAAGTTTGCTCTCGACCCAGCTTGCCAGTGGGTGGTGAGTAAACTCGTCATACGTGTTAGGCAAATCGAGATTTTGAATACTCGACTTAAGGTCAGCAATAAATAACTCATCGGTTAGTAGGTTCTCTTTTGTTGCCCGACAAAGAGTTTCTCCAATCACGCTTTCAGCGTGAACTGTATCTCCAAACAATTTTGATGCGACGTTTGCAACTTCAACGCGCTGTTGTTCCAGGCTGCCTGCGCCGGCAAGAGTAGCCGATGTGCCTATACACTGTAATTGGTTGGCATGTAAAGCTTCTCGCACACGCCGAACGAGCATGGATACATCCGCTCCTTGCCGTCCTCGATAGGTATGCAATTCATCAAGTACCAGGAATCTCAATCCTTGCGCAGCATTAACCAGTGTCTTTCGCTCTTCAGGGCGAGTCAAGATCAATTCCAACATGACATAGTTCGTCAGTAAAATATCCGGTGGATTCGACATGATGTGGTTTTTTTCCTGGTCATTTTCCTGGCCGGTATACCGTTCAAAGGTGACAGGGCTTTTTCCATCTGGAAAACCATATTTAAGGAATTTCTCTAATTCACCTTTCTGACTGTTCGCCAGTGCATTCATCGGGTAAACGATGATTGCTTGAATTCCTTTACCACTCCCATTACGCAGTACGTAATCGACTATTGGGATGATATATGCGAGGCTTTTCCCAGATCCAGTTCCTGTTGTAAGAATATAATTTTGACCTTCTCGGGCTGTTCTGATTGCTTCTTCCTGGTGCTTGTACAATCGTAGCGGTTGACCGAAATCATCAGGTGCTTTTCTACGACGAAATATCCGTTTGCACTCTTTGTGTAGAACACCTTCATTACTTAGGTCATCAATCCATTTTCCAGGTTCAAAGGTGGGGTTTAGTTGAATTAGAGGATCCGGCCATAATAAACCCTGATCTATGCTCTGATCTACATAGTCCTTTATTTTTGGATCACGTATCCTAATAAAACTGGAAATGTAAGATGAATAATCTTGAATCAGTGAACTGCGAAGGTCAAATACATTCATGTGTTCCGCCTATTGAGTTATTTTTTAAGTTGCAATGTATATTGAAAGTATCTCTTCATAACAACATTACCTTTTTTTCTACGACTGATTTGAATCAGACTTGTTTGTAGGAAATGATCTTTCATCTAACCAGTTGTCTATCGTTTCTTTGCGAAATCGCCAACCAAACCGTCAATGCCTCCGGATTTTAAGACATGTTTTTTTCTATCCTGCGTAAGTTTGTAAACTGTGGATCGATGTAATTTTTGAAACGCCAGCACTTCATTGGCATGTAAGATTTCATTTGTATCAAGCATAAATAATATTGCAATTAAATATAAGCGATTATTCCAAATTCTTCAATCATTATAGCCTCGGTGAGAAAAACGAATATTTAATTTCCTCCATTGGAATGTGTTTTAAATTTCAATCGTTCTGGTGAAGTGATAAAAAAGGAGAATCCTGCTAAATAGTTTTATACAATGATAAAATATGTCAATATAAGTATGCATGTTGAAATCGAAAATAATCAATGGATGAAAGCCGATTTTGTGATTCAATCGGACTGTTTTGGATAACGAATGATGAAAATCCAAAGACAATTGGATCCTTTTTATGTCAATTAAGTCATTCGAGGAAATTATGGGGAAGATATCAACGAGAATCTTGTATCAAGAGGTTGATAAACAAAAGATCGACTTCTGCGAGAAAAGCCAAAAATCGATGTTTTGAATATCTGAAAAGTCATCAAGATGGATTCTTGCTGTTATCTGCACGGGAATTGCTCTATAAGAGCCTGCCCGGTCTCGGATGCATGGAATCGAATGCCGGAAAAGCTTCTGCCCTTATTTCGACCTTTTAAAAAACAGAATTCATCCGGAACTTCTTCCCTAAATGATTTCCATGGAAATTAGAAGCAGATACCTGGGTTTTCCAGCATGGAAAGCTACGATACATGATCGGGTAAGCTCAACCTCTTTTCTTAAGTCCGTTTAGAGAACAATAAGGGCGTGAGTTGTTGATATAATCCCCATAATTGATGCAATCGTTTTTGAGCACTTTAGAAGAGGCCCTGTTTTTAAGTTTTCTGTGAAAATCTCTTATCACATTTTTTATTTTAATTGTTCGAAACCTGCCCGAATTACTTTGGCAATTCCTTTCCGGCGTTGTTCCAGAAAATCGGCATAGGGTAATAATTCCCATCCCTTTGGGAGTGCATGAAAGAAACGCATTGTTTCCCACTCTTTTTCATTGTAGCGATTTTGATATGCAGGAAAGTATTCAGCGGGTGCGGTATCTGAGATCTCGTTATTGTCACTCCATTCAACAAGCGCAAAATTTGCGATCTGATTTGTGTCCCGCACTTCAGTGATTCCTAATTTTTCCAGATAGGCGCGAGGGAACAGATGATGTCTTTCCAACGCAGACTTTTTGGCTTTTGTTGCTGGATTGAGAAGGTCAGCAACCGATAAATTAGAGAACAAGACCGGAGCCTTCAGTAAAACCAGTGAAGCGTAATAAGCATAGAGTGAAGGCGTATTGGACGATGAGGTTTCCAACTCATTGGGTAAAGTGATATTCCAAAAATCTTCCGTTAATAAACTGTCGATAATGTGATTTAAAAGTTGTATAAAACCGGCAGCATCTTTCACATCTCTCAAACGGTTGAGATCCTGCTCCATAACGGTTTCAGATGAACTAGAATAACGACTTGTCAGTGCGGTGGCGAAGAACCATCGGGCAATGATGTTACGTAACGTATAACGATCGATACCATAGTCGTACATGCCGATGAGGTAGAATGCATAATTATATAACAAAGCAATTTTTGAGCTGATCATTGATCCACTAATAAAACCTGCCTGGCGAATCGCTTTTAAGAATTCATGCCAATTTTGCAGGTCCAGAACATGTTGTTGTACGGACTTTAGAATTTCAAATTGTTGAACACGTCGTTCGTCGGAGAATTGTTCTGTCTCAAGGTCTTTCCCACGCAGAATTAGGTAAGCATAGTTCAATTTTGCACGACGAAAACCAACCGCAACACTAACACGCAATAACTGATCAGGATCAGGTTGAATATAGTAATTAAAGGGTGATGGATGGTTGGAGGAGGGTATCCGTGCTTCGCGACAGAATGCCTCTAATTGAGCACGACCTTCATCCCAAAAGACTGACATTAAAGTTAAGATAAAATCTGCCTGGTTTAGTGAAGTACCTTTGCTGTTGACTCGCACAAAAATCTCAGCCACCTGTTCCTCATTAGCAACGCTGGAAATCTCAAGGGCTGTAAAAGGATAATTTTGAAGATTATTCAGATTATTAATGGCTTTTTTTATATTTTTTTGCTCATCTAGCGATACTTCTCGGTATGCCTTGAGTGATGTCAGGTAATTATCTGCCAACTCAAAGATATCCGTTTCTGGCGACCATATTAAGGATATGTCTGGAATATATTCTGGATTCTTGCGGCTGGCAGCATCAGTTACACGGAACTGCTCGGTGATCGGATTAAAGGCAATATAAATACGCTCTTTCCGGTAATTCTCATGAAGCACCTCAACACCATTAATTACTGCATATAGGGAGGTCAAACGCTGTTGCCCATCAACGATCATTAAGGTAGGCACTTTTTGCTTTGGGTTTTCACCAATTTGCTTGTAACCATTCGAGATTCCATTGCCCCAAAATAGAAAATACCCTACCGGGAAACCTTTATACATTGAATCGAACAAGTCGCGGACTTTGGTGTTTCCCCAGACAAATGGACGTTGAATTTCTGGTAATCCAATTTCTCCCATATCAATGTCATGGATTAATTTAGAGAGTGAATAATTTACTTCCTTAAAAAGCGTTATAGTCATTTATACCTCGATAGTGATTCCTCTGCTGTTGCTTGATTAATAGCCTGCCAGCCAATCGTTCAACTCGCCACCAATACATACATTGGTTCATCCAAACACCCATGCTACTTCAGCCGCCTCTTATAGTGTTTTCGCCTTTTTCCCCGAATTGAAAGATCATCTCATGCTTCATCCAGCGCGTAAGGGTAGTAGTGTAGAACTTGTATTTTTAGCTGTTTTCATAGATTCTGATCGGAACGTTTTCAAGTCCAGTATTAAGGTGATATTCAAGTAATGCTTCTTTGAGCAGCTTATTGATGATACTGATTTGGCTGATGCCAATACTTCCAGGCTACCTGGAGTCTTTCCTCATCTGACAACTGATAAATGGAATCTAAATCTAACCAAAACTGTTTGGTGGACTGTTCGGGAGAAATGTAATATTCCAAACGGAATGGATCGAGTTTCACGGACTGCTCTCAGAATTCGATTTATTGAGACTTGATTATACAGTGAAAATAAAGGATCGTCCAGCGTTGAGAGTGATTTGGTCTGCGTACCCAATTCCTATGGAAATTTGAAACCGAAAAAACAAGTACTTTATTGGGAAGCTTGATATTCAAGGGCAGTACCTGTTTGCGAAAGTGCTACTTTCCTAATTATCGTTTTTCAGAGGATCTCGATTTTACTGCTACGGAGCATCTGTCACCTAAGGAGATTGAAGGCTGATCACGAAATGTGTTGACTGGATTAGAGATCATGATAGACCGGATTTTGGAGTCCAGTAGATTCGCTTTGAAATAGTAGATAGTGAATGACGGAAGTTGTAGGATCGCTGACGATTTTAAAAGAGTAGCCTGATGCGTATGAACATCTGTTTCATCCGGCAATCCTGAACTTTGCAAACCGTAAAAAATCGATTGAAAAACAAGTCTTTCCTCCGAAGAGAAAATCTAAATATGAATGTACTTTGAAGATCGCTCGGATTTTCAAAGCAATAAAATGCCATCTTTCGCTTTTCCGATATTAAATAATTGTGCGAGAACTTTTTGATCAGTTTCCTGTCGGAGCAGCTGCAATAAAAAAACCGTAGCCCTTTGGACTACGGTTCTCTCTAGTAGCGGGGAGTCGATTCGAACGACTGACCTCCGGGTTATGAGCCCGACGAGCTGCCACTGCTCTACCCCGCATCAGCTTTACAATAATACACTCTTTTTTGATTAAGTCAAGCCCATATTCGATCTTTCTC
>Ga0116163_1000746_pt1 | contig 21760 bp, 23 predicted proteins | sample AD_UKC107_MetaG_FD_89889 | JGI IMG/M metagenome (GOLD analysis project Ga0116163, IMG submission 89889) | Active sludge microbial communities of municipal wastewater-treating anaerobic digesters from Hong Kong - AD_UKC107_MetaG | ecosystem: Engineered > Bioreactor > Anaerobic > Digestate...
ATGGTAATATTGAATGTCATGGTAATGGGACAATAAATGAAGGCTCTTTGATTCAAACCAAAGGTCAAAGGGTGAGAATATATAAAGACGAAGTGTTTAAAAAACAGTTATCTCATTCAAATCTTTATGTTCATGAATGGAAACCAAACGGGTTACCAGATGATTTTTATCCCGTTTTTGCCGGTGGTACTACTGCTTTTGTAAAAGAAAATAAAAAAATTGTTACTCATGGTGGCATTTCCGTAGAAGAGGTAATTGTTCCATTCGTTAAAATTGAAAGGATTAAAGAATATGACGAATAGATATAAAAAAATAGGTATCAAACAAGCTATACATCTTGATTGGCTTGAAAAAACGCTAAATTTATTGGAAATGGGTTTGGACTTAGAAGAAATCAGGGGTGAGTTGAAACGATATTTGCAAAAAAAGAGATTCGTAGTAGACAAAACAAAATTTTATAGCAAACAAACTCAAAACTTTGTTATCTCAAATCTGCTAAAAACATGGGTTATTCCAGATAAGGATCTCTTCAACTTCAGAAATGCGTTGCTCGACTTACAAAAAAAAGAAAATTCTCTTGCCATTCACTGGGCAATGATATCTTCTGCATATCCTTTTTGGCATTTTGTTGCCTATTATACAGGTCGTCTGTTTAAACTTCAAAATGAAGTATCAAAAAAACAGATTCTGATCAGATTAAAAGAGCAATATGGTGATAGAGAAACAATCAGTCGCTACACTGATTATGTTTTAAAGTCTTTTCTTGAATGGGGAGTTTTGAAAGAAGTTGATGTCAACGGTGTTTATATTATCGGAAATCAGCAGGAAATTGCACAGCCTCAAACTGTAGTTTGTTTGTTAGAGAGTGTTTTGAATTGTTATCATAAAAAGCAATTTGATTATAATTCATTATTAGATTCACCTTCTTTATTCCATTTTAAATATCCTGATATTAATTTAGATCAGATTGAAAAATATTCAAATAGAATAGAAATTAATTATTTTGGTAATTCTCGTTACTTTATATCTTTGAAGAATGAGTGTGAATAAAAATCATTCTTTTCACAAGTATGATATTCGATAGAACGGAAGCGTTGAAACTATAAATTTAATTTCTTACACTCGTTTTCCTTTTCTCAATAAACTTATCAATATCCTGAACGATATGTCTTTGTCCGGTTGTGTGTAAAACATCATAAAAGGAATTGAGATCTGACATTCCGCAGGAAAAAAGCAAAGGAAAGGGAAATAAAAAACAGGTAAAATGCTATAATAGAGAAAAATAAACAAGAGGCGGGGCGGGAAATGGAAAAGCTAAAAATGAAAGGGATGACAATCAAACGGATAGATCATCTTGGGCTGGTATCGGCAGCGATAGAAGAATTGGGACTGGTGGAGATGATAGATGAGCAAATCCCAAAAACAAAAGCACACACCGTAAGCGTGGGAGAATCGGTAAAGGCGATGATCCTCATTGGACTTGGCTATACAGACAGACCGCTGTACCTCGTAGCAGAGTATTTGGAACAGGTGAGTATGGAGCGCTTGTTCAAAAGAGGACTTAAAGCGGAAGACTTCACAGATGACGTACTTGGAAGAGCGTTGGACAAAATATATGAAGCGGTGTTTTTGGTAAAATAGAAATACAACAAACGGCAGGATAAAGATACAGCAAAAAAGTGCCAGCATCCAGGTTATAATCCCTTTAGTTAACGACGAAGAAAATTAAAGGGGTGAAAGGAGTGCTGACACCAATGGAAGTATATCACATCAAACATTTGAGAGAAAAAGAAAACAAATCGCTGAGAGGGATATCACAGGAAACAGGACATGATTTTCGAACGGTAAAAAAATATGTAGAGACGGAAGATTTCAACGAGAGAAAGATAGTTCGAAAAAAGCGATCAAAACTAGATCCGTACAAATCAACGATCGACAAATGGCTTGAAGACGATAAACAGATGAAAGCAAAGCAACGTCACACGGCAAAAGCAATCTATAACAGATTATGCAGGGAAAATGATCAGATTTGTCCGGAAAACGAGACATTTCCATTAAGCGAGAGAAGTGTACGATTGTATGTCTCAGGGAAGAAAAAAGAACTGTATACGCCAAAGGCCTATTTAAAACTGGAACATGCTGGTGGGGAAGCACAGGCGGATTTCGGAGAAGCAGAGTTCGAATTCAACGGCAGGAAACAGACATTGCATTATCTGGTTCTATCCTTTCCGCACAGTAACGGTGCATACATGCAGGTCTTTAAAGGTGAAAACCTGGAATGTTTACTGGAAGGATTGAAAAGCATCTTTGAATACGTTGGCTATGTCCCAACGAAGATATGGTTTGACAATCTGAAGCCTGTTGTCAAAGAAATATTCAAACACGGTGATAGAGTTGTCAGTGACAGATTTAAGCAATTCAGTCTGCATTATGGATTTGAAAGTGTCTTCTGTAACGTAGCCAGCGGAAATGAAAAAGGCAACGTTGAAAACAAAGTGGGGTATCTGAGACGAAATTACTTTGTTCCATGTCCTGAGATAGACAACCTGCTGTCTTACAATCAAAGGCTATTGTCAATATGTGATTCAGATATGGATAGAATTCACTATGCGCGTCGGGAAAAGATCTGTGATTTGTTTGAAGTGGAAAAAGAAAAGATGCTTGCCTTAAACCCCATTTCATACGACGTTTTCAAATTGATCAAGGCAAAAACAAACAAATACGGAATGGTCAGTCTGGATACCAATAAATATTCAGTGAGTCCCAAACACATACAAAGACAGGTCTGGTTGAAAGTGAGCGCACAAAAGGTGGAAATACAGGATGAACATTACAGATGTATCACCACTCATGACAGATTGTACGGCAAACAACTTGAATCTATCAACTGGATGAACTATCTCAAAGAAATATGCCGAAAACCACGGGCACTGGCATACACGGGATTTTATGACACCCTCCCGAAGAATTGGCAGGATTACTTTAAAGGGTGTCATTATCATGAGAAAAAAGAAAGTCTGAATATCCTGACACAGATCATTCTCGAAAACGATATGCTGACAGCTAAAGAAACACTTGAACAAGCTGCACAAACAGGCGAATGTAACGCCCAAACGATTCTGCTGACATACAGAAAACTGATACAAAAAGAAACGGCAGTTTACACCCCGGGGCAACAATTGCCACAACTCGACAAATGGCAACCGGATTTGAAATCGTATGATCTTCTGATGGGAGTCAGGACATGAGTCAACTGATAGAAACGTATTGCAAAGAACTCAGACTTGGACAAAGTATCGTTGAAAACTACAAAATGATACAGGCAGACACGCATGAACTCTTTCTGGAAAAACTATTGCAGCTTGAAATCGAAAACAGAAGACTTGCCAGAAAAAACAGATACTTGAAACAGGCAACATTTGACAGGATCAAAACCTTTGAAGGGTACAGCTTTGAAAAAGTGAAATTGCCAAACACTATCTCTTTGGCAGAATTGAAAGATGGCAAATTCATTGACAGGAAAGAGAACGTCATCCTTTATGGCTCTGTTGGAACGGGGAAGACCCATATGATTACGGCAATTGGTGTAAATGCCTGTAACCGTGAGAAAACGGTCAAATTTTACAAGACCGTTAATCTGGTCAACGATCTTGTGGAAGCCCGAAAAAAATCCAACCTGAAGAAATTTCTCGAAAAACTGGCCAAATATGATTTGCTGATCTGTGATGAATGGGGCTATATTCCATTAGATTCGGAGGGGGCTCAACTTCTGTTTCAGGTCATTGCGCAACGCTATGAGAAAGGATCTGTTGCCATTACCACTAACTTGGATTTCAGCAGATGGAATGGTATTTTTTACGATGACAAGATCACCTCTGCCATTATTGACAGACTGGTTCATCATTGCCATTTACTCGTATTTGAAGGTAGTTCTTATCGTTTGGAGCATTCGTCTATTTCGGGTGCTTGAGTTCGTTATTTTTTTACTTGGAGTGCTGGGATTTTATTTTTCCCTTTGCTGGATTTCCTACTTGACAAAAACAGTCGTCATAATATTCGTTGAAGCCTTCATTCCACCAACCATTTCAAAAGGCCCTCAATAGGATTGAGATTTGGAGAATACGGGGGTAAAAACATCAGCTGCAAACGATCCTTTTGCGCTTCAAGAAACGGTTTGAGTAGCGTGGCATGATGAATGCGAGCATTGTCAAGAACCATGACGCATTTTCCTTCCGGGTAGCGTTTAAAAAGATTTTTCAGATAGTCTATTAATAAATTGTGCCAGAACCAACGCATTTTTCTATGAAAATAGTTTGGTAAACTTCGACACGTATGAAACCGGAATTCTGTTACATTATTATGAGTAACAGTGATATCTTTTACCAGGAGCCGAATACAAGGACCGTACGTACGGTTCTGTGAGAGGGATAATGTCCGATTTGATTTCGGACATTATCCTACTCGGTTTTTTAAAACACACTTAGAGTCAAAGGTTATTTTGTTGAATAAAAAGTTGTGGAATTTTCTTTTATGTTATAATGTTGAAGGCTGAATTTAGAGATGATTGATTTTTATTTCGGGTATTTATTATTTGTTATAGTATTTAGTATTATTCAAAAAGGTAATGGTGAAATGTTATTTCATGAGGAGGTGTTTTTTTGTTCAAATTCAAAAGTATGAAGTGGCGGATTATGACGTGGATTTTGATCATTTCTCTTTTAACCCTGTCATTATTGTCGCTATTTGTTTATCTGCGTGTAAACAATACGGTTGAGGGTATCATCATTGACGATGCGCTGCAAATCACAGAAGGACGGGCAGCACAAATTAGTGAGTGGATTAACAAAACTGCCAGAGGTTTGGAAATGATGGCCGGTACTAAAGTTTTGAAGCAAATGAATATAGAAAAGGGAGCCGATATTTTAAAAGAACGAGAAAAAGATATTGGAGATGTGTTTGTGGCATTGTTCATTGTGGATAAATCTGGGAAAGGAAGATATAGCAATGGAAATCCCATTGATTTGTCTCAAAGAGCTTATTTCAAAAAAATAATGTCTGGAGAAGATTTTGTTATTTCAAATCCAGTTGTCTCTAAATCAACTGGATTACCAGCCTTTGTGATCGCGCTCGCTATCAAAAATGAGTATCAAGAAACAGTAGGTATGCTGGGAGGAACCGTTCCCTTGGTTACTTTATCTCATATCGTATCAACTTTCCGTGTAGGGGGTAATGGCTATGGTATCCTGGTAGATGGGGATGGTCAATTGGTGGCACATCCAGATGAAGAGCTTGCCATGAATTTTAATCTTTTGGAATCTGATTCGTTGGGCTATCAGAATTTCGAATTGATGGGAAAACAGATGATTGAGGGTCAAAGCGGGGAAGGTTTAATAATTGATCCCGCTGGAGAAGTCATGCAATTGATTTACAATCCAGTTCCTGAAACTCCCAATTGGTCTTTGGGAATCATTGTTCCTTTGAAAGATTTGAAATCTGACAGTTATCGCTTGTTGAATTTTATTGTTGTTTTCGCTATGGGAATAGCTTGCGTTTTTGTTGCTTTTTCTTATTTTCTGGGTAGACTTATCACAAAACCTGTTCAAAAATTGTCCGAAAAAGTTGAACAATTTGGAGATGGGGATTTAACCGTCATATTTGAATCCAACAATCGGGATGAAATCGCTCAAATGACACATCATTTAAGGAATATGGCTCAAAAGATAAGAGATGCCATGACCCAAATCAACGAGGCGACAAATGATGTAGATGAAACGGTTGGAAATCTTTCTAAAATGGCACAGGAAGGGAGTACAACTGCAGACGAGCTGATGTCTCAGTCAGAGGTGGTGGTGTCTAATGTACAGAACACATCTGCTTCTGTTGAGGAAGCCACTTCCGTTGTTGAAGAGGTAGCTGCTAGTGCGCAAGGTGTGTCCAAAAATGCTCAGGAATTGGTTGCAGATATCAATGATACTGAAAAAGCAGTCAAAAAAGGACAACAAGAGTTAACCAGGCAGCAGGTGCGAATAAAAACGGTTGGTGAACAAAATAATACAGCCACCGAACTGGTGATGAGTGTAGCGGAAAAAGCGACAAATGTTCAGGAGATCGTTAACACCATCGCTTCAATCGCTGAACAGACCAACCTGTTAGCTTTGAACGCCGCTATAGAAGCTGCAAGAGCAGGTGAAGCAGGAAAAGGTTTTGCCGTTGTTGCCGATGAAATCAGGAAACTTGCCGAGGAAAGTCATCAGGCTTCTTCCAATATTGCCGGTATTCTGCATGAAATTGATGAAGGTGCAGGAAATGCAAATCAGGCGGTCAAAAAAACTGTTGAATATTATAAAGAGTTGACCGAGGGAACAAATATTTTAATTGAAGAATTTGATAAGATTACCGGTTATATGGATAATGTCAACAACAAAGTAGAATCTCTTTCAGGTGTAGCTGAAGAACAAAGTGCCGCAGCAGAACAAATGGCAGCAGCTATGGATACTTCTGCAAAATCTATGGTAAATGTTGCCGAAGAAATGGTACAAATTGCTACAGGTGTTAAACAAACAGCTGAAACGTCGGAGAGCATCAACGAGGCTGCAGTGAATTTGAATGCTATGTCTTCAAAATTAGCGGATTTGGTTGAAAAATTTAAGATATAAAAATAATAAAGCAATTTTAGGGATTTTCACGTATGTTTAAGGGTGCGGTATTTCGCACCCTCTTCGTTTTTTCTGAACCTTTTTAATAGAAATGTTTTTGATTGTTTTATGTTAGAATTGCTGTGTATATAAGGTAGTGTAAATATTGATAAATTTAAATTTTCGGGGGGATCTATGTGAAAAAAGTATTGGGTGTTATTTTAGCAATTGTTGTTATTCTGATTGTTCTTGTTGGGGTATATTTTTTATTTATGACGTTGACAGACTATAAACCGGAAGATGTTATTGCTTTGGAAATTGAAAATAATCAGAACAGAACACTTCAAAATGATGATACAGTCAGTATTATGACGTTTAATATTGGCTATTGTGGTTTGGATAAAACACAGGATTTCTTTATGGATGGTGGAACAAAATCTCATTCTGAGAGTAAGGAAAAGACACTTGAAAATCTAAACGGGATGATTAATTTCATGAAAGACAATCCGGCAGATATGTTCCTTTTACAGGAAGTGGATATTAAGGCAAAGAGAAGTTTTAATATCAATCAATATGATTTGATTTCTGCAGATTTTAAACAGTATAGTTCTGTTTTTGCCATCAATTACAAAGTCCCATGGGTTCCACTTCCCGTTTTTGATCCAATGGGAGGGGTAGAAGCTGGTTTGCTGACATTATCCGATTTTGCTATAAAAGAAGCCAACCGTTATCAATATCCCGGAGATGCAGGATGGCCCATGCAGTTAGGTCTTCTGGACAGATGTTTTATAGAAACCAGAATATCTGTGGACAATGGAAAGGAACTGGTTGTGTTGAATTCCCATTTATCCGCTTATGATAAAGGGGGAACGATCAGAAAACAACAGCTTGGTTTTTTGAAGGAATATATCACTTCGGAGTATGGAAAAGGGAATTATGTCGTTGTCGCTGGAGACTGGAATCATCTGATACCAGGTACAGACCCCAAATTATTTGAAACAGAGCAGACCTGGCCGGATTGGCTTGTGACCATACCGGATGATTTTAAACCGGAGGGTTTTGAATGGGCAGCTGATAAGACAATTCCGACAAACAGAACGCTTGACCAGGCTTATCAGAAAGGCGTCAACTTCCTTTCTGTCATCGATGGTTTCCTCGTATCACCGAATGTTGAGGTTGTTAGTGTTGAAGGCTATTCGTTGGAATTTGAACATTCCGATCACAACCCTGTGAGACTTGAGATTAAATTAAAATAGAGATAAAAAAATAACCGCCATTCTCTTGAAAGTGGCGGTTATTTTTTCATGCCAACCGCAAACCGTTCAAAACCCCTTTTCTCATAATAGCCTTTCAGTTCTTCTTCACAGAGGAGTTGTATATGCAATTTTTTCGCCTCACACGTCGCCACGAGCCGATTTAGAATTTCCGATCCGATTCCCTGATTTCTGAACGAAAGGGCAACTCCAATTCCACAAATATAGGCGTTTATAACACCATCGGAAACAACTCTTCCAGTTCCGATCAATTGATCCTCGTCATAAACATAAAGTACATAGAAGCTGTTTTGCATGGTTTTTCTCAAAGATCGAGCATCAACTTTCAGGAATTGTTGCCATCCCAGTTCCTGGTACAATGAGAATAAATCTCCGTTCCGCTTTTCTTCATTTAAAAATTCATATGTCATTTTTCCAGTCCCTTCCTCCTTGATACCATTCTTTGGCATCTTTATTATGCCATAAATCAAGTTGAAAAAATGCGTTAAATATATCAATTTTGAATAAACGGGGTTGACAGACCGACACAAATGATATAAAATATACATATGAACGATTGTTCATATGTTCAATCTTTATCGAGAGGAGGGTTTATGTCAAACAACAATGAAATAACAGAGCGTGATTTTATTGCCGTCCACAAAGATACTGTGGCATCTATAGAGGGGAAAATACCGGATGAGGAAACGCTTTATGATCTTGCGGATCTGTTTAAGGTCTTTGGTGATTCCACAAGGATAAAGATTCTTTCGGTGCTTCTTGAATCTGAGATGTGTGTGTATGATCTTGCAGGGGTTTTAAAGATGAGTCAATCGGCTATATCCCACCAGTTGCGAACTTTGAAAAATAGCAAACTGGTTAAATTCCGACGAGAGGGGAAAACAGTCTTTTACTCACTGGCAGATAGTCATGTTGAGACGATTATCAGTCAGGGAATGGAACATATTAATGAATAGTAGAGGGGGAAGAGATGATGAAAAAGAAATTCAAGATCACCGGAGTGGATTGTGCAAATTGTGCTGCGAAGATGGAAGCGGCAGTCGGTAAACTTGAAGGTGTGGAAGAGGCAACACTCTCTTTCATGACACAGAAACTCATCCTGGAGTTGGATGAAGAGAAAACGGGTGAGATTATACAAGATATTTCAAAGGTTTGTAAAAAAATAGATAGACATGTATGTGTTGTTGAATTGAAGTGATCCATCAGCAATATACCTGGGGAGGAATGATATCAATGAACAGAAATAAATGGGAGATAATCAGAATTATCATAGCTGCATCGGTATTTGTTGTCAGTTTTATTTTTCATCTTCCAGAAATGTACAATCGAGTTCTTTTGCTTGCGGTATATGCCCTGATTGGCTGGGATGTACTGTGGAGTGCCTTTAGAAATATTCTTTCGGGACAGTTGTTTGATGAGAATTTTCTCATGGCCATTGCCACAATAGGGGCACTTGCATTGGGGAAATATCATGAAGCCGTTGAGGTGATGCTGTTTTATCAGACGGGGGAGTTATTCCAGCGATATGCGGTTAACCATTCCAGGGCATCCATTGCAGAATTGCTGGATATCTGTCCGGACTTTGCCAATGTTGAACAGGATGGAGAACTCAAACAAGTAGACCCATCCGAAGTAGAGGTGGATGACGTGATAACCGTCAGACCGGGAGAGAGAATTCCGCTTGATGGTGTGATATCGGAAGGGGTTTCTTCATTGAACACTGCCGCTTTGACGGGTGAATCTGTACCGGAAGACGTTAAATCGGGAGACTGTGTTTACAGTGGTAGCGTTAATCAGACCGGATTACTCAGGATTCGTGTTGAAAAGCCATTCGAAGAGTCAACCGCTTCAAAGATCATAGAGCTTGTGGAGAATGCAAGTGCGAAAAAGGCGAAGACAGAACGGTTTATCACACGCTTTGCCAAATATTATACACCTGCCGTGGTTATTGCAGCAACACTTCTTGCCGTCCTTCCACCACTGCTTTTTGGACTTCCATGGAGTGAATGGATTCAGCGTGCCTTGATATTCCTGGTTGTTTCCTGTCCATGTGCGTTGGTTATCTCAATCCCACTGAGCTTTTTCGGTGGAATTGGTGCTGCTTCTAAAAACGGGATTCTGGTGAAAGGCGGAAATTATCTCGAAGCACTTGCACAGGCTGATACGATGGTGTTTGACAAGACGGGGACGTTGACACGCGGCAGCTTTGATGTGATTGCGATTCATCCTGAAAAAATTGAAAAACATCAATTACTGGAAGTTGCAACGTTATCTGAAGGCTATTCCAATCATCCCATTTCACATTCTCTGAAAAGGGCTTATGGAATGGAACCGGATTTGAGCCGGGTGTCGGATATCAGCGAGGTATCGGGTGAAGGTGTTTCAGCTTTGGTTGACGGCAGGCGGGTTCATGCGGGAAATCACAGGTTGATGGAGAGGATGAAGGCAGCCTGGCATGACTGTCATCTTCCGGGGACAGCGGTTCATATCGCCATGGATGGGGCATATGAGGGACATATTATCATTGCCGACAATTTGAAGAAAGAGTCAAAAGATGCGGTCAGTGAGTTGAAAAAGCTGGGAATAAGAAGAACAGTTATGCTGACGGGTGATAATGCTCATACGGCATCTGAGACGGCAAAAGATCTCAACATAGAAGAATATCACGCTCAGCTTTTACCAACGGATAAGGCGGAAATACTTGAGCAGTTAATTGGTTCAGAGGAAAAAGGGAAAAAACTTGTATTTGTCGGAGATGGCATCAACGATGCCCCTGTTCTGAAACGTGCGGATATTGGGATTGCGATGGGGGCAATGGGGTCTGATGCAGCTATTGAGGCCTCGGATATTGTCTTGATGGATGATAATCCTGTAAAACTGCCACTTGCGGTTAAGATTGCAAGAAAGACAATGGCGGTGGCAAAACAGAATATCATCTTTGCCCTTGGTGTCAAAGCACTTGTACTGACTCTCGGTGCCTTTGGTCTGGCCAACATACAAGCCGCGGTTTTTGCAGATGTGGGTGTTATGCTGATTGCAATTCTGAACGCATTGAGGACACTCAGAATATAATGATTTCAAAGAAAAAAGCATTCGATTAAAAAAAAGAGGGTTCAAAAAGCTATTCAGAAAAAAGAATGAGAGTGAGAAAGAATTGGAAATCAGTGTAGTGGACGGTTTTGTGGTACTTGAAAAACTCAGCTGGAACAACTTCTACGAATCTCAGGGGCTGATGGATTCTGTCGAAAGATAAAAAGCCAAATAGGGGCTGTTATCCATGCTTAAAAAAAACTAGTTCACGTCAAACGGTTCTTGTTGGAATTTTTATGGCCGTTCAACCAGTGCCTCAACATTCTTCCCATCCACTCCGAGAGATACTTTGAGGATATTCGTGTAGCCTTCAGATTCCAACTCGGTTGTGTACGCCTTCTCTTCAATCTGAACCATCCCGTCTGCCGTCTTTTCGACGGAGGCTTTTATCTCGATGATGGCACTGAAGTTAGTCTTGTCTTTTGCCTTGAGCATAATGTCGAACCTACCGTGACCACTTTCTCTGTTGGATTTTATCCAATACTCATCCGTTAAATGGGCAAACATGCCGAGCAATAGCATATGATAGGTGTTTTCAGGCTCTTCTTTAATATCGAAGTAACTCAACGTCTCGAGGACGTATTGCTTCAGTTTTTCGACAAAAACTTCCCCATCTCCGTTTAAAAGTGGTTTTGTGATAGAAGTGAGAATTCGTCTGCCGGATTTCTCCAGCCAATACAAGACGGTATCCTGAAAAAAGATACGGACCTCTTCGTTTGGTATTCTCAGTTTACAGTTGTATTTTCCCCTTTTCAACGTGTATGATTCTGCCTTTAAATAACCACTAAACAGAAACAACGTCCAGATACTGTCTGGTTTTGATTGCAAATCTCTGAGAGCGGCTGAATCGTCGATCAATTCGGTAATCGTTTCTCCTGAGATTAACTTTTCAATCAATTTTCTGAATTCATCGTCAATTTTCATATTCTCTTCAATCAGACTGATAATCAAATCGTTGGAGGAGGTGTTGATCCAATAGGGCTGGAATTCTCTGTCAAAGAGGCAGTTAATAACGGACCAGGGGTTGTAGATGATATTACCACCAAAATTATAACCGTTGTACCAGAGTTTGAGATTATCCTCGAAAACCTCATCGTTGATGTTTAATTCATTTACAAGTAAATTGATCTCATCCTGTGTAAAGCCGAAATAGGAGGAATAACGTTCTTTCAAAGTGGTATAGACCTTGAGATTGTTTAAGCCTGAGAAGATACTCTCTTTGGCCACCCTGTAAATACCGGTCAAAACCCCTTTAAACAAAAAGGCATTATCCTTGAGAGCGCCTGAAAGAAAACCCTTCATGAAGTCGATGATCTCATCGTAATAATCACTGATCCAGCCACTTTGAATGGGGACATCGTATTCGTCGATGATGAGCAGGACGGGTTTGTCGTAGACTCGAAAGAGATATTCCGTGAGGTTTTTTAACGAGTCCTTATAATCGGCGGAAGTAGCCGTCTGATTTTTCACGGCATCAAAATAATTCCTTTCAAAATCGTTCTTTAAAACTTTTTCGATAGCCACATAATGATCGTTGTACAGTTTGGCGATGAGAAATTTAAGTTGTGCATACGTGTCTCCCCATTTAAGGTTTTTCATATCTTTAAAGGTGATATAGACGGTGGGATAGGTGTTCATCGTTTCCATGACTTCTGAATCTCCCGAAACCTCAAGGCCTTTGAACAGATCGGTTGAATCAAAATTGTGATCAAAGAAATAACGCAGCATACTCATATTGAGTGTTTTGCCAAAACGTCTTGGACGTGTGATCAAAGCAATATCGGCCGGTTCCCTGTAAATATCCGCAATAAATGAAGAGGTATCTACAAAATAATAATTATTTTCTATCAACTTCTTAAAATCACTGATCCCGATAGGTAGTCTTTTCATCATCCTCACCTTCTTTTTCTTCTACCCTTATTATAGCATTTCAACAGAAATCTCCCGCTATTGGGGCATAGCTAACACTTCTATTTGTCGGTTTTAAAAAAATCAGGCTTTGTTGTACAGCGGATCAACAGCTGAAAGGTTGATTGCACTCGTTTTTACAAACTCCCCCGCCCCTATTGATTCTACAGAGTACGGTAATTCATAAATACCAAACTATTTGTCGTAGAGTTCATCGTAAACCCCAGTGGTCTTGATAATACTGAGACCTTCGTTGAGTGTAGAAAGCAGCGGGCTGTCATCTTCCTTAAGGCAAAGCAGTATTTTAGTTGGATGACCGCTTCTCCAACCGGCTTGATTCCTTTGATGTTGTTTTCTTTGATGAGCTATAAATAAACTACAGGATAAAAAAGGTGGTGTTAGCCACCTTTTTTGTTGTTTATCGAAATCTTCCCAAGTTTTTTTGTTTGATTAATAAAGATTCATGTATACCTTTTCTTGAATAAAGTGAAAATAAATGTTAATCTTAGAATAGCAATAGATGAAATGATATACTACTAAGGTAACTGAATCAATTTGAAACAAAATGGAGAGGTTTTTATGAAAAAAAGAACAGTTTCTTTCCGAAAAGAGATCTTTAGAGTGATGTCGTATCTGTTTCTGACCTTTTTTGTGATGATCGGGTGTTTATTGGCCTATGTCAGTTACAGAAACGCACATGAAGATATTTACAAATCCAGCGATGAGCTGGCGGTGAGTATTGGAAACAACGTTGATCAGTTTATTGGTGATATTAACGGGTATATCATTACGATGTCGGAGAGTATAGATAATCAAATTTCAAGATTGAATTTTGAGGATGATATGGCAAAGGGACTGATGCTGATGCTTCTCAACAATTCGAATATACAGATCAAGGCTAATCTTTCGACGTTTTTGAATCATCATGAAAACATTGAAAGCATAAGCGTTTTTGACAAAGAAGGCCTTGTTTTGATGTCTTTGCCCGAGGCTGTAAACGGTCATACCGTTGTCCATTCTGTTTCGGAATTTACCCAGCTGAATTCGGATAAACCACTTTGGTCAGATGTGTATATATCGCCCGAGACGGGACAGCCCGAATTATCCGTCAGTGTGATAAAAGAAAATTTCATCATGGTAATGAACATCAATTTGAAGGCACTCAACGATATGCTTTTGGGAATCAATCAAGACTCGCATATTTCATTACATGACAGCAATGGCAAGTTTATTACCGGGACGAAGGAAAATAAATTAAAAACGGGTGTGGATAGCAGCGACAATATTCATATCAAAACGGCACTTGTTGGCAAGAAATTTGTGGGATACTTTTTTTGTAAGATGAATTCGGAAAAGCAAGAGATGCTCGGTACTTCGCTTCCGTTACAGAATGGATGGATTGTAACGGTTTTCAAGCCATCCGGCAAGGCCTTGTGGATGGTTTCCTTTCTTGGGTATACATACACCTTTGCCTTGATCATCACATTTTTCCTTGGTTTTTTTACCATTCGTTATTTTTCGAGGCGCATGTTGAAACCGGTGAATTCTCTCGTGGAATGGTCGGACAAGCTTGCCGATGGAAATTATGACAAGGATTTTGATATTCACTCTTATGAAGAGCTCAATAAACTGGTCGAATCATTCAAAGGGATGTCGAGAAACGTTGAGGAAAGAGAAAATGAGCTGTATAAGCAGAATGAGGTGCTGGCCTCATACAGTGTGGAATTGGCGACGATAAACAGGGAGCTCGTTGAAAGTGAAAAGAAGGCGAATCAATCGAGTCAGGCGAAGTCTGAATTTCTCGCCAACATGAGTCATGAATTCAGAACCCCCTTAAATGGAATAATGGGTTTTTCCGAGTTGCTCAAATCATCTAAGCTGAATCAGGAGCAGATCTCCTATATCGACAATGTGATTCATTCGAGTCATCATCTTCTCGGGCTTGTCAACGATGTCCTTGATTTTTCAAACAACCAAGGGGACGGTTCTTTCGGAAAATATGATATAATGAAATATCTCATGGAAAGAGGTGTTTCCCTTGCCGCGTACAAGACGTTTAAAGAGTGAAACAGGAATTTATCATGTGGTTTTGAGAGGGATCAACAAACAGACGATTTTTGAAGATGAAGAGGATAATGAGATGTTTCTTGTGACGGTAAATCAGTACAGGAAACAGAGTGGGTATCTGTTGTTGGCGTATTGTCTGATGGGAAATCATATACACCTTCTTATGAAAACGGGTTCTGAAGAGCTTGGACAGATATTCAGGCGGATCGGAGCAAGCTATGTTTATTGGTACAACAGGAAGTATGAGCGAACGGGACATCTTTTTCAGGACAGGTATAAGAGTGAAGCGGTGGAAACGGATGCGTATTTGTTTGCCGTTTTACGATATGTTCATCAGAATCCTTTAAAGGCCGGACTCGTGAAGAATCTTGAGGATTATCCCTACAGTAGTTTTGCGGAATATCTCGGATTGAATGATGAAAATTATGTCGATAAAGACTTTGTTCTGTCTTTGTTTCATGAGGATAGAGCCCAGGCAATAGTTGATTTCAGAGAATACAACGAGCTGATAACCGATGAGAAATTTCTAGATATCAGTGACAGGAAGTATATCAGCGATAAGACAGCAATAGAGCTGATAAAGAAAAAATATTCCGTTTCTTCTTCGCTTGAACTGCAGGGATTTGAATCGAAAAAGAGAGAGAAATGTATTCGATTTCTTCTGGATAAAGGGCTATCGGTGCGTCAGATATCACGCCTTACCGGAATTACACGGTATGTTATTCAAAAGATTTGACTTTCAAACCATAAACGACAAGGTTAATAGTTCAAACCAATAGATTTGGCTATTTCATAACTTTAATACTAATTTCTACTTCTCTCCCAAGGAAATGAGCAATTCTGTTCAACAGCTCCAGATAAAACCCATGGAGACGAAAGTCTTGGCTACAGTAGTTTAATTTTGAAAATTTGCTTCAAAAGCATCACTCAATATTTATCCAAAATATCATGATAACCAATATCAAGTAAGAGAATTATCTTTCCATCATCATAACACCAGATAATCCTGATTTTCATATTCACACTTAACTCGAACAAATCATTTTCACCTTTGATATGTTTTGTTCTGAGTGATGGATGATAAGGATCTTTCACCAGTATCTCAACTTTTTGCCTAACTAATTTTTTATCTTTTAAATCCAGTTTTTTATAGTGTTTTTCAAATCTTTTTGTATAGGTTATTTTGAATGGAATCATATTTATTCTGCATCAAGATGGTCAAACAAATCATCAACAGTATCAAAAACAGGTTGTTCTCCGGATTTTATTTTCTTCTTAATCTCAGATAGCTCTTCTTTTAGTTCATCAACATATTTTTTGGGATAAACAACAACGGGGATCATTTGAATAATACCATCTTTCTCAATTAATTCAATTTCATCGCCTTCTTTTATACCCAATTTCGTGATAAATTCTTTGGGAATTGTTATCTGGGATTTTTTTCTAAGTTTTGTTATCATAAAACCACCTCTTTGTCGGACATTCCTACTTTCCTACTCTATTATATCATACCGAAATAAGATGATAGATGTGAACAACGTCCCTGTCCACTTGTAAAAAAATGACTCAGACCAATTTAAAAATCCATCCGGCATGTGTTATCATAAATTAAATTTATGACTTCGGAGGCATCTATGGTTAATAACACTGGCACAATAGCTTTGGAAACGGATAGACTCCTGTTACGTCAATTCCAATACGCTGACAGTGATGATATGCTTAAATACTGGATCAGTGATGAAAAGATTCAATCCATGTATTCAGAACCAACCTACAAAACACAAGAGGAATTAAGGCCTTTGCTGGATAAGTATATTTCCGGTTATCAGAAGGAGGATTATTACAGGTGGGCTATCGTTGAAAAAGGCTCTGATCTCTGCATCGGACAAATCGCCTTGTTCTTTGTCAGTACCGCAAATGAATGCTGTGAGATGGAATATTGTCTCGGAAGTGATTTTCATCGGAAAGGGTATATGACAGAAGCGGTAAACCGTATCCTTCAATTTTGTTTTGAGGATGTCAATTTTCACCGTGTACAGGTCAGTCATAACAGCCTTAATCGAGCATCGAAAGGTGTAATCGACAAATGCGGTTTTGTTTACGAGGGTACTTTCAGGGATTATTTTTGTATGAATGATGAATACGTCAGCCGGTTGTATTATTCCATGCTAAAGGGAGAATGGGAATCTAAAGCTGTGAAAAGGAAGCATAGTGACAGCTGATAACTCTCCATACAAAACATGGTTTAAGTCTGTCGGTTAGCAGCTCAAAAAAGCTTATAAACTATAATATTCAAATCTACGTGATATACGTTAATTAATCTCTTTTTGATATATTTTTTCTGTGTCCAACTCGGATAATTTCAATGATTAGTTCTCTATCTTTGATTCGATACACTATTCGATAATTCCCGTATCTAATACGATATAACAGATTATAACCCTTAAGTTTTTTCGTTCCTTCAGGTCTCGGATTATTTTGTAGGGGTTCTATCTTTTCTAGTATTTTCCCAATAACAGTTTTATCTAAAGTTTTTAATTCTTTCAGTGCTGATTTTTTCCATGTGATTTTATAATAATCCACTTTTTTCCAATTCCTCAAGAACTGTTTCATGTGGAATCGTTCCCTCTGACTCCCGTTCTGTATAAGCCATAAGGTCTTCAACATCTTCGAGAAGTTCTTCGTATTCTTCAATAGATAAAATCACTGATATTTTTTTCCCGGATTCATCTGTTATATATTTTGGATGTAAGTTTTCAACATTTAACATATTCACCTCTTTATTGTGACCACAGGATACAATTTTGACAGCTTTTCTCTTTTGGCATCATCAATTGAATAATCATTCTAATATAATTATATCACTAAAGAACAGCCACAAGATGATAATCATAAAACATTATGAATCTGAGAACAGATTCCTTCGAAATATCCAAATTATTTATGCGTATTTCAATCTTCCTTTTGGTTCTGGGATATCTCTTCCAATTAATTTAGCTGTTTCAATCCATTCAGTAATTACGCTTTCAGTGTTGCTCAGTACTTCCTGATATGAAAAAACATCTGCTTGATATCCCGGAAGTTCAGGAACTTCTGAGATATATGCAACATCATCTTCACGCCAATAAATTATTATTTCGTATTTATACATCTGTTTTACCCCCAGTTTGGTTTTCATATAAGGCAGCCAAATTCTGTATCCTACGCCTCATTTCCGCTCGTATATGCAGCGGCTCCAAACACTCGCATTGATCCCCAAAACCAAACAGGAGATTGTAATAATAATCGCTCTCTATAAAGGGGAAATCAACGATGTAATGCTCATCGCCATCAGGTGTAAAGTCTTCAACGGCACAGAATTCAAGTGCCCTGTCCATGACGGATTTGTGAATGCGCATCTTGATCTTTTGTTGCAGGGTTTCCAGGATATCGGTAAAATCCAGTTGTGGTTTCTGATAATCCCGTGGTGTAAATGTTTCCCCCGGTATTTGCAGGTTGGAGATGCGGGAAAGCTTGAACAGACGAAAATCATTTCTTTTAAGGCAATAGCCCTGCCAATACCAGGCACTGTTTTTCAACACAAGCTGATAGGGTTCAGCTGTTCTTGCCGTCTTGTTTCCATGCTGGTCTGCATATTCAAACGAAACCAGTCTGTTTTCCTCTAAGGCAGTTTTGATAATCTCCAGATAGGGTTGGACGTTCCGGTTACTCATCCACGGGCTTAAGTCTATGTGAATCTGATTTGTTTTTAATTCAATATCGTTGGCTCTTTCGGCCGGGATAAAGCTCCTGACTTTAGCCAGGGCGTTTACCAGTTCGTCTCCCCGTATCACGGTTGAAAGGTTGGAAAGCCCCATCAGGATAGCGGAAAGGTCCGCCGTCGAAAATATTTTTTTATCAACCTTGTATTCTTTTATAATTTCAAATCCCCCGCCAGCTCCCGGCACTGAACGAACGGGAATACCCGCCATGTTGATGGTGTCTATGTCACGGTAGATGGTTCGGGTTGAGACTTCAAACATATCGGCTAATTCCTGTGACCCCATCCGATCTTTTTCAAGAAGAAGCATAATAATACTGACAAGCCTGTCAATTTTCATCCCTCAACCACCTTTCAATTTTTCTGAAATTCTTGCTACAATTATAAATTGTTGCCATACTGTTGTCAACAATTACCCTGTAAAATAAAGACGAAACAGCGAATAAAAATACATTGAAAATGGAGGATTTTTATGTGGACAATCTATCTTTACGTTCTTGATACTCTGGCCGACTGGGAGCTGGGGTATGTTACCGCAGAGCTGAATTCAGGGCGTTTTTTCAAAAAGGGTGCACCGCATGTGGCGCTCAAAACGGTAAGCTGTTCGAAGGAAACTATTCATACGATGGGCGGAATGGCAATCGTGCCCGATTGTTTAATTGAGGATATGGTTGTGAGTGACACAAGTATGCTGCTGTTACCGGGGGCAGATCAGTGGAACGATCCTAAACATGGCGCTATCATCGAAAAGGCAGGAGAATTTCTCACCTCGGGCGCCACGGTGTGTGCAATCTGCGGGGCTACCGCCGCACTTGCCAACTTCGGTCTGTTGGACAATCGCCCGCATACCAGTAATGGGTCGGGATTCCTTGAGATGTTTTCCCCCGTTTATAAGGGGCAGAGTTTTTACATCGACAAACCATCTGTAACGGATAATAACCTTATCACGGCAGGTTCCACCGGAACTTTGCTGTGGACAAAACAAATCATTGAACGTCTCGGTGTTTTTCGTTCAGACACTTTGGAAGCCTGGTATGACTATTTCAGTACAGGAAAACCTGAACATTTCTTTGCCCTCATGCAGACATTGCCTTCCGGGAATGAAAGCTGATCCACTGTTTTCATAGAAAAAACAGGGACAGAGAAACAGAACACTTGCAGCCAACAACTCTGTCCTTGTGGTCAACCTTTCTCCTCCCAGTAACTTTATTCCCCTATGCTCTCCATAAAAAATGACTGAATCTCATCCATCAGTTCTCTGTTGATGTCCTTGGCTAAAGATCGATCTACTTTAGAATAAAAATCCTGTTTGACTTCATAGGGAATGTTTTGTTCATATTGATCATAAAGTTTACGGTAGACCTTATTCAAGTCATCTATATAGGCCATGGCTGCATCTGAAAGAAACAGATTGTTATGGCCGTTGTGTCCAGACTCAGATAACGCTATACTTCTTACATTTGGATTTGTAATATCATTAATGTTCGAAATAATAGAGCTACCCTCAAACTCGACAAAATCATCTTTGGTACCGTGAATAATGAGAACAGGAACATTTGATCCGTTGATGGCATCCACTGCATTCAAAGAAGCCGTCTTCCCGAATAATATGCTTTGATACAACCATAAAAAGGGGTATTGTGTGTAAATAAAACCACCCATCATCTTTTTGCCTTGTTCCAGTATTATTTCCATGGGACTGTTGGCACCGGATACCGTGGCAATACCTGCAATTTCATGATCGTAATGCAAAACATTAGCCACCGCATAACCGCCCCAGCTATGGCCAAATAAAAGAATTGGCAGAGAATCAAAAGCTTCCTGTGTATTTATATAGGATAACGCTGCATCCAAATCAATCAGAGCCTGGGGAAAACCCTTCGTCGTCTTCCCTTCGCTGTCAAAACTACCGGTTGCATCATAAGCAAAAACACGCCAGCCCTGATCAACGAAAAAGATGATTTGAGCCAGATAAGTGTCTGCTCCTCCTCCAATACCGTGAGCTACAACCACAAGTCCTTTATCCTGATCCTGTCCATATACATATCCCTGCAAACGATTATTACCGGATTTAAAGCTGACCAATTCTCTCGGATACTGACTTTCGAACTCTTCATATATCAAACCGGCTGTAATTGTAAGATCATGTCGGTCATATCTGGGAAACTGTTTATTGTAGATATCGATATCAACAATCATTGAAACGATTGAAAAAAGCAGAATAAATCCTACAATACTGAAACCAACAATTTTCTTAATTTCTAATTTTCTACCCTGTCCTGTCTTCAAAAAATTGACTCCTTTTTCTTCTTTCTGTTAGAATATTTGCCCTGGAATTATATCACTTAAGGGCGCAGATTTTAAGGCTTGTTAAAAACTCGGTATTCATAAAGAATTCTACTCTGATGATATAATCCGATGATTCAAAAATTCAAATTTATGTACGAAAGGTGATGTTATTTTGGTCAAAATAGGCCTATTGGGAACCGGTTTCGGGAAAGAACATGCAAAGATCTATCAAAAAATGAACAATGTCCAAGTCGTGAAGATTTTTGGAAGAAATCGGGAGAAGTTGAACAAAATTGAAAAGGAACTCGCCATAGAAACCACTGATAAAATTGAAGACATCTTGATGGATGATGGTATTGATCTGGTTGATATCTGTTTGCCCACCAAAATGCATAAAGAATATGTAATCAAGGCCATTGAAAACGGTAAACATGTCTTTTGTGAAACTCCGATCAGTTATGATTTTTCTGAAATAGAGGAAATGAAGCAAATCGCTCAAACATATAACAAAAAAGTTTTTGTAGATCTGTTTATTAAATATTCCGATCCCCATCGCTATGCACTCGAAAAAGCCAATGAATATGCCTTGGGTAAACCTGTCTCAGTGAGTTGTTGGGTTTGTCAAGAAGTGTGTGTAAAAAGCGAAAAATTAAGCTAAAAACCTAGACCAATCCTGAACGGAATCCTCGAAATAAATCATCAGTTGGGAAAGGATAGCCTGCCAGCCCTTAATAGGC
>Ga0116163_1000752_pt1 | contig 21640 bp, 18 predicted proteins | sample AD_UKC107_MetaG_FD_89889 | JGI IMG/M metagenome (GOLD analysis project Ga0116163, IMG submission 89889) | Active sludge microbial communities of municipal wastewater-treating anaerobic digesters from Hong Kong - AD_UKC107_MetaG | ecosystem: Engineered > Bioreactor > Anaerobic > Digestate...
CCTTTCTTGTGCAGTTGCCAGACCGCACTCTTTAGTATAGCAAAGGGAGTTTTATTTCTCCATCTTCGGCATTAGCCTTTTTTTCTACCACTCGCCTAGCGAGTGGTTTTCTGGATACAACAAAACCCCGCTTGAACCACTTGCGTTCAAGCGGGGTTAATACTGGTTAATTCAAAAAAGTATATAATCCGCTAATAATTGACTTTTTAGGATAGTTATGGTAGGATTCAATAAACACTTTGGTGTACAGAAATATAAGATTTTATGGGGGTAAAATTGATGGGTTTATTTTTGAAGCGCGTTTGCGCAATTCTTTTGACCGCGGTGATTTGCCTAGGTCTGATGAGCGGCTGCGGTTCGGTTCTTCCCAAATCGGCGGAAATTCAAACGCCGCTGGTTGTGGCATACGATCCGTTTAACGGGAACTTCAATCCGTTTTATGCCGATGCGGCAAATGATCATGATGTTGTCGGCATGACACAAATCAACTTAATGACAACCGACCGGAACGGCGGCGTCGTTTATAACGCCATCGAGGGCGAGACGATCCCTTACAACGGAACTGATTACTTATACAAAGGTCCGGCGGATCTGAGTGTCACAATCAATGACGACGGGACGACTACATATCGCGCAAAGATCAGAGACGACCTCGTGTTCTCGGACGGCGTGAAACTGTCGGCAGATGACCTCATTTTCACCTATTATGTGCTCTGCGACCCTTCCTATATCGGCCCTTCCACGTTTTCTTCTTACAACATCGTCGGACTGCAGAATTATCAGACCCAGACCACCGATGCCGTCTATGCCGAATATGCGGCTCTGGCTGCGGAAATTTTTGCGTCCGGTCCGGATCATATATGGGCAGATACCGACGCTTGGACACAAGAACAGCAAGATGGGTTTTGGGCAATGCTGAAACAGGTTTGGGCGGCGGACATTCAGGGCTTTGCCGGTTATTTCGTCTCCGAATACGTCGGTGACTACGGTGAAATGATCCTCGGTAAAACACCGGAAGAAATCACCGCGAACGAAGGATTAAAAATCGCTTTCGCCACAGCTGCTTTGGAATTGGGCGGTATCGGTGAAAACGGTATATTCGGCACGATCTCCGGCAAGACATTCGATATCAACAACGGCGTTTACCCCACAATTGAAGATTTATATAACGAAATATTTGCTCAGTTTGAAGGCGATCCGCGGGGTTGGATGATGGCAACCGGTTCCGAAATCGATATCTTGGGAACGACAGCTGCCACATTCATCAGCAAGTACGGTCCATTGGATGAGAGCATGAATGGACAAGGTGTTGCGAATATCACCGGTATTAAAAAGCTCGATGATAATACGGTTGAGGTGACGACTGTGGATTATGAGGCCTCGGCTGTCTACGCCATCTTCGACGTCTTTATCGCTCCGCTGCATTATTACGGCGACAAATCCCTTTATGATTATGCGGGTAACAAGTTCGGCTTCACCTTCGGGGATCTGTCCGGTGTTCAGGCCAAGACCTCCGCTCCGGTGGGTGCCGGTGCCTACAAGTTTGTGAAGTATGAAGATAAGGTCGTCTATTTCGAAGCAAACGGGAATTACTACAAGGGTTGTCCGAAACTGCAGAATATACAGTTCAAAGAGATCAGCGAGGCCGATAAGATCACTTCGATTTCGTCGGGGACCGCTGATATTGCCAACCCGGTCGGCAGCAAAACCAATTTTGAAGCGATCCGACAGATCAATAACGGCGAACTGGACGGCGCTGTCATCATAACGGATTCCGTGGACTATCTCGGCTATGGTTATATCGGTATGAACGCCGACACGGTCAACGTCGGCGGAGACCCCTCTTCCGAGGCCTCCAAGAATCTGAGAAAAGGACTTGCAACCCTGTTTTCCGTCTACCGCGATGTGGCCGTCAACAGCTTCTTCGGCGATTCAGCTGCGGTCATCAACTACCCGATTTCCAACACCTCCTGGGCCGCTCCTCAAAAATCGGATGCGGATTATCAAACGGCGTTCTCTAAAGACATTGATGGGAATGGCATCTATGCCTCCGGCATGGATGCAGAAGCCAAATATGCCGCCGCTCTGCAGGCCGCTATCGGCTTCTTCAAAGCGGCCGGCTTTACCTTCGACGAGACCGCCGGGAAATTCACGGCGGCACCCGAAGGCGCAAAGCTCTCCTATGAAGCCCTGATTCCGGCAAACGGCGTCGGTATCCACCCGAATTTTCAGGTTCTGTCCAACACCGCTGCTGCACTCGAGACCATCGGATTTACGCTGAATATCTCCGACCCGCCGGATTCATCCGTGATTTTAAGCCAACTCGATGCCGGTACGCAGGAGATATGGGTATCGGCCTGGAGCGCTTCGATTGATCCGGATATGTACCAGATTTATCACAGTTCCTGCATTGCCGGCAACGGCGGTTCGGACACCAACTATTATCACATTGACGATCCGGATCTGGATCAATATCTCCTCGACGCCCGCAGCAGCGCAGATCAGGCTTATCGAAAGGCGACCTATAAGGCCTGTTTGGACATCATTCTCGACTGGGCGGTCGAAGTCCCCTCTTACCAGAGACAAAACATCCTCATCTTCAGCACCGAACGTGTCAATATCGATACGATCACCCCGGACATCACAACCTATTGGAGCTGGATGAACGGCATCGAGCTCCTCGAGGTTTATGAAGTTAAATAAATTCCCGATCACCCAAATCAAAAAAACCGCGCGAACGCAAAAGCGTTCGCGCGGTTTTTTTATTCAATCGTCCTCGGGATCTGTCGTGAGATCGGGAAACAGATCCAACAGGCCGTCGGCACCGAGCGGCAGTTTGTCCACCGTCGGCATTGCACCCGTCATCTCATTGGCCGAGGCCGTCGTGTTCATCGTAAAAATAGCGACGTCACGTTCCGGACTATGAGAGCGGCTGCGTTTTTTCGGATCCTTTTTCGGATCACCAATCATGAGACCAACCTCCCAGCCGAGAGTCGTTCATAGTGTTCGGCAAAGAGGAACATTTATACGCATTTGTTTTAAAATATCGACAAATTTTTATATTATTCTTTATAATTTTCCGCCTGCGAATTGAACAGTTTAAAATATAAACTGTCCTTTTTTGCCATTAAAGCCGCATGTGTGTCAAAGTCGGCCACGATACCGTCCTGGATAATCAGAATCCGGTCGCAGAAGACACTGCTCGACATCCGATGCGAGATATAAAACGCCGTCTTATCACCCACCAATTTATTAAAGTTGGCATAGATATCCGCCTCCGCCAGTGGATCGAGCGCTGAGGTCGGCTCGTCGAGAATGATAAGCGACGCGTTTTTATACAGCGCGCGGGCGATCGCCACCTTCTGACTCTCACCGCCCGATAGCTCCACACCCTCGGTCGAATAAGCCTTGCCCAGCATCGTCTTGACTCCTTTGGGCTGCGATTCGATTTTTCCTTTCAGGCCCACCTGCACCAACAGCTCGTCAATTTGACCTTCATTGGTCCCGCTGGGTTGGCAGGTGATATTTTCGTCAATGCCGAACGCGAACAGGCGGTAATCCTGAAATACCGCCGCGATGCGTGCCATGTAGCTCTCGTGATCGTATTCAAAAATGTCGGTGCCGTTGATTTTGATCGTACCCGAATCGGGCTTATACAATCGGCAGATCAGTTTGATCAGCGTCGTTTTACCCGCACCGTTCAGACCGACAATCGAGATTTTCTCGCCGCCTTTGATTTTAAACGAGATATTTTTCAATACCGGCTTTTCGCATTTGGGATAGGTAAACGTAACGTCATCAAATTCGATACTCTCGATATCGTCTTCGAAAACGGTATGCCCGCCGCTTTCTTTTTGATCGGGAATACGCATAAACTCGAAGAACGGATCGAGATAGCCGAGCATCTGATTGATCGTGATGATACTGTTGCCGAGCTGTGTGAAGGTCGTTGAAAAACTGATGGCTGACGAGACATACATGGTAAACGAGCCGAGGCCGATTTTGGGGCCTAAGCGGTCGGTGATCACGCGGATACCGACATAGCCGTAAGCCAGCGCCGCCTGCAGATCGCCGATGATACCCACCAGTCCGTTGAACCGCCCGTAACGGCGGTTGAATTTAGTGAACCAACTGTTGATATCGGCGTTATAATAGGTGATCCGGTCCGCAATCATCGGCGCCATACCGTAAAGCCGTGCGTCTTTTTGGATTTTATCGTCGAAAGTCAATCCGACATAATAGCCATAACGACGATTAACCGGAATCAGCTGTTCGAAAAACCTGAGCTGAAATTTCCTGAAACTCTGGTTGAACAAAAGCGTCGTGGCGAACGCTGCGCACAGCAGCAGTACCAACACCCAGCTTAACGTGAACATAACCGCCATCAAACCGATCAATGTCACCGCACTTTTGAGCGCAGTCGCCGCGTTGTTAATCAAATTTTCAAGTGCCGATTGGTTGCTGATGGCGAAGACGCCACGTTCTTTTAGGTCAAGATAATATGGGTCTTCAAGATAACCGTATTCGATGCTCATAATCTTATCGGCCATCGCACGCGACATACTTTGGCGCATATAGATATTTTTAACGTCGATCAATCGCTTAACCGTATTGGTTAAAAAAGCGAACAGCAGATTCCCGCCGATGATGAGACCGGCATACAACAGCAATTCCCGGGTGCGCATCTGTCCGACCAACTCGTCCACCAGAAATTTTGGCAGAATGACGTTCGCCAATATCTGACCGCCGCCGATCAGAGCATTTGCAATTAAAATGAGAATATAGGCCGGGGAGATTTTCCAAGCCAATGAGAAGAACAGCGCGAGTTTTTGAAGATTCTCGCCGCGTTTGCGTTTTTCTTTATCCATTCTCGGCGCCGCCCTCTCTGTAGTATTTCCCCTGCACCGTGAACATTTTATAGTAATTCCCGCGTTTGCGCATCAGCTCGGTGTGGTTGCCGTATTCGCTCAACCCGTCATTGTCAAACAGGGCGATTTTATCGCAAAATTTGGTGCTGGCCAGTCGATGAGAGATATAAATAGCCGTCTTTCCTTTGATCAAATGGCTGAAATCCTGATAGATTTCCGCTTCGGCCAATGCATCCAACGCCGCAGTCGGCTCGTCCATAATGACCATGTTGGCGTTTTTATAAAGTGCGCGGGCAATCGCCAGTTTCTGGCTTTCGCCGCCCGAGAGCAACGCACCGTTTTCGTCAATGATCTTCAGCATCATCTGATCCGGGCCTTTTTCAAAGCTTCCGATTTTTTCGGTAAGTCCGACCTTATCGATTGCAGCTCTCACGCGATCTTCATCGATTTCATCCGAGCGGCAGGCGATGTTCTCCTTGACGGTGAACGCAAGGATGTTGATCTCCTGAAAGACCACCGAGAACATCGACCAGAGCGCGAGACGATTATATGCATTCAAAGGCTGACCGTTAATTAAAATTTCTCCCTCCGTGACTTGAAACAACCCCAGTAATAATTTTACCAGCGTACTCTTGCCTGCACCGTTGATACCGACGATTGCAAGCCGCTCGCCTTTTTCGATTTTTAAATTCAGGTGTTGAAAGATATATCGATCCGTCTTGGGATACTTAAAGCTCACATCCTTGAATTCAATCTCAAGTGTATCGTTTTTGACCGCCGGCAGATCACCGCCTTTTTCTCCGAAATCTTTGTCCATGAAGACAAAGAAGTCATGCGCATACTGGCCTTCATTGATGACAAAAGTCACATTTTCGATCAACGTTTTTAATAATATGGATAAGGACACCATTGCGGCCAGATACATCGAGAAATCGGCAATCGACATACCAGCCCTCATTTTTACGATCAAAAGGCCGTAAGTCGCCACATCGCTGATGAGCAGCGTGAGCAGTCCGAGAAAGCCGAGCGCGTATTCCCGATTTTTGATGGATCGCCAAACATCGGTATAACCGCGAATCTCCGTCTCGAAGTTTTTTGAAATGCGATCGCGGAAATTATAAAGGCGGATATCCTTGCCATAGGAGAAATCATGTGTGGTGGTGTCATAATAACGGACACGGCGTTCGCCGTGCTTCAATTCGGAACGCTTGCCATACTGATAAAAATGCGACAGCCGCCCGATCAGATACACCGTACCGATGTTGGCGACCAAAGCGAGCAGAATCCAAAAATCCAGCATTCCGATAAAGATGATGAATGCAAGAGACGTCAGGAAAATCGCCGGGGTCTCGAACAGCTTATGATAAACGCCTTCGATTCCGTTCATGTTGCTGTTGGTGGATTCGAACGCCCTTCCGTTTTCCTCGGCAAAACTCGCATCTTCACAATATTTATAATCCATCGTCATCAGCTTGACGGCCATGTCCCGCAGATAATCGATGCGTACCATCGTCATGCGCGGATAGGTGATACCGTATACGACGTTTTTTAAAAAGCCGAACAGCGAGGCAGCCGCCAAAAAACCGGCGGCGATATATATAATATGTATAATCACAGGGTTTTCTGAGATCAATTCCCCGATCAGGAGTTTGGGCAGTACAACGGAAAATAAGGGATAAATCCCTGCAAAAATCGTATACATTATAAAATAACCCCAGAGCGACTTATCCACCGCCCCAAGATGCCGAAGTAACCGACTGATCGTTTTCCCCACCGGATAGGTATTGTCTCTCTTCAATTCGCGGGGCACCTCCGTTTTTATATGAAAAATATCATAACATCATTTTGGGCATCTTGTCAATGTTATCCAAAGATATTCCCGCGTTTTGTGTAGATTTTTTGTGGCTTGTCGTTACAAATTTAAACATTTGCGCATTTTTTGTGAAGAACTTATGACTATTCGTGGGGTTTGCTAAAAAAGTATTGACTTTTCACCGCTTGTTATGGTACAATCACACAAACTTTATCAGAATTGTAAAGTTGAATTACGAATTGGAGGTAGGTATTGATGAAATCGTCCCTCAAGCGCATTTTCGGAATCGCGCTGACGGCTGTTATGTGCCTCGGCATGCTTGCCGGCTGCGGCTCAGCCCTTCCGAAAACGGCGACAATCACAACCCCGTTGGTTGTTGCGTACGACCCGTTCAGCGGAAAATTCAGCCCCTTCTTTGCCGATACCGGATATGATCAGGACGTTGTCAGCATGACACAAGTCGGCCTGATGACAACCGACAGAAACGGTGGCGTCGTTTATAACGCCATCGACGGCGAGACCCGCTCTTATAACGGCACCGACTATACATATAAGGGCATCGCAGATCTTACGGTCACAATCGACGAAGCGGCCGACACCACCACCTATCGCGCGAAAATCAGAGACGACGTTCTATTTTCTGACGGCGAGAAACTGACTGCGGATGACATCATTTTCACTTATTATGTCCTCTGCGACCCGTCTTATGTCGGCTCGACCACTTTGTCCTCCTACAACATCGTCGGTCTGCAGAATTATCAGACACAGACCAGTGACGAAGTCTATGCAAAATATGAAACCATGGCAGCTGAGATTTATGCTGCAGGCGTTGATCATGTTTGGGCAGAGACCGATACTTGGACACAGGCACAGCAGGATGGTTTCTGGGCGACTATAAAGTCGGTTTGGATTGATGACGTCCAGGCCATCGTCGATTACTGCATGGCGAAATATGTCGGCACCTACGGCGAAGCCTATACCGGATTTACCGAAGAACAGATCCGCGCCGAAGTCGGCCTTCAGACCGCATTCGGTATGGCTATCTGGGGATACGGCTCCGTTGAGGAAGGCGTTCTGACGACCGCCGTCTCCGGCAAGACCTTCGATCTGGCCAATGGCGTTTATCCGACAATCAACGATTATTATGAAGAAGCTTACGCCGCATACGGCGGAGATCCTGAGGCTTATTGGTCCGTTGAAGCGGCCGACAGCACCGATGTTCTCGGCACTGCTTCCGCTAAGTTCATCCGCGAATACGGCTCCCAGGACGAGAGCATGGGCGGACAGGGTGTTCCGAATATCGCCGGTATCAAGAAGATCGACGATTATACGGTTGAAGTGACCACCATCGGTTACGAATCTCCCGCCATCTACTCCATCCTCGGCATCTCTATCGCCCCGTTGCATTATTACGGTGATACATCCCTCTATGATTATGACAACAATAAGTTCGGTTTCACCTTCGGCGATTTGTCCGGCGTTCAGGCCAAGACATCTACCCCGATGGGTGCCGGTGCTTATAAGTTCGTGAAGTATGAAGACAAAGTCGTCTACTTTGAAGCGAACGAGAATTATTATAAGGGCTGCCCGAAACTGCAGTACATCCAGTTCAAAGAAGTCAGTGAAGCTGACAAGATCACCTCGATCCAGTCCGGTGCGGTTGATGTCGCCAATCCGAGCGGCAGCAAAATCAAGTTTGAGTCCATCCGTGAGATCAACGGCGGCGAACTTGACGGCGCAGTCATCACCACCAGCTCTGTCGATAACCTCGGCTACGGCTATATCGGTATGAACGCCGATACGGTCAATGTCGGCGGAGATCCTTCTTCCGACGCTTCCAAGAACCTCAGAAAAGGCATCGCAACCCTGTTGGCCGTCTATCGTGACGTCGCCATCAACAGCTACTACGGCGATGCGGCTGCGGTCATCAACTACCCGATCTCCAACACCTCTTGGGCCGCTCCTCAGAAGTCGGATGCCGACTATTCGGTTGCGTTCTCCAAGGATGTTGACGGTAATGAGATCTACACCTCCGACATGGATGCGGAAGCCAGATATGCCGCCGCTCTCCAAGCCGCGATCGGCTTCTTCAAAGCAGCCGGCTTTACCTTTGACGATGCCACCGGTACATTCACTGCGGCTCCCGAAGGCGCCAAACTGACCTATGAAGCGCTCATCCCCGGCGACGGTATCGGCGACCACCCGAACTTCCAAGTTCTCTCCAATACAGCTGCCGCACTCGCTACCATCGGCATCACGCTGGAAGTTTCCGACTTGGCCGACTCCTCGATCCTCTGGGATCGCCTTGACGCCGGCACACAGGAACTCTGGACGGCTGCTTGGGGTGCTACAATCGACCCGGATATGTATCAGGTCTATTACAGCACCGGTATCGTCGGCAGAGGCGGTTCGGATTCCAACCATTATCACATTGATGATGCCAATCTGGACCAGTACATCCTCGACGCCCGTAAGAGCGCGGATCAGGATTACAGAAAAGCGACGTATAAAGCCTGCCTGGACATCATTCTTGATTGGGCAGTCGAAGTTCCGTCTTATCAGAGACAGAACATCATCATCTTCAGCACCGAGCGTGTCAACATTGATACCGTTACTCCGGATATCACGACATACTGGGGTTGGATGAATGATATCGAACTCCTCGAGGTTTACGAAGCCAAGTAAACCCCCTGAGGCAGTACTCAAAGTCAATCGTCTTGAGGAAAGCCCGCCGGTCGGTGGGCTTTCCTCGTAGATGATAATTTCAGGAAATCCTATCCGTTTTGCGAGGAGAAATTGCACACATGTGGAAGTTTTTGGTGAGACGCTTATTTCTGAGCGTAATTATTCTGTTTATAGTGGCCTTGATTATCTATACGATTTTGCGTTGCCTGCCTACATCGTATATCGAGGCAATTGCGCGGGAACGCTCTGCTCTGCCCGGCAGTAAGAGTTACAGCGAGGTTTTGGCGCAACTTAAAGAAGTTTATAAAATGAACGGTTCTATTCTTGAGGGCTTTTTCGCTTGGATCGGCGACTCGCTTCTCAAAGGTAATTTCGGGGATTCATGGGTTTATAACGTCCCTGTCATTGATAAATTCAAGGAAGTTATCTGGGATTCTTTTTATCTCGGCTTTGCTTCATTGATTCTTGAACTTGTCATCGCGATCCCGCTCGGAATTCTGGCTGCAAGAAAGCAGTACAGCAAAACCGATTACGCAGTCACCGTTTTTGCCCTCGTCGGCATCTCACTTCCGTCCTTTTTCTTTGCTACACTATTAAAATTGGTTTTCGCATTTAAACTCAATTGGGTGGAGCCTGTCGGTAAAGTCAGCCGGCTCCATGATCAAATGACCGCATTCGGGCAGGCTATGGACGTCTCGGCACACTTCCTGCTCCCCGTTCTGACGCTGACCATCGTCAGCATCGGCTTCCTGATGCGCTATACCAGAACCAATATGCTTGAAGTTCTCAACTCCGACTATATCCGTACGGCTCGCGCCAAAGGCCTTTCCGAGAATAAAGTTATCAACAAGCACGCCTTCCGCAATACTCTGATTCCGATCGTTACGATTGTAGGCGGCACTCTGCCCGGTTTATTCGCCGGCGCTATGATCACGGAACAGCTTTTCTCCATCCCCGGTATCGGTTATACCTCTTATAACGCAATGATAAAGGGTGACCTTCCGTTCTCCATGTTCTATATGTTATTTTTAGCCGCACTGACTCTGCTCGGAACGCTGATCGCCGATATTCTTTATGCCGTCGTCGATCCGCGGGTTCGCGTGAATTAGAGAGGAGGTGCTGGAAATGGACGACGAGAGAAAGAACACAAATATGCCGCCTGAGGATGAAAATATTCCTCCCAAAAACGAAATAGAAGAGATTCCCGCGGATGAAATCGATGAGGAGATCATCCAAGAGATCGCCCAAAACGAAGGTTCCTCCTGCCCCACCGGCACACTCGACGACGTACAACGTATCAAAGTTCTGTCACCGTCAATGATGGTTTTGAAACGCTTCATCCGCAATAAACTGGCCATCGCCGGACTGATTATCATTATTGCGATGTTCCTGTTCTCATTTGTCGGCGGTCTTGTACATCCGTTTGGTGAAACCCAAATCTTTTATAAAAAAGAAGACCAGTCCTCGCGATATGCCAGCGCCACCGTTAATAATAATTATTATTATGACGTTGCCGAAGGTAAGAGCTTCAATTCACTTGGCCTTGCACAGTTCATTCTTGCCCGCAATAGCGATAAACTGACATTCTCAGCCATGATCGATGGTCAGAATATGGATTTTTTGATCCAACAGATCGGCGAAGACACCTATCTGCTTAACAATGGCAGCCCGGTGGTCAACATCACTTTGATTGGCAGCGCGATGAATTATACGCCCGTTTCCGGGTTCAATCTTTCCGACGCATTTAAAACTGCATTTACGGAGACGTATAACGCCGGTGAAACCGTCTTCACTTACGGCGGAGAGCAATATGCAATTCAATCCTCTAAACGCGAAATCGTCATCTCTACCTTTGAGCCGGCTGTTTTGCTTTCAAAGAATATCTATGATACTTATTCTGCTGACTTTAAACCCGGCTTTGATTTCAAATTAGCTGCCGAAACAACCCTTACCGCTATGATAACTTCGATGGCCGAGCAAAATCTCCCACAGGCTACGGCAGAATTTGAATATAATGGCGAGACCTACAGCATCGAAGTTCGTTCCGATGCCGATTTATCGATCATATCCGCTGTCAAAGACGGAACCGCCACGCCGGTTGCCAATATCAGTGAGATTATTGTAACCCCGTATGCAAACGATATCTTCCTGACCGTCGAATACAAATCTTTGGTTACGAAAGCCATCAATGAAAACCTCACTGAATTTGACGCACTGGACAACAAGGGCGAAATGGTCCATTTTACCGTTGAACGCAAGGATCTTGAATATGTCATCCGTACCAACCTCACGACCGATTTAATCGATGCTTATGCATCACCGAGTGCCACTCACTGGCTAGGTACCGACGGTTCCGGCATGGACATGCTGGTCCGCCTGATGTACGGCGGCCGCGTCTCGCTGATGATCGGTTTTGTCGTTGTTATCATTGAAACCCTGATCGGCATTGTCATCGGCGGTATCTCCGGTTACTTCGGCAAATGGGTGGATACGATTTTGATGCGTCTGGTTGAAATCTTCAACTGCATCCCGACACTGGCGCTGTTCATCATCATCGGTACGGCGATGAGTGCCCTAAAAATTGACCCGACCGTACGAATATACCTGTTAATGATCTTATTAGGCGTCACCGGCTGGCCCGGCATCGCCCGTGTCGTCAGAGGCCAGATCCTCTCTTTGCGCGAACAGGAATTCATGACAGCCGCCGAGGCGAGCGGACTTTCGACCTCACGCAAGATCTTCAAGCACCTGATCCCCAACGTCATCCCGCAGCTGATCGTCTATGCGACCATGGGACTCGGCAGCATTATCCTCACCGAGGCAACCCTGAGCTTCTTGGGACTCGGCGTCAAATATCCGTATGCCTCCTGGGGCAACATCATCAACGCCGTCAACGACAGCTATGTGCTCCAAAATTTCTGGTTCGTTTGGATTCCCGCCGGTTTCCTCATCCTGCTGACGGTTCTGGGATTTAACTTTATCGGTGACGGTCTGCGCGATGCGTTTGACCCGAAGATGAAAAGGTAGGTGAACGGCTTTGAAGAAAAACGATAAAAAGACCATAAAAGGTGTCAACTACCTCTCTGCAAAAGAAGTGCGCGCGATTTCGAAACGCAACCGCAAGATCACCGATGAACTCGAGAAAAAACGCAACCGCAAAGACGTGCCGGTATCCGAATTCACCACCGTGATGCACGATCCTTCCAACGTCGTGGAGTTCGATGATCTGCACACCTATTTCTTCACCGATCTCGGTACCGTAAAAGCGGTCGACGGTGTCTCATTCAATGTCCCCAAGGGAAAAACCGTCGGCGTCGTCGGAGAATCCGGCTGCGGTAAATCGGTCACGAGTTTGTCATTGATGCAGCTTGTTCAGCGCCCTACCGGACAGATTGTCAGCGGTGAAATCCGTTTTGATTCCGGCGACGGCGTCTATGATATTTCCAAGGTACCGACGAATTTTATGCAGAAAATCCGCGGCAATATGATCTCGATGATCTTTCAGGAGCCGATGACCAGTCTGAATCCGGTCTTTCGGATCGGAATGCAGGTTGATGAGGTTATTACGCTGCACAATCCCGAGATGGATAAAGAGGCCGTTAAGGCCAGAACCATTGAAATGCTCAATCTGGTCGGCATCGCCAACGCCGAGGGTGTTTATAAAATGTATCCGCACGAGCTGTCGGGCGGTATGCGCCAACGTGTTATGATCGCCATCGCACTCGCCTGCAATCCCAAATTGATTATTGCCGACGAGCCGACTACGGCGCTCGATGTGACCATTCAGGCCCAGATTCTCGATCTGCTGCGCAACCTGAAGGACAAAATCAACGGCAGTATTATGCTGATCACCCATGACTTGGGCGTCATCGCGGAAATGGCCGATTTTGTGGTGGTTATGTATGCCGGCCGCATTGTCGAAAAAGGTACGGCGGCTGAGATTTTCGCCAACCCGAAACACCCCTACACCATCGGCCTGATGGAGAGTAAACCGGTCGTGGGACGAGTGACCGACCGACTTTACAACATCCCGGGTCAGGTTCCGAACCCCATCAATATGCCGAATTACTGCTATTTCAGAGACAGATGCGAAAAGTGTATCGAAAAATGCAGCGGTGAATATCCCGCCGAAATTAAAATTTCAGACACCCATTTCGTCTCATGCTATCTTTATGACGGGGAGGGTGCGGCAAAATGAGCGAACTGCTGAAAAAAAACGACTATAAGCCACTGGTGCACGAAAAGGAGAATCTGATCGAGGTCAATTCCCTGCGCACCTATTTCCCGATTAAAACGGGACTTTTCTCCCACGTTACGGGATATGTCAAAGCAGTCGACGGCGTCTCGTTTAAAATCAAACGCGGACAGACCATGGGACTTGTCGGCGAATCCGGCTGCGGAAAAACCACAATCGGTCGCACGCTGCTGCGTCTGACGCCCCATACCGACGGTGAAGTCCTGTTCGAAGGGAAATCCGTATTCAAACTCTCAAAAAAAGAACTCTTAGCCATTCGTCCGAAGATGCAAATCATCTTCCAGGATCCGTATTCCAGCTTGTCCCCGCGTATGCCGGTCGGTGAGATCATCGGCGAAGCGGTGCGCGAACATAATCTGGTTCCCCCGGATCAATTCGATAAATATATTACTTCAAAGATGAATGCCTGCGGACTTCAGGAGTATCATAAGGATAGATATCCGCACGAGTTCTCCGGCGGTCAGCGTCAGAGAATCTGTATTGCCCGTGCGCTTGCCCTCAATCCGGATTTCGTCGTCTGCGACGAACCGGTATCGGCACTCGACGTCTCGATTCAGGCGCAGATTATCAACCTGCTCAAAGATTTGCAGCATGAATTCAACCTCACTTACCTGTTCATCTCGCATGACCTGTCGGTCGTGGAGCATATTTCGGATACGATCGGCGTAATGTATCTGGGCTCGATGGTTGAAACCGGCACAAAAGAAGACGTTTTCCGCGAGCCGCTGCACCCCTACACACAGGCGCTGTTCAGCGCCATCCCCATGCCCGACCCCACGATTAAGATGAATCGGATCATCCTTGAAGGCAGCATCCCCTCCCCTGCAAATCCCCCTGCCGGCTGTAAATTCCACACCCGCTGCAAACACTGCATGGAAATCTGTAAAAATGTGATCCCCGAACCTGTTGACGTCGGAAACGGCCACATCGTAAATTGCCATCTGATCAAAAAATAAGCGGATTAAGAACTATAACGACGGCAACCGGCACCGTTAATCACCCAGTTCAAACTTGATTCAGGACGGCTGTTATGTTTCGAAAAAAAACCAAAAAAACATATGACGACGATGACGGGCGTGTGATAGCACCTATGAACGTCGACGGTATGCCTTGGTACCGAAAAGGTAAAAGCGATTCTTTACACGGTGAATCGCATGGCGATTCCGGTTCCAAAGAGCCGCCTCTGACGAGAAAAGAGACCTTGGTTTTAATTCTCAACGGTGCGCTTGCAGGTCTTGCTGTTGCATTGGTTCTCGGCGCGCTCGGTGCGCTGTTTATCCTGTTTCTAACGAATGTTTGGCTGAGATAAAATCCCGTAAAAAACAACTCATGCCTTGAGTTTACAAAATAAAGGCAACGTTCTCCGTTCCGCACCTGCTCTTCTTTTTTGATCTGCAGTTACTACATAAGGAGGTTCTCGTGGCAAAAAAGCGAATTAACTGGACTAAATTATTTATTTTTTTTGTTGTTGTGATACTTGTCGGCGGCATCGGCTGGATCGCAGGTTCTGTAATCTCTCAATATGACGTCACAAGATATGAGGATTCGGTCGATATTTTTATCGGAAAAGGCGTCGAAAACGGTGGGGTTACCGCTGTATATGGCGAACAAAAGACGCTGTTGAATAGTTCCAATTTTCAATCTATGCGTAATTTGCTTACGATCACCGAAAGGCAAAAGCTCTTATCCGCTCCGTCAACCGAAGGAAAAACATCGATCACGGTGACGGTGGACGAAAAGAATTACTTTGTCGCTTATTTTCTAAATGAAAGCGGTGACACGTATCTGCACACCTGTCTGGACGGCAAGACACGCAATTTCTTTGTCGACGGGCCGAAATATCAGATTTTCAGCAGAATGCTGAAATACATATCGCCCGAAGGCGTTTACGGTGCGAACGAATCAATATCATAATAAATAAATTATTTATTGTTTTACGATAAATATATATTGACATACGGATTTCTATATGATACACTGTTCTTATACTGAATCGTAAACGATTCAGAAACTTTCGTCTGAAAAGGAGAATGGTGTAATGGTTCACTCATTAATTGACTCGAAATTTTACAAAATCCTGCGTGTTGTTTTAAACATCGCCTTATGGATTGCAGCCGGAGCCTTTTTGGCCTCGTTTTTTCTGTTGCTGTTCAAGCCGGAAATGATGTCTAATCTGGTCTTAGACGGATTTTCGCTGAACGGGATTGATTATTCCGAAACGCCGATTTTAAAAATTATTTTTATTGCCAACACCGACATCATCATGCTTCTGGGTGTCTTCTGTGTATGGATGCTTCGCAATATTGTCAATTCGCTCAAAGCCGGTTCACCGTTTTCGACTGATAATGTCAGACGGATACGGCTGGTCGGATGGGCTTTATTCGTAACGGCGTATCTCAGACAGGCGGCCAGCTTCATGGCGGCAGATCAGGTAAGTCAGATGCTCTCTGAAAAAGGGCTGGATTCATTCATTCAGGCACAGTTTCGTATCATCCCCGAAGGCGCAGTGCTGGCATTTTGTGTTTTGCTGTTGGCCGAGATTTTCCGGTATGGCTGTATGCTTCAGGCCGAACACGACACGACCGTGTAGAAGGATGGTTTAATTATGCCGATTATCATACGTTTGGATCGAATGATGGCTGACCGGAAAATGTCACTGAACGAATTGTCGGAACGGGTCGGTATCACAATCGCGAATTTATCCAACTTAAAAACCGCCAAAATCAGCGCTGTGAAACTCAGTACGATGGAAGCCATTTGTAAGGCGTTAAATTGTCAGCCGGGGGATTTGTTTGAATACCGGGAAAAATGACAGATTGCTATTTGTTTTTTATTGTTATAGAAAAGGACAGGTGATGAACCTGTCCTTCTTTTATTTCACCCTATAAAATTTCAAAATGCCTGTTTAGATAATCAAGCGTCCAGCTTTTGCCGCGAATGATGTCGGCGGCGAGAAGGCCGTAAATATTTTCGTATTTCGAGGGAAAGATCCGCCTGTTGACAGCAGGTACGTTTTGCAATTCGACCCTGTAACGACCGATTTCAATCTGGAAATCAGCCGCTTTTCGCACAATTTCTTCTCTCGTACCGTCTACTCCGACGGTGGTCTCGGCATATTCGCTGTCACTTGAAAGCGTCTGATAATAACGATCACCCAATACCGTGCCTGTGTTGCCCGAATCAAATCCGAACAGCACTTTTTTACCGTTTAATGTCGCATGGAGGATGGGCATGTTGTCCCAATCCGCCATCTCGGTATATTTTTTGCCCGCAGTCGGCTCGGAAACCGCCATTGCCGATCTTTCACTGTCGTACCGCCATGTAAAATGTTCAAGAACATCCCACCCCAACAGTCCGTTGATGATAAAATGAGTGCCTTTGTCATCGGTCCCGAAGTCGAGGGTTTCATCCTCCACTACCACCGCTTTTAATTTGCTGACAACATGAGCCCCGATTGATAAATGCGGAATAATGACGGTATCGGCGGTAAACTGCATACCGGCGTTCCCCGCCCCTTTGACGGTTTCGGTATGCCGGACTGCATTCAGTTTTTCGGCGGCAGATCGGCTGATCAGCGTTACGGATGCGCCGGAGTCGAAAACCAGCGGTATCGTGCTTTGACCCGATTTAACCGGAATCAGAAGCAAAGCATCCAAATGACCGGTCGGCAGTGTGCAGGTCTCTTTTGCATAATCGATGTTCATTTCGACGCTCCTGTCTCGCAGACAATCAACGGCACGTTCATTTCGTCGGGGGTGAAACCGGCGTGAGCAGCCTTGAAACTGTGCGAATCGGTTCTCGGTGCGGCGTCGATGGAAATTTCACCGGTTGCGACGGCCAGATAATCTCCGAGGAAGCCCAACGCACGTGGGTGGGGTTCTCCGTCTCCGAATAACTTTTCGGCGAAGACTTTTTCCTTGGAAAGTAGTAAGTAATCGTTGCCGAACTGTGCGGTAAAGGCTGTCTCAAAATCCTCTTCCCTGCCCGGTTTGACAAAGAACGTCAGCGCCCGTGGCTCGATCGAAGGCATACGGGAAAGGCAATCCATGATCTCGGGATATTCGGGGAGATAGCGCCATTCAACATCGATCAAGCCATGATCGGCAGTGATTACAATCAGCGTGTCGGTTAGATCAGAGCAAAGTTTCTCGACCTTTTCATTGATTTGGACGATATCGTTATGTACTGTTTCGTGCATCGTGCCGAGATCGTGCATATCGTAATCCGGCTGGGGCCAATAGGTGTGGATATAATTGCGCTGCGGTTCGGCGCAGAGGGTTTTGACCGTCTCACAAATTTCGTCGATACTCTGGCTCTTATAAATTGAAAACGGCGATACAGACGAGGCCTTCACTTCCCCGCCGGTCGCAGACTTAATCTTATTGTAAATACTCTCATACGGGATATAGCGCCGTGCGACATTATAATCAGCAGCGGGCTGACCGTCGGAACCGGAAATCGTGTTCGGGAAGACGCTGACATTTTTATCGAGTTCCTTGAAATATAAACTCCAGCCCAGCCAACCGTGTTCAATCGGGGCAAGACCGCTTTCAAAGCTCGTGATTGCGGAGACTGTTGTCGGCGGGAACACCGAGGAGATGGTTCCTTTTAAATGGCGGCGCAAAAAGGCATCCTCGGGCAGATGCTTTTTCAATATCGCCGTACCCAAGCCGTCAAACAGCATTACGACAACGTTTTTATAATTCTTTTCGAGCAAGCTGTCCAGTGTTTGCAAAGTCCGATACGGAGTGTGTACTCCGTAATGTCTCTGCACCGAGGCAATCAAGGCCAGCAGGCCGTTGTCGTAATCGACCGGAATCTTACGATCATATTTTTGAAACAGGTCATCGATATAAGGAAAGAGGTCTCTGCCGATGAATTCACCGCGCTCGATCATCTCGTTGATTTCCCGACTTGTTGACCACTTGGCGTCACAGGTCTCGCCCTCCTGAAAGATGACCGATTCAATCGAGCAATCACAGGAAAACACCCAAACATCTGAAAAATCGGGGAAATTGTGAAATTGACGGCGTACACTGCGAAACAAACGACCGTTATCGGGGTTTAATTCGATTCCGAGTTCTTCCCTGGCTTCGCGCACCGCAGCCGTAATGCTGTCCTCACCGGACAGTGCAGAACCGCCGGTACACTCCCACATACCGGCAAACGGTTTGTTCGGCGTACGTTTTGAAATCAACCATTCACCGCGTGAATTGCGCACCCAGACATGTACGACCAGGTGATATTCATCCTGCCGCATCAGCTGCCCGCGTTCGAGCGTCTTGCCGGTTTTATTTCTGCCTTTGTCGTAGATGTCCCACAGTTCGGCCATTGAAACCTCCTTTTTGTACGAAAAAGCGGCTTGTAAAAGCCGCAGGTTGGAAATGAAAGTGAGAATTCGTAAGTCGTTATGCGGCAATCCCATTCGCATGGTTTCTGGATTGCTTCGTCGCTACTCTCCTCGCAAAGACGGATAAGATTTCAAAAAACGAGTTATTTTTCCAGTTTAACTATGGCTTTTTTGACCGCACGAGAGAGTTGGTCGGGGCACGAGGTCGCTTTTCGTCCGCACCGGATACCCGAGAGTTTTTGAATCAGCTCGTCGGCCGGCATTCCGTCACACAGAAGACCAATGCCTTTGAGGTTTCCGTCGCAGCCGCCGATGAAGCGAATGTCGGTGACTTTGTTGTCGGGGGTCAAATCGAATTCGATTCTGCGGCTGCAGGTTCCCTCGGTGAGATAGGTATATTTGCTCATTTACTTGGTTACCGCCTTTGCCACACCGTCTTCGATTGCAGCTTCGGCAACCGCTTTGGCGACCGCTTCGCCAAGTCCTTGTTCAAACGCGCCGGGGATAATGCGCTCTTTGGTGATGTCACCGGTGAAGTCTGCGATGGCCTGTGCCGCCGCACGCTTCATTGCGGGTGTGATATCGGTTGCGCGAACCGAAAGCGCGCCCTTAAAAATGCCCGGGAAAGCCAGAACATTGTTAATTTGATTATAATAATCCGAACGGCCCGTTCCGACAACCGATGCGCCCGCTTCGAGAGCGTCCTCGGGTGCGATCTCAGGCACCGGATTCGCCATTGCAAAGACAATCGGAGCCTTTGCCATGGTCTTGATGTCTTCCTTGGTCACGAGATTGGCCACCGAAAGCCCGATGAATACGTCGGCACCGACAAGCGCGTCTTTAAGACCGCCCTTGATACCGCGCGGGTTGGTACGGGCAGCCAGCGCTTTTCGGTGCTCATCCTTCATACCGTCTTCGGTGATGATGCCTTTGCTGTTGCAGATGATAATATCGGCAACGCCCAAGCCCTCAAAAAATTCCGCGACTGCACAGGCTGCCGCTCCTGCACCGCTGAACACGGCTTTGAGCTTACTGAGCTTGCGGCCCGTCAGCTTGCAGGCATTGATTAATGCCGCTCCGGCAACCACTGCAGTGCCGTGCTGGTCGTCGTGGAAAATCGGAATATCGCAGCATTCGCGCAGGCGTTTTTCGATTTCGAAACAGCGGGGCGCGGAGATGTCCTCCAAATTGACGCCGCCGAAACTATAAGAGATCAATTTGACCGTGCGCACGATTTCGTCCGGGTCCTTGCTGTCGATGCAGATGGGGAATGCGTCGACGCCGCCGAATTCCTTGAACAGTGCGCATTTGCCCTCCATGACCGGCATCGAGGCCCGTGGGCCGATGTCGCCGAGTCCGAGGACCGCCGTGCCGTCGGTGATGACAGCGACCATATTCCAACGGCGGGTCAGGTCGAATCCGCTTTCGGGATCTTTTTCAATCTGCTTGCACGCGTCGGCCACGCCGGGCGTATAAGCGAGAGAAAGGGATTCTCTGCCGTCCAGTTTTACCCGCGAGACGACTTCGATTTTCCCTTTCCATTCATAATGTTTTTCAAGTGCGTTTTTGCTCTCCGTCATAAATTAATCGCTGCCTTCTGCTGTTTTTGTTTTCTGTTATACAAGGCCTTGACCTCGATTTCTGTTACCGTATTGTTGCCGATCGGCCGAATCGGCGTCTCGTACATTCCGTGGAAATCCGAACCTCCGGTCATGACCAGATCATATTGCTCACAGAGCTGTTTTATGTTTTCTTTACAGGCGGCGTTATTGCGGAAGTGTTCCCATTCGATACCATCCAAACCCAGGTCTGCTAATTTATCAACAAGGTCTAGGTTGTCCGATTTTCCGGGATGCGCCAACACCGCAAGCCCGCCTGCGCTCTTGATCAGCTGCATCACTTCGGTATAATCCCCGCAATCAAGCGGAATATCACAGGATTTTCCTTTACCGAAAAAAGCGTTATACAGATCGCCGTAAATTTTATCGGTATATCCGCAGTCCATCAGCGTATGCATGATATGTGCCTCATAAACAGTGGTGCAGCCTTGCGTGTGTAGCATCACCATCTGCGGATTGATAGGTAATTTTTCGCAGATTAATTTAATTCTCTTTTCGAAAATTTGTTTACGGGTGTCCGACATGCGTTTGAAATAACCCTCCAGACGATCGGGATAATCGGGCAAATAGCATAACAGGTGGACATCTTTGCCCGTCTCCGGGTCTAACGCAGTCAATTCGACGCCGGGAATCACTTCGATGCCCAGCCGTTTTCCGACAACGACGGCACGGGAAACGCCGCCCATGGTATCACAGTCGGTAATGGAGAGAAATTTCATTTTCAGCCGCGCCGCCACCATCAGAAGCTCCGCGATTCCCAGGGAACCGTCGGAAATCTTTGTGTGGCAGTGTAAATCCGCACGCATGATCAAAGCCATCCTTTCGCAGAGCGTCTACTCTGCTTTTCTTGTGAAAGCACAGATATCACCAGTTTGAAATCTATCGAGTCACGAGTCTATTATACTACAATTTTTCCGCAAAAGCAAGCTGTAGGATTACAATTGATGTGTTACAAAAGGGAGGAGGAAAAAAAGAGTAGCGAATGGGAAGCACCTGTGATACAGTTAATTTGCAATAACAACTGACAGGAGGCAACCCATTCGCCATGAA
>Ga0116163_1000754_pt1 | contig 21577 bp, 26 predicted proteins | sample AD_UKC107_MetaG_FD_89889 | JGI IMG/M metagenome (GOLD analysis project Ga0116163, IMG submission 89889) | Active sludge microbial communities of municipal wastewater-treating anaerobic digesters from Hong Kong - AD_UKC107_MetaG | ecosystem: Engineered > Bioreactor > Anaerobic > Digestate...
AACATATTAAAAGCCAAGATGCTCTCTTCGAGGCATCACGGCGTTGACGACATCATCATCCAGTAAAAATTTACCAACGCCCGAGTTCCATCCGGCTTTGAGGTCGGAGGGCTGACCGTTGGCGATGGATATAGCATTCAACTAGGTGAAATAATGGGAAAGGGTATGTACGCGGCCAGGAAACTGGAGAGCGACCGCAAGAGCTTCCGGTGGAGTGATACAAATTACAGCCGGAGGGCACTGAAGCTGAACGTCAAAGCCGACCCCCTGGGCGGCGCGCCGAGGGCTCGAGGCATAGTCCTGGAGAAGGTCGGCGTCGAGGCGAAACAGCCGAACTCCGCCATCAGAAAGTGCGTCCGGATCCAGCTGATCAAGAACGGTAGACAGGTCACCGCCTTCTGTCCGGGAGACGGTGCCATAGGGTTCATCGACGAGCACGATGAGGTCGTGGTGGAGAGGATCGGCGGCAGGATGGGCGGAGCCAAGGGAGATATCCCCGGGGTCCGGTTCCAGGTGGTCGCCGTAAACAACGTGGCCCTGGACGAGATGGTCTCAGGACGGAAGGAGAAGCCGGTGAGGTGATACGGTGAACGCGAAGATCTTCAACAAGTGGGATCCCGAGGAGATCGAGGTGGAGGATCTCAGCATAAAGCGCTATTTTAACCTCCGTCCCATGGTCGTGATGCATTCAGGCGGCAGGCACGCAAGACAGCAGTTCAAGAAGTCCGAGCAACACATCGTCGAGCGGCTGATAAACAAGATGATGCAGGGCGAGGACAACACCGGCAAGAAGATGAAGACCTACAAGATTGTGGAGGAGGCCTTCGACATAATCCACCAGAGGACCAAGGAGAACCCCCTCACCGTCTTTGCGAAGGCCGTATCCAACGCCGGTCCCCGCGAAGAGGTGGTCCGTCTCAAGTACGGCGGGATAACCGTCCCCAAGGCCGTCGACACCGCCCCCCAGAGGAGGGTGGACGTGGCCCTGATGTTCATCACCACCGGCGCCAAAAGGTCGGCCTTCAAGTCCAAGCGTTCCGCGGCCAGCTGTCTCGCCGACGAGATCATCTCCGCCTCCAAGGGCGACGTCCGGAGCTTCTCCATGAACAGGAAGGACAGCGTGGAGCGGGTCGCCAAGGCGGCACGGTAAAGCACGATAAAGATCAACCGGGGATGAGGCGTTTCGCCATTGTCCTGCGCTTCAGCCCCCAAAACCTCTATTTTATTTGAACCGTTTGACGAAGGACTTGTCGATCCAGCTCTTGAAGGTGTAGATGATCCTCTTGGGGATGGGGACGCAGAGGTCGCCGTAAATCCCCACCGCACAGCCGCATCCCGTGGAGATGAGGGCCACGGGGCTGTCGGTGGACGCCCTTACCGAGTAAGGCTTGAGGTCCGTGCCCCTGGCCACCCGGGCCAGGTTCCTCGCGGTGTGCTTCGCCTGGATCTCCGCCTCCATCCCGGTCTTGGTGGCCAGCTTTCCGTCGATCTCGATCCAGGCGCAGTCTCCGATGGCGAAGACGTCCTCGCAGCCCCGGACTCTGAGGTACCGATCGCATAAGATCCAGCCGCTCCTCTTGGGGAGGTCCAGCCCCTCGATGAGGGGGGCGGGCCTGATCCCCGCCGTCCAGATGGTCATCTCGCAGTCCAGGGAGCTTCCGTCGGCGAAGGTGACACCTCCCTCCCGGATGGAGGCGACCTGCCTATTCGTCAGCACCTCCACCCCCTTTCCCGCCAGGATCTTCTCCATCAGGATGGAGGCATTCTTTGAGAGGGTCGGCAAAAGTCGGTCCATCATCTCGACCACGGATATCTTGCAGTCGGTGTTATCGGCAAGAAAGCAGGCCGTCTCTATTCCGGTGGGGCCCGACCCGATCACGGCGATCTTCTTGGGCCGGGTCTTCTCGACGAACCGCCTGGCTTTGACCGTATCCTCCAGGGAGTTGATGGAGAAGGCCTTCTCTGCGCCCTCGACCCCGAAGTAGTTCTGGACCGCTCCGGGGGCGAGGACCAGGATGTCATAATTGAGGTCGTTTCTTTCGCAGACCACCCTCCTGTCCGCGAAGTCGATCCTGAGGGCCCGGTCCCTCACGTGGATGGCGTCCATCTTCTTGCAGAAGGGGTCCAGGGGGGCGGTCATGTCCTCGATCTCAATATCTCCTCCCAGGTAGTCGGGGTAGAGTGCCTGGCACTCGATCCTCTCCTTCGGCTCGACGAGGACAAGGTCCAGCCCCTCTTTGGTGGCGGCGTTTCTCACCAGCTCCGCTCCGCCGATGCCGCCGCCCACCACCACCACCCGCAGGAAATCCTGCTTCTGCAAATTCATCTGCCGCATCTCTGTATCAGACCGGAACTTATCCTCTGGTCATCGGTCATAAGGTCTTCGATGAGCAGGTTGCGATCCAGGGACGATCTCGATTAGGGTTAGTCCGATTGATGGCAAAATTCATATGACCATCGTCGATCTGTAACCGTCGATCTGGAACCATCCGCCCGTATTTTTCCCGTATTTTTCTTCCGCAACAGGTGTGTTCCTTGCTGTCATCCTATCTTGAGGGGCGGGAGATCTGCCGGCTCGGAGAGGGATTCATCTCTATATTTTTCTTTTCTATTCTTCAACCGAAACTCATAGCATTATTCTTATCTATAACGAATAACTATTTAGGATTGCACTTCATAATTGGATCAAAGGAGGTGAGAAACCCATGAGCCTGAGAGTCAAGATCGCCTTGACCTATGCGATACTCTATCTGATGACGGCTTCCCCAGCCCTTGCAATAGTTGTAGTTAAGAGGATTACGTTCTAGGGACGGGAAGCCATCGTTTATTTATTTTAAATGTTCTCTCCCTAAAAGGGAGCTAAGATGATAAAATTTACGGTTTGTTGGTCCAATTCTCTAGCCGGAACGCCTCCCCCTTTGCTCATCATCTTCTGCGAATGATGGAGAAGGATGCCGAGGTCTGAGAGAGGACCGGCCCGTCGGCGGAGTCGGCCGTCACCCTCCCTTCGGCAAAGGCGACCTGTCGTCCCAACTTCACCACCCTCCCCCGGGCGACGACCTTTCCCTCCCGGACCCCCAAAAGGAAGGAGGTGGTCTCCGATATGGTCGCGATGCGATCGCCCGGATCGAGGATGGTGAAGAGGGCGAGGGCCATGGCCTCGTCGGCGAGGGCGGTGTATATCCCCCCTTGCATCCACCCCGCGCCGTTTTTCATATCGGGGCGCACCTCCATGGAAAGCTCAGCCTCTCCGTCGCCGAAGCTGGCGACCTCGATTCCCATCATGGTGAAGAAGGGGTTTGCCTCCCTCCCCCTCTTTCGAATCTCTCCGAGATAGCTCATTTCATCGTCTCCACCATCAAAACCGGTCTGTAAAAGCCTTTTGGATGGTCTATTCGAGAGCGTCTCCGAGACGAAAAGGACCCCTGTGAGACCGTCTTCTAGACCAAAAAGAGATATCCGTTCGGGTTGAAGGATCTGGTCATGGCAGGGAACACCTTTGGCACCATCTTCAAGATCACCACCTGGGGCGAGAGCCACGGAAGGGCTGTCGGCGTCGTCGTCGACGGCTGCCCCGCCGGGCTCGCCCTCTCCGAGGAGGTCGTCCAGGGAGAGCTGGACCGGAGGAGGCCGGGCCAGAGTTCCATCTCGACCACGAGAAAGGAGGAGGATCGAGTCGAGATCCTCAGCGGCACCTTCGATGGGGTTACGACGGGAACTCCCATCTCCATGCTGGTCTGGAATAAGGATGCGAAGTCGAGCGCCTACGACGCCCTGCGGGACCGGCCCCGTCCGGGCCATGCCGATCTGACCTACCTCGCTCGGTACGGGGTCCGGGACCACCGGGGTGGGGGAAGGGCTTCGGCGAGGGAGACCGTCGGGCGGGTTGCTGCAGGCGCCGTCGCCAAGAAGCTCCTGGCCGAGAGCGGGATTGAGGTCGTCGGCTACGTCCTTGAGCTCGGGGGCGTCCGGGCGGATCTTCCAGACGGCCTGGATCCATCGGCCCTGAGGGAGGCGGCCGAGAAGAACCCCGTCCGCTGCCCGGACCAGTTGGCTGCGAAGGAGATGATCCGGGCCGTTGAGGAGGCCCGGGAGGCTGGCGACAGCCTGGGCGGGGTCGCCGAGATCGCAGCTGTCGGCGTCCCCCCAGGGCTGGGCGAGCCGGTCTTCGATAAGCTCGACGCGGACCTTGCCTCCGCCCTGATGGGGATCGGGGCGGTCAAGGCCGTGGAGATCGGGGCGGGGGTCGAGGCGGCCCGGATGAGTGGGAGCGAGATGAACGACCCCATCCTCCCGGGGCCCGAAGGGCCGAGGTTTGCGACCAACTGCGCCGGTGGAATTTTGGGCGGGATATCGACGGGCTCCCCCATAATCTGCAGGATCTCGGTGAAGCCCACCCCCTCCATCTCGCGCCCCCAGAGGACGGTGGACCTCTCCACGGGGGAGGCGGCCGAGATCGAGATCAAAGGGAGGCACGATCCGGTGATCCCCCCGCGGATCGTACCCGTGGCCGAGGCGATGGTGGCCCTGGTCCTGGCAGACCACCTTCTGAGGCTCCGGGCCGCCAGGATCTGAGATCCCGGCCAAATTTTATATCGCCCGCCCCAAGATCGATGAATCATGCAGAAGGAGTTTCACACCCTCCTCTCCCTGGATGAAGCGAGGAGGATCATCCTCGCCGCCGCGCCGAAGGCGGGAGAGGAGACTGTACCCCTGGAGAGGGCCGCGGGCCGGGTCCTGGCAGAGCGGGTCGTCTCCAAAATCGACGTCCCCGGCTTCGACCGGGCGGCGATGGACGGCTACGCCCTGCGGTCCGCCGAGACTCTGGAGGCGAGGGAGGACCGGCCCGTCCCATTCGCCCTGGTCGGTCGGGTCCCCATGGGGAGGACGCCCGAGGTCGTGGTGAGGGAGGGGGAGGCGGTCGAGGTCTCCACCGGCTCCATGATGCCCGCAGGGGCGGACGCCGTGGTCATGGTCGAGCACGCCGAGGTTGCGGGTTCGACCCTCCTCATAAGGCGGGCGGTTCACTTCGGCGAGAACGCCCACCGGGCCGGGGGGGACGTCGCCTTTGGCGAGACGGTCCTCCTCCCCGGAAGGAGGCTCTCGGCCCGGGAGGTCGGCCTTCTGGCGGCGGTGGGCCGAAGGGAGGTGTTGGTCCGGTCCCTGAAGGTGGCCGTGGCCTCGTCGGGGGACGAGATCGTCCCTCCCGGCTCGGAGCTTTTGCCGGGCAGGATCTACGACATAAACTCCTACTCCATAGCCGCGGCCGTCGAGGAGTGCGGCGGTACTCCTCAGATCTTGGGGATCCTCCCCGACGACCCCGACTCCATGGCCGAGGGGCTGTTGGCGATGGCCGAAGAGTCCGACCTGGTCCTGGTCAGCGGGTCCACCTCGGCCGGGATCGGGGACATGGTCTACCGGGTCGTGGAGGAGCTCGGCGAGATCAAATTTCACGGGATCAACCTCAAGCCTGGAAAGCCCACTCTCTTCGGGACGGTCGGGGATAAGCCCATCATCGGCCTTCCCGGATACCCGACCAGCGCCCTGACCGTCTTCGGCCTTCTGGCGGCACCATTCATCAGGAGGGCGGTGGGAACCGAGTACCTGGCTCCCCGGGCCAGGGGGAGGCTGGCCAGGCCGGTCCGCTCCGAGGGAAGGAGGCAGATGCTGACGGTTGGGATCGTCGGGGGCTGGGCGTACCCCGTGGACAAGGGGAGCGGCTCCATCACCACCCTCGCCCTGGCCGACGGCTTCATCGACATCCCCGATCGGGTCGAGCACCTGGACCGGGGCGAGAAGGTACTGGTTCAGCTCTTCGGTAACGCTCCGGAGGCGGCCCTCCTGGTGGAGGGGGAGGACTGCCCCCGGCTCGAATCCATCGCCGCTGCCCTCCCCTTCGAGATCAGGGTTGTCGCCACCGGGAGCAGGCGGGGCGCCATCTCGGCGGAGGACGGGGTCGCGGACATAGCAGTCGTCTCCCGGTCGGTGGGGCAGGAGCCCCTCTGGGACGATGGCGTTCTCGAACCCGTCGGCGGCTATCGCAGGGAGCTGGTGATGATGGCAGAAGACCCGGAGATCCTCGACCTCGCCGGGGCGGATTCCAAGGTCGTCGGCTGGTCCAGGGATTCGGAGATGAGCCGGATCTGGAGACGGGTCCTGGCGGATTCGGGCCATCCGTCGGCGAAGCTCATCGGCCAGGCCCGGTCCCACGCCGCCGTCGCGGCGCAGGTCTTGGCAGGCCGCGCAGACCTGGGGTTCGGCGTCCGGGAGGTGGCCCAGGAGGCGGGGCTGGCTCTGAGGAAGGTGGCCGAGGACGAGATAATGTTTCTCGTCCGTCGCGATAAGAGGGATCTGGAAGCGGTTCGGGCATTTCTGGAGGCGCTGGAGTCTCAGGAGAACTGCAGAAAAAATAAATATCAGAACCGCCGATGGAAGTCCTGAAATAAATTTTCTTCCAGGAGGGTATCGTAGGATGCGAAAAATGGATCTGCTTTCGGCCTGCTTATGCGTTGCCGCCATACTCTGCGTCGTCTGCTTATCGGCATCGGCCCAGGATGGCGAGAGGCCCGAGACGGGCACCTTCATCAGGGACTGGGAACGTAACGGCTACGGCGTTCTGGTGGTGGAGAACAACAACCCCGTTGAGGACAACGATACGCGGGATGCCGTAGCCATGCTCATCGATGACAATGATACGCCAATATTGGCTGTCTACGTCCGGGAGGGCGAATCCTTCGAGATAAACGGGATCGAGGATGGAGTCTACGACTTTTACTTCACCGTAGGCGACGATTGGGACGACGAGTCCGCCAGCTTCTCCGAGCCCGAGTTCTATCGGACCGATAGCCCTCTACCTTTCGAGACCGAAGAAAATGAGACCCAGGTGCTATATTCTCAGTGGACTATATCCCTGATGGAGGTTCCCGGCGGGAACGTGGATAAGGTCACTGTACCCGAAGATGAGTTTCCAGACCTGACCGAAACCTGACGAAACCGTTTGGGTCCAGGCCGTCGCCCCTAAGGAACGGCATCAACGAGGTGACGACGCATTCGGTGCAAGGGGCGGGGATCTATCTTCTTCCTCGCCTACCTTCTCTTCACCTCAGATCCAGGACCATGGGCACGGACCGGATGTGATCCCCGTCCCGCTCGGCCCCAGCCTTGCGAAACCCGAGCCTCTCGTAGATCGCGACGGTGTTCGGCGAGGAGTTGACGGTGACTCGCGAGAGGTCCGGTTTTCTCCTCTTAGAGATCGAAAGACTCCGCCGCAATAGCTCGCCTCCGACGCCGTTGCCCTGGAGCTCGCCCTCCACGAAGAGGAGGGTGACATGGCCGTCGTCCCTCACCTCGATCATTCCCGCGATCTCGTCGTCGGCGAGGGCGAGGAGGACGATGTGGTTCCACCGCGATCGGAGCCGGAGGAGATGGGGGTCGGCGTAGCTCCGAAACTCCCGACGCCCTTCAGCGGAGAACTGGGGGGCGACGAATCGGTCGAAGACCCGGAGGGCGAGTTCGGAGACCATCCTCTCCTCGCCTGGCTTCATCGGCCGAAACTCCATTCATCCGCCCCTGGACCGCTTCAACTTCCTCTCGTAGTAGCTGAGGGGGTGGTTGATCCACCGGCAGAGCCGGTCCTCGCCGGGGCAGTTCCCGTAGGTGGCCATGGTGGCACAGGAGGGGGGCTTGTAGGCGGTCCCGCCTCTTCCCGCGATGTGCTCGACCTGGTAGCGGGTCTTCTCCTGGTCGAAGTCGGGGCTGGTGTTGAAGACCCCGACCACCTCGTCCACGGTCATCCCCACCGCCAGGAGGAAGGTGGTGAGGGCGAACCGGGCGGTGTGGGCGAGGTTTGCGCCTTTCGCCACCTGGGCGAGGAAGCCTCGGATGCAGGGGGGGAAGGCCTCCTCGGTCACCTCGCCGAGGTCGACCTTCTCCTCCGCCCTCTTCACCGAGAGCTCCTCCTCGATTCTGGTCAGGTCAACGCGGAGCTTCTCGCATATCGCCGGGGGGACGGGGAGGGGAAGGCCCCGACCGACCCGATCTTTCGCCCTCTCCTCCAGAAGCCGCGCCAGCTCGTGACCGGTTAGAGCGACCCACCCCGCCTCCAGGGATCGGTTGACCAGCTTCCAGCCTGGGCTGTGCAACCTCGCCGCCCCCTTGAGGTAGTCAGAGAAGTGGACCCTCAGGCCTGCCTGGTTGGATTGAGGGAATACCTCCAGGTCGCGGGCGAGGAGGATGAGGTCTTGAAGGCTCTCTGTGCCCATCTTCCGGCTGGCCAGCTTCGCCTCGGCGAGGGCGTACCTCCTGGTCAATAGATCGTCGTTGAGGCATGACACCATCACCCTGGCCAGGGGGTAGGAGAGAAGCTCCGCCAGGGGGTGGGCCCTCTCGTCGGAGATCTCACCCCGGACGGCGCCGAGCACCCGGCCGAGGGCCCTCCTCCTCACCAGGCGGGCGAGCCTGGGCTCTCGGTTCGGCTCTTCCAGGAGCCCCTCCAGGGAGTAGCCCGTCTCCTCCACCCTGGCCGCCGCCTCGCGGGAGAATGGGTAGTCGGAGAGGCTCATTCCTGCTCAATTCTGGGGGCGAGGAGGTAGTTTATCTCGACCCCCTGGCCGAGCTTGAAGCTGATCCTCAGGGGATAGTCGACTCCCATCTCCAGCTTCACCTCCTGGGCTTTGCCGATCGCCTTGCTCATGTCGGCCAGATAGTCCAAAGAGAAGAGAGACCTGGCCTTTCCGGGCTTAAGGCCCAACAGCTCCGTTCCGGGCATCTTCAGCTTGAGGGAGTCGATGTCCCCCTTGGCCTCCATGTAGAACTGGTCCTCGGGGTCGTCGGCCACTCCCAGGACGACGTGATCGGAGACCTTCTCCGCGGCCCTCACCGCCTTCCGCAGCTGCGCGCCGGGGAGGATCACGTGGGCCGGGAGGTCCAGCTCCGGCACCCGGGGCTCTTTCCTTATGGCGCTGGGGTCGATGAGGCTGAGGGTGTAGGATAGGGAGTTCACCCCTATCTTCAGCTTATGGTTCTCCTCGTCCAGCTCCAGGGTGACGTTCTCGCCCCGGTCGGCCATGGAGAGGACGTCGGTGAGCCTCACCAGGTCCACGCCGATCTCGCCGGCGGTCGCCTTGAAGTACTCGAAGGCCTCGGAGCCGAGCCGGAAGGAGACCATGGCCACGTTGGCGGGGTCCACAGCCTTCAGCTCAACGCCGTTCTCTGACAGGGTGAACTTCACCTCGTCGACAAGAGACGATACCGCCTCCACAGCATCCCGCAGGGTTTCTGCGCTTATCACTGCCTTGAACATCCTAGAGCCCCTCCATCGGAGAGATCAATTTTATCTTAAATATAGATTATCCCCTCAGTCGTACTCTCTCCAGGTGAAATTGCATTTCGTGCATCTGAAGAAGCGGACCTCGCTCTCGTCGGCGGATCGCAGCTGTCGCAGCCACCAGTAAGCAGTATCGTTCCCACACTCGGGGCACTTGGACTTGGTGGTGGGAAGCCCCGCCGCCTCGGAGTCCTCGATCACCGTCATGGTGCGCTCTTTCTGCTCGGTCTTGCTGACCAGGTTGTCGCCCTTCTTCATCTGAACCTTCTTGCCGCACCTTCTGCAGACCAGAACGCCCTCCGACGGCACCATAATGCTCTTACAATCGGGACAAAACTCCATCAGATGACGAGTACTCACTCGTCATATTAAAGTTTACCAGTTGAGTAAGGAGTGGAGGGTGAGATTCTTCACCGATGCGTCATCAAGACTGAGGTGATCATGAGCACTGCACTGAACCTAATCTGCGAGAACAGGCCCGGGGTGCTGCGGGACATAGCCGGGGTCGTCGCCAGCCTCGGCGGGAACATCGAGTACACCCAGCAGTTCGTTCTGGAGCGGGGGGTGAACAGGGGCAAGGCCACCGTCTACATGGAGATCGATCAGCTGGCCCGGGGGATGGTGGAGGACCTGGAGGCGCTCCCCTCGGTGATGGAGGTCTCCGTCCACCAGTCCTTCGAGAAGATCTACGGCTCCAGGGTGATCATCATCGGAGGCGGCGCTCAGGTAGCCCAGGCGGCCGTGGGAGCCGTCAACGAGGCCGACCGCCACAACCTCCGGGGGGAGAGGATCAGCGTGGACACCATCCCCCTGGTGGGGGAAGACCCCATCGCCGACGCCGTCAACGCCGTGGGCCGTCTCCATCGGGCCTCGGTCCTGGTCCTGGCGGGGGCCCTGATGGGGGGCAGGATCTCCGAAGAGGTCCAGAGGCTCCAGGAGGAGGGGATCCCGGTGATCGCCCTCAAGATGGCGGGGTCGGTTCCCCGCTACGCGGACCTGGTGGTGACCGACCCCATCCAGGCAGGGACCTTCGCGGTGATGCACGTCGCCAAGACCGCCATCTTCGACATAAAAAGGGTTCGGGGGATGGAGTTCTGAAGCCGCCTGGAGGAAAAGGCCAGAAGAGCTCGAATCCCCCACCTCGGCCAGGGCTCGAATCCCTCAATCGGCCTGGAGCCCCCTCCTCCCTGGAATCAGGAGAGCGGTGGGGTAGGTTGCTCGGATTGGGGGGAGCTATCTTTCGGATCTATCCCCGGAGCCCCATCGCTTCCAGATCCCTGACCGCATCGCCGTCGAAGAGCTCATCTACAGTAAAAAAGTCATCTCCGACCATCAGTACCGGGGCGCTGAGGGTGAATACTCCGTTGATCCGAAGCTCGGTCAGGGCCTCGGCGGTGGACATATCCACCGTCTCGAAATCGACTCCCCAGCCCTTGAGGACTCTCTTCACCTGCTCGCACCGGGGACAGTCGGCGGTGGCGTAAACGACGTACTTCAAAGTCACCTTTCCCGCTCCTCCATTAGTCTTTTCGTCCCATCTCTCTTATTTGATCGCCGAAGGGCGGCTTTTCATCTCAGCATCATCGGGTATCCTTTATCGGAACGGACGGCGTACCCCTCTTCGACCGCCCGGTCGGCGCATTCCCGACAGCAGGAGAAGTTGGCGAGGTAGGTCACCCCGGCCATCTCGTGCTCGAAGATGTTGTTGCAGCTGAGCCCCATGATCCGCCGGCAGTCGAGGCCTCTGCAGAACTCGTGGTCGTTTGCCGCCAGGGGGAACTCGTCCTCAAACCAGATCTTCGGCAAAAGGACCGGGAGTATCGCCATGTCCATACCGCATCCGCAGGGTCCGTAGGTATCCTCAGGCCCGTCGTATACGATGGCCTTCTCAATCTTATAATCCATCTTCCGCCACCCCGAGTCGATCTCTCGCTCATCCTGATAAGGGGCCGCGAGACCTAAATAACCTTTCTTATCTGGAGGTGGATCGAGGGATGTGGTCCGCGGGAAGAGAAACCCGCACCCCACTGGAGGCCGGGCCGGATCTGACCTTCTGCTCTTTTCCAAGCCGGCAGCTTCTTGGGCTGGAAATAAACTTTCATTGTGGGAATTTTGACCTGATATGCCGATATCTCCATTTTTCTTCGATTATTCTGTATAAAATCGGCTTCGAGTTTACGAAAATTATATATAGTGACCTGATGGACAACTCCGAGTCGATTAGGCTCTTTGGTCGGAGAAGAAGCTGATTAAATCCTTTTTCTGACTGTCAGGGCCGGATTTGGGAGGAGAGGAGATCAAATGGCGATACTTCCGGTGGCACCGGTCAGCAGGCTCATCCGCGAGGCGGGGGCGAAACGGGTAAGTGAGGGCGCGAGGGACGCTCTGGCAGAAATTTTGGAGAGCTACGGAATGGAGGTGGCTGAGGAGGCCGTCGAATGGGCCAACCACGCCAAGAGAAAGACGGTGAAGGCCGAGGACATCCGAGAGGCGGTCAAGAGGGTTCGGCCCCCCCGGGCGCCAGGCACCGACTGAGGCAGATATTATTTAACCCTGGAGGTAAGGTCGTCTCTTCATGCCTGAAAGCCTAGACTACGCCTCCCTGGGTCTGGTGTGCGGGATCGAGATCCATCAGCAGCTCGATACCGCAGCCAAGCTGTTTTGCGGCTGTCCCACCAGGATTAGAGACGCGGAGGAGTCGGACCATCAGTTCTTCAGGTACCTGCGACCAGCGCGAAGCGAGCTTGGCGAGATCGACAGGGCCGCCCTGGAGGAGGTTTTAGTCACCCGGAAGTTCATTTACAAATCTTACGATTCCACTTGCCTCGTTGAGGCGGACGAGGAGCCACCCAGCGAGCTGAACCGGGAGGCTCTGGAGATCGGGCTGGTGGTCTCTCGTCTCCTCAATATGCAAATCGCGGACGAAGTTCACACCATGAGGAAGATCGTCATCGACGGCTCCAACACCTCCGGCTTTCAGAGGACCGCCTACCTCGCCTCTCACGGCTCCATCGACACCTCCTGCGGCAAGGTGGGGATGGAGACGATCTGTCTGGAGGAGGAGGCGGCCCGGATCGTAGACGACCGGGGGGACGAGGTGGTCTACTCTCTGGACCGGCTGGGGATACCCCTGGTGGAGATCTGCACCTCCCCAGATATCGTCTCACCCCAGCACGCCCGGGAGGTGGCCCAGAGGCTGGGGATGATCCTCCGGTCTACGGGCAGGGTGAAGAGGGGCCTGGGGACGATCCGCCAGGACGTCAACGTCTCCATCAGGGACGGGGCCAGGGTGGAGATAAAGGGGGTCCAGGACCTCAACCTGATCGAGACGATCGTGGCGGTGGAGGCGAATAGGCAGCACCTCCTCCTCCAGATCAGGGACGAGCTGGTGGGGAGGGGGGCGACGGTACCGGACCGGGTGGCCGATGTCACCGGGATCTTCGCCGCCACCGAGTCCAAGGTGATAAAATCCGCCCTCGGCAAGGGGGGTGCGGTCCTGGCGGTGAACCTGGCGGGCTTTGCGGGCCTTCTGGGAAAGGAGATCCAGCCGGGACGGCGGCTCGGCTCGGAGATCTCGGACCGGGCCAAGAGGGCGGGGGTCGGGGGCATCTTCCACTCCGACGAGCTTCCCGCCTATGGCATCACCCAAGAAGAGGTCCAAGCAGTTCGGGCTGAGCTCGGGGCCCGCGATGGGGACTGCATAGCCATGGTGGCCGCCCCCAGAGACCGGGCCGAGGCTGCGATGAAGGCGGTCCTGGATAGGGCGAAGGAGGCCCTGGTGGGGGTTCCTGAGGAGACGAGAAAGGCCCTTCCCGAGGGGACGAGCGAGTACATGAGGCCCCTTCCCGGATCGGCGCGGATGTATCCGGAGACGGACGTCCCCCCGGCGGTGGTGGCTTCCGAGTATGTCGCCTCCCTCAAGCTGCCAGAGCTCTTCGATCAGAGGGCGGCGCGGTTTGAGGAGGTGTATGGCCTCAACCGCGAGTTTGCGGGGCTGATGGCCTCGTCGCCGTCCTTCCAGCTCTTCGAGGATGCGGTGAGGGATCTCTCCCTCCCCCCGGCCCTGGTGGTGAGAACCCTGGAGATGATCCCCAGGGAGCTGGCCCGGGAGGGGGTACCGATCTCGAACCTTACCGAGGAGCGGTATCTGGAGGCCCTCACCCTGGTCGCAGGGGGCGTGGCCAAGGAGGGCATCCCCAGGCTCCTGGAGACGATGGCCACGAATCCGGGGCAATCGGCATCGGAGGCGGCGAAGGCCGCGGGACTCATAGGCATCGACCAGGCCGGGGTCGAAGAGGTGGTGGCCGGGATCGTCGCCGAGAAGGAGGCCTTGGTCAGGGAGAGGGGCGAGGCGGCCCTGGGACCCCTGATGGGCCTGGCCATGAAGGAGCTCCGGGGGAAGGCCGACGGAGCCCTGATCAGCGCGGCGCTGAAGCGAGAGATCGACCGGATTCTGTCGGAATAGATCCGCCAGAGTCCCCCGAGACCCAGAATCCCGCGAGACCTGCCAGGGCCTTCTGAAACCCGCCGGATTCCCCAAAGACCCGCCAAATCCTCCGAGACCCGCCAGAATCCTCGAAAACACCTCCGGATTTGGGGCCATGGAACCTTATTTATTTCTGGCCGGGCCAACCACTATTCTGTCTGTATCTGAAGGCCTTCGGGGGCTAGAGACTTGAAACGGGAGATCCTCCTCTGGGACGAGACGATCTTCAAGGACCGGGAGGTCCTGGAGTTCGACCACCTGCCCGAGCACTTCGCTCACCGGGAGTCTCAGATGGAGGCCCTCAAGTTCTGCGTCCGCCCCGCCTTTGCGGGGGGCCGACCCGTCAGCGCTCTCTGCCTCGGCCCCCCCGGAACCGGGAAGACCACCGCTATCTTCAAGCTCTTTTCCGAGATTGAGGCCCACTCCTCCAAGGTGGTCCCGGTCCACGTCAACTGCCAGATGGACCATACCAGACACGCCATATTCCTGCGGATCTACAGCAAGCTCCTTGGCCACTCCCCCCCATCAAGCGGCGTCTCCTTCAAGAGGGTCCTGGAGAGGATCGCCAAAACCCTGGCCAGGGAGAACCGGGTCCTGGTGGTGGCCCTGGACGACGTCAACTACCTCTTCCCGGAGAAGGAGGTTGACCGGGTTCTCTACACCCTCCTCCGGGCCCACGAGACCTTCCCCGGCTTCCGGGCCGGGGTGATCGCCGTCCTCAGCGAGCCGGCCTTGAACTACGTCTTCGATCCCCGGGTGGGGTCGGTCTTCCAGGCCGAGGAGGTGAGCTTCCCTCTGTACTCGATCGGGGAGATCCGAGACATCCTCAAACGACGGGCTGATCTGGGCTTCTATCCCGGAGTCGTATCCGAGGAGATCATCGATCTGGTCTCCGACCTCACCGAGCGGGCGGGGGACCTCCGGGTGGGGATCGACCTCCTCAAGAGGGCGGGGATGGAGGCGGAGAGGAGGGCCTCAAGGACGATCTCCAAAGAGGACGTCGAGGGGGCCTACGAGAGGTCCAGGCTGGTCCACCTCTCCAGCGCCCTCAAGCCCCTCCGGGAGGACGAGCTCCTCCTCCTCCGCCTCGCGGCGGAGATGGAGACCTCCAAGGCGGGAGACCTCTACGAGAAGTTCAAAGAAGCCACCGGCGCCGGCTACACCCGGTTTCACGAGATCCTGAACAAGCTTGACGCCGCCCGGCTCGTGGACACCGACTTCAGCGGCCCGGGCCACCGGGGACGGTCCAGGGTGGTCCGGATCAGGTACGATCCCGGGGAGGTGCTGGAGAGGATCGGCCCCAAGGAGATGGGCGCAGGAGACTGAGGGTGCGCCCGCCGGATCGATCTCCTCCTCCAGAATAACGTCCCCGGCGATAGAAGCCTCCGTCCAGCTTCTGCACAGCTTGGAGCGAGAAGTATAGAGTGTATAGAAACAAGTAGACTATATTGAGTTGATATCGCCTCGTAGATGAATTTATTGTATGGTGAAAAATTTTATATCTGCAGTCGGCGTGAAATGAAATCGTATGATAGAGGCTACCCATAAGGGGGATATTAAAGGACTTGTCTACCGATTCGAAGATCTCGGTCTGGAGCGAATAGGACGGGACGAAAAGACAGATGGGCCGATCAATCCCGTGGACCACTGGTGGCTCGACGCCTGAGAACGGTGGTATAGTCGCTCCTCATCCTCGATCCTGGGCCAGAGAGGGGGTGCTTGATCATCAAAAGGTCTGGATGATCCACTCTCTTATTTCGTCTCTCACCCGCCGGAAGGCCTCCAGCTGAGCCTCCTTTGGCCCCGAAACGTCAGCCGGGTCCTCGAAGCTCCTGTGGATCACCTCTATGGCTTTTGGGGCGGGGGTGGGCAGGTCCAGATCAACGCTGCAGATGGGGCAAGCCTGTCTTGCCCTATCGCAGACGGTTACGGCGAGGTCGAATATGGTCTTCTCTAATTCCTCCACGCTCTTCGAGTGCTGGCCGGAGATGTCTATCCCCATCTCCCTCATGACCGAGACGGCGCGAGGGTCGACCATCGTGGCCTCAACGCCCGCGCTATAAGCTTCGTACCGGTCCCCGTATATGGCCCTCAGCAGCCCTTCGGCCATTTGAGATCTGGCGGAGTTGTGAGTGCAGAGGAATAAGACCTTCTTCTTCTGAACAGTCATTTTTGAGCTCATGCTTCATCCTCCTGAAACTCTTCGGAAGTGCCGCATCGCATATCAAGCTCCTCAAAGATCTCCCGGCATCTCCCCGGAGCAATGGTCGAGAGCTTACCTTCCTCGGCCAGAAAGGCCAGATACGAATTAGAGATCCTCATCTATTTATCCTGATAGCGATAAATGTTATGCAAGGAAATCTAAAAAGCGGGAGGATCTTCATGAATAGACCGTTAGTTTCCCTTTTGATCGCCATTTTGGCGATCGTTACTGTCCTGTCCTTCTCAGGATGCGTTGACCGGGAGGAAGAGGGCGCGCCCGCCACGGAGGCGGCCGCAGTCTCCGTCGCCGGGTCCACCACGGTGATGCCTCTGGTGGAGGCCTGTGCCGAGGAGTTCAACAAAATCCAGTCGGGCGTCCGCGTCTCCGTCACCGGCGGCGGGTCCGGGGTCGGGATCAAGAACGTCGCCGAGGGGCTCGCGGAGATCGCCATGGCCTCGCGGGAGGTGAAGTCCGAGGAGATCGCCGCCTATGGCGACGGCTTCCAGGAGTATCTCGTCGCCTACGACGCCATCGCCGTCGTGATCAGCCAGCCGATCTACGAGGCCGGGATCGCCGAGCTCACCCAGCAGCAGGTTGCTGCCATCTACAGCGGCGAGGTCGCCAACTGGATGGATGTCGGCGGCCCAGACCAGCCGATCTACGTGGCCGCTCGGGAGGTGGGCTCCGGAACCAGGGACACCTTCAACGAAATGGTGATGGGTAGCGTTGAGGCCGAGACCCCAGGGGTCACCACCTACCACGGGAGCAACGCCGAGGTTAAGACCGCCGTCACCAGCAGCGATAAGGCCATCGGCTACGTGGGGATGAACTACGTCGCCGGCGGAGCCCTCCGGGCGGTGGCCTACGACGGGGTGATGCCCTCAGCGGAGACGATAAAGGACGGCTCATATCCGCTATCCAGAGCCCTCAACCTCTACACCTTCGGCGATCCGGCTCCTGAGGCGGAAGAGTTCATCGAGTTCGTCCTGAGCGACGAGGGGCAGGTTATCGTGGCGGAGTCCGGATTCGTCCCGGTCCGGTGAAAGCGAAGAAAAGAAATTGGAGGGAGTGGCGCTGGCGGTCGAAGTGCCAGCGCGACTCTGTCACTTTATCGTGAGTCCCTCAGAGATTGATTTGTTCGATTACAGAGGCTGCTCCTTTGATTTATCGCTCCAGGAGTCGCCCCAGGCGACGTCGCGACAGGTGCAGTCGAAGATCTCCTCCTCACCCCACCGCCTGTCGTAGTCCTCCATGGAGTTATAGCCGCCTATGCAGCAGGAGAGCCAGTCTGCCCTCGGCTTATCTCCAGAGCAGCTGGTGCAGATCTCCATGTTCTTGACGATCTTGAAGGTGCCGATGTAGTTCTCGTCGATCTCGACGAGGGGGTTCTTCCAAGCATTGTTCGATTTGCAGTCCTCGCTTTCTTTGGTCATGAGCTGACCGATGTGCACCGCTCCTTCCGTGACCTCCTCCTCGATCTTCATTTTGGTGAGGCTGGAGCCTTTTGTGGGCGATAGGCTGTAGTAGTCCTTGGGAGGCCATTTGTCGATGTTCTTGAGGGTAACTCCTACGTCCTTGACGAAGGCTGAAGCATATTCTATCTGGTGGACCATGGATACAGCCTCTCCATTGCACGAGCCGCCGTAGTTCTTGCCCTCGGTCCTCTCCTTCAGCTTTGAGTTGAAGACTATCGGATTTTCAGCGTAGAATCCCGTGCCATAGGCCATGGCTACAGGAGAGTAGGTCATTTCGTTCTGTTCCAGAAGCGATATGTTTTCTGCATGACCATCGCCTAGTTTACAACTGTGACTGCACCCGGTTGGATATCCATCTTCAAGTGTGTTTCGATCTACAACGTCCCCTTTTACGTTAGTTTGATTGGAGTAGATCAGGGTCGCGCCATCCATGGTGCCGCTCCCGTGAAGGTAGTTTTTGAGCTGGAGGGACTCGGTGTTCACCTTCTGGTAGACCATAAAGAAGCCTTCTCCCTCTACATCCTGCTCAAACACCTGCTCGTTCTTCAGGTAATATCCGTCCGGATTCGTGGCTGCAGAGGCCGGGCTCGATGCCATCAGCACCACCATGAGCAGAGCCCATATCGCCGCCAGCGCTGCCCAAATTTTAACTATTGTCCCTACACTCCTCATTTTTCTCCCTTCCTGATTTTGGGGTTATCGATCATTATTTTCACATCGATGGCCACGACACTGAGGGGTGTGAGATATAAGTTTAATCAAAATAATATAAATAGATCTACGGGATTATGTTACCTGACTTTTTCATATACATCAAGCATTACAGAATTTTCGCGTATTTACACAATTTTACTCTATATTCGATCTGCCGTCAATCTCTCTCAGAGCTCGATGGGTCCGGAGGCGCTTTTATTCTCCGCTCGCATGGAATTAAATCAGCGGGATCGGTTCCATCTTTGAATGAGGTATATAGAATATGTCTCGAAAAATCGAGTATATATGCAAAAGTCTCCTCCGTACCTCTATTTATTATATTGCGAATAAATTTATACGCCAATCCGGCAGGTAGGGGGGCCGTATGAGCTTGACATCAAAGACTGCAATAGCCAGCCTCCTGATGGTGGCCTTTTTTGCGGCCGCGGGGAGCGCTGCAGCTCTATCGGTATCGGGGTCGACCACGGTCCTGCCCTTCGGCGCCCAGTGCGCTGAGGAGTTCAACGCGATGCAGAGCGAGATCGAGGTATCCGTCACCGGCGGCGGGTCCGGTGTCGGCATCAAGAACGTCGCCGAGGGGATCAGCGACGTGGCCATGGCCTCAAGGCCGGTGAAGGACTCCGAGAAGGAGGCCTACCCCGATGAGGAGTTTGTGGAGACCCTCATCGCCTACGATGCCGTCTGCATCGCGGTGAGCGCGGCCATCTACGACGCCGGGGTCACCGAGCTCTCCCAGGAGGACGTCATGGCCATCTACAACGGCGAGATCACCAACTGGGCGGACCTGGGCGGCGAGGATGCTGAGATCTACGTCCTGGGTCGGGAGGTCGGCTCGGGCACTCGAGACACTTTCAACGAGATGGTGATGGGGAGCGCCGAGGCCGAGACCCCGGGAGTCACCACCAACCACGGCAGCAATGCCGAGGTTAAGACCGCGATAACCGAAAGTGACAGCGCCATCGGCTACCTCGGACTGAACTACGTCCTGGATGGAGACCTGGGGGTCATAGCCTACGAGGGCGTTGAGCCCACTGCCGAGACGGTAACGGACGGTTCCTACCCCCTCGCCAGAGAGCTCTTCATGGTCACCTACGGCGAGCCCTCCGAAGAGGCCCAGACCTTCCTGGACTTCGTGATCGGTGAAGACGGCCAGGCCATCGCCGGGGAGCTCGGCTTCGTATCGATCAACTGAGCTTGAACAATGATGACCGCCTGCTCGGGGCCCCCAGGCTTGGGCCCCGGCACCTCCCTCTGTCTGGAGCTTTTTTCCCCTTCGGCGTCGAATTTTGGCATTGAATTTTGCGATCATCTCTCATCAATCCTGAGCCATCGATGCCGATTCGTATGAGGGGCAAAGCCGTGGTTGAGGCGCCGATCGCTTCAGCATCTCCGCCACTGCTACCTGGGCCGGAGCTGAGTGAGGGGATAGGTGAGGTGCACGGTTCGGTTGGATGGGCGCGGCATCCTCGATGGCCGTCTGAGTTCGGCGGTCTCAGATCAGGGAAAAGTTGATATTATTTTGAAAGAGGTGTTCAGCGGGATGACGAGGCCTGAATCGTTTTTGACCTGGGTCGTGGTGGCCATATTCGCATCAGCCGCTGCGGTTTTATACATCGTGGAGGTCGAGGACCCCTCCCTTCGCGACTCCGGAGGCGAGGCTGCTTCGACCTTATCGGTGGCGGGGTCTACGACAGTTCTTCCCTTCGCGCAGGCATGTGCCCATGAGTTCAAACCTGAGGATGGGGGTATCGTCGTCAATGTCACCGGCGGCGGGACCGATGCCGGGTTGGCCCGGTTGGCGGCAGGCACCATCAACATCGCCATGGCCTCCAGGAAGGTCGGAGATGCTGAGATGGAGGCCCTCGGGGCCCGGTTGAGCGAATATCCGGTGGCTCGCGACGGGATATCCATCGTGGTGAGCAGGCCCATCCGCGACGCGGGAGTGGACGGTCTCAGCTCCGACCAGCTTGCGGCGATCTACACCGGCGGCATCGCCAACTGGAAGGAGCTGGGAGGCCCGGATCGAGAGATCGTCGCCGTATCCAGGTCCCCTGGATCGGGGACGGGCGAGATCTTCAGCGAGAGGGTGGCGACTCCGGGGGCATTGGTCTATCTGGAGAGCGGCTCTGAGGTCGAGGAGTACGTGGCCGGAAGTGACCGGGCGATAGGTTACCTGGGCTTGAGCCTCGCCCGCGACGAAGACCTGGGGATCGTCGCCTATGAGGGGGTGGTGCCCTCGGCGGCTACGGTCTGGGATGGGACGTATCCTCTCGCCAGGACCCTTTACATGTACACCCGGGGCAAGCCCGACGACGACGAGATGGCTTTTTTGGATTTCGTCACCGGAGAAAGGGGCCAGGCCATCGCCGAGGATCTGGGTTTTGTCCCCATCTCCACGGGGCCGGGCCAGAAATCTTGATCTTTTCTTCGAACCTGGGGATGCTTTGGCAGGGACATCCCTAACTTCAACTCAACAGGCCTCCATGCCCATGGGTCCCGACTCCTCGGCGGCCTGGGCCAGGATCGTCCTGGTGGTTACGACCCCCTCAGTCCCTCTAATCCTCTCTACCAGCCCGTTTAGGGTTAAAAGGCCGTCCACCTGGACGTTCAGCAAGAAGTCGAAATCTCCGAAGAGCAGGTATATCTTTCCCATCCCCACCAGGTCCGAAAGGGCTCTGTGAATCCTCCTCTCGGTGCCCGGAACGATCTTCACCATGATTATGCCGTAGACCATTTTATACTCAGCTCCTTTGTGAAGCATTCTTTAGATCGGTCGGGCGCGGATCGTCAAATCCCATGGCCATCCGCATCTTCCGGACGGCCGTCTTCACCACGGCCCACCCCCATCCAGCTTGATCATATTTCTTCGTCATCGCTTCCATCCCCAGGTCAAAAAGGAGAGATGAGGCGGGAGCTCTATAGCCCCATAGCCTCTTTCAGAAGGCCAAAGACCTCGGTGTTGTCGATGAGCCCCCTGCTGAATTCGATTGCCATGGGGCCGCTCGCGAAGAGGGGGACGTCCACGGAGGTGTGGGACGCCTCCTCCAGGATGTTGAGGTCGGCGCAGGAGTCGCGGACGGGGTACGCCCCCGATCCGAAGTTGGGGGCCCAGCCCTCGATGTACTCGCTGGTGTTGGCGCCCAAAACCAGTCCTCCGCACTCGTGGTCGGCGGTTACGACCACCAGGGTATCGGGGTTCTCGGCGGCGTAGTCGAGGGCCACCTTGACCGCCTGGTCGAAGGCGAGGGTGTCATTGACGATCCTCTCGTAGTCCCGGGCGTGGCCGGCGTGGTCGATCCTGGCCCCCTCCACCATCAAAAAGAAGCCGTCCTCGTCCCTGGAGAGGGTCTCGATGGCCTTCTCCGTCATCTCCG
>Ga0116163_1000762_pt1 | contig 21418 bp, 16 predicted proteins | sample AD_UKC107_MetaG_FD_89889 | JGI IMG/M metagenome (GOLD analysis project Ga0116163, IMG submission 89889) | Active sludge microbial communities of municipal wastewater-treating anaerobic digesters from Hong Kong - AD_UKC107_MetaG | ecosystem: Engineered > Bioreactor > Anaerobic > Digestate...
CGCAAGGTGTTCGGCGTGCACAGCGTTTGCCGCGCTGTGGAGATGGACAAGGGTGATTTTGCCGCCGTGTGCGAGCAGGCGGTGAGCTTGCTCAAAGACAAGCAGGGCTCTTTCAAGGTGGAAGCCCGCCGCAGCGACAAGCGGTATCCGCTGGATTCCATGGATTTGAACCGTGAGATCGGCCACTATATTTTGGAAAAGCTCCCGCACCTGACCGTGGATGTCCACATGCCGGATCACCGCGTATATGTGGAGATTCGTGACCACGCCTACCTGTATTCGGAATACCTGGACGCCGTCGGCGGCATGCCGGTGGGTACGGGCGGCCGGGCGATGGTGCTTTTATCCGGCGGGATCGACAGCCCCGTGGCCGCCTGGATGATCGCCAAGCGCGGGGTTACGATGAGCGCCGTGCACTTTTTATCCCCGCCCTATACCAGCGAGCGCGCCAAGGACAAGGTCCTGTCGCTGGCAAAAATCCTTTCCGAAAGCCTGTGCGGGTGGAATGTGTACCTGGTGCCGTTCACCGACATTCAAATGCAGATTCACGAAAAATGCCATGCGGATTACACCACGGTGATCATGCGCCGGTATATGATGCGCATCGCCAACCGGATCGCCAAAAAGGAGCATGCACAGGCGCTGGTCACGGGCGAAAGCATCGGCCAGGTCGCCAGCCAGACCATGCACGCCCTGCAATGCACCGACAGCGTTTCGGAGCTGCCGGTGTTCCGCCCGCTGATTGGCTTTGACAAGCAGGAGATCGTCGATATCGCCGTGAAAATCGGCACGTTTGAGACCTCGTCGCTTCCCTACGAGGACTGCTGCACGGTGTTCACCCCGCGCCACCCCGCCACGAAACCCAAGCTGGATATCATCCTTGACGGAGAGAGCAAGCTCGACGGCGAAGCCCTGATGGAAGCCGCCATTTTGAACACGGAAATCATCCGCGTTTAACCTAAAATTCATCCAAATCGTCTTGCGCAAAGGCGGGAAGTGTTGTATACTTTCGAGTGGGCTGGAAACCGTCCAAGCGGGGCGGGAATCGTCCCAACGGAGGATCACATGCCGGAAGAGCTGTTTACCCTGATGAAAACCATCGCCCCGGATTTAGCCGAGCAAATCGAGCGCCGCGCGCTGGTGCTGGAGCGGATTGACGTGCTGCAGCCTGTGGGCCGGCGGCTGCTGGCCGGGCGGCTGAACCTGCCGGAGCGCGAGGTACGCTCCATTGCGGCGACCCTCAAGGATAACGGGCTGATCGAGCTTACGGCGGCGGGCATGGCGCTGACCCCGGAGGCGGAAAGCATCCTCTCGGCCGCGCGGCGTTTCAGCCGTGAGCTTAGGGGATTGACGAAGATGGAAACGGCGCTGTCCAAGCATTTGCATGTGCCGCGCGTCTACGTGGCTGCGGGCGACGCCGACCAGGACCCCCATGTGCTGCACGAGGTGGGCAGGCTTGCCGCAAGCAAGCTGCGTTCCTTCCTCAAAAGCGGCGCGACCATGGCGGTCACCGGGGGGCAGACGATGCTTGAGCTCGCCCACACCCTGCCCGGCGGCACGCCGATGAACGTGATGGTGGTGCCCGCGCGCGGCGGCATCGGGCGCGCGCTCGAAACCCAGGCCAACACCGTGGCGGCGGAAATCGCAGGCAGGCTCGGCGGTCATCACCGGCTGATGCACCTGCCCGACGATATCGACGAGGCGGCCATGGCGGAAATCCGCAAGAACCCGGACGTAACGGAAACGCTGGAGCTCTTGCAGCGGGCGGATGTGGTGCTCTACGGCATCGGCCGCGCGGACGATATGGGGCTCAAGCGCCAGCTGCCCGCGGATCAGCTGCGAAACGTGCTTCAGCGCGGGGCAAAGGCCGAGGCATACGGCTGCTACTTCAACGCCGAGGGCGATGTCATCTACTCCGCTTCCTCCGTATCCCGCGATCTGGGCAAGCTCAAACCCGACTGTGCAATGATTGCTGTAGCGGCGGGCACGCGCAAGGCCGAGGCGATCCGCGCGGTGATGTTTGCAAGGCCGCATGCCATGCTCGTTACCGACGAAGGGGCGGCCAGGGCAATTCTGGAGCTTTAGGGGACTGCACACGCTGAAAACCGGTGCCCGGTTTGACAGTATGTGATACAATACAGTGCTTAACAAATGGCAAGGAGAGAATGAACTATGGCAAAGAAAACCGTCGAAGACATTCAGGTTCAGGGCAAAAAAGTACTTGTACGCTGCGACTTTAACGTGCCGCTGGACGACAACAGCGTCATCACCGATGAAAATCGTATCAAAGGCGCGCTGCCGACCATCCAGTACCTGATCGAGCACGGCGCGAAAATTATACTCTGTTCACACTTGGGTCGCCCCAAGGGCGACGGCTTTGAAGCAAAATATTCCCTGAAGCCCGTGGCTATGCGGCTGAGCCAGCTCCTGGGCAAGCCGGTTCCCCTGGCCAAGGACGTGATCGGGGAAGACGCGCAGAAGCTGGCCTCCGAGCTGCAGGACGGCGACGTGATGATGATCGAAAACGTGCGCTTCCACAAGGCCGAGACCAAAAACGATCCGGAATTCTCCAAAGCGCTGGCCTCGCTTGCCGAGGTGTATGTCAACGATGCCTTCGGCACCGCGCACCGCGCGCAGTGCTCCACCGAGGGCGTGGCACACATCCTGTCCCCGGCGGTGTCCGGCTTCCTGATCGGCAAGGAGCTTGATATCATGGGCAAAGCGCTGGAAAACCCGGAACGCCCCTTCGTGGCGGTGCTGGGCGGCGCGAAGGTGTCCGACAAGATCAACGTCATCAACAATCTTTTGGATAAGGTCGACAGCCTTATCATCGGCGGCGCGATGGCTTACACCTTCAAGCTGGCCAAGGGTCTGCGCGTGGGCAACAGCCTGACCGAGCCTGATAAGGTAGACCTCGCCAACGAGCTGATGGAAAAAGCGGCGGAGAAAAAGGTTCGCCTGCTGCTGCCTATCGATAACGTCTGCGGCGACAGCTTTTCAAACGACGCCATGCGCATTACCGCCCACACCCGTGAGATTCCCGACGGGTTTGAGGGTATGGATATCGGCCCGATCGCCATGGCCGTGTTCTACAACGAAATTTCTACCGCCGGCACCGTGGTGTGGAACGGCCCCATGGGCGTGTTTGAATTCCCCAACTATGCCGAAGGCACCCGCGAAGTGGCCAAGGCCATGGCAGCCTGCAAGGGTGTGACCATCGTTGGCGGCGGCGACAGTGCGGCGGCCATCGAGCAGATGGGTTATGCTGATAAGGTGACCCACGTATCCACCGGCGGCGGCGCAAGTCTGGAATTCCTGGAAGGGAAAATTTTGCCCGGCGTTGCGGCTCTGGACGACAAGTAATCAGCCCGCCCCAAAAACCGAATCTGCGTTGTCAACTGCAAATGGCAAAGGGCATCACTTACGTACGAGTAAGATCAGCCCTTTGCCATTTTTGTTTCCTGGCATCTCAGGCTTTTGGAAAAGGCTGAAGACAAATACTTTGATAGGGTTACTATTTGCGGTTCCTTTTCTTTTATCGGTTCTGAACCTTGTCATAATGTGATACAATAGGGGTTGGAAAATAGTTTGAAGGAGCGAGATTTATGCGCAAACCGATCATTGCCGGGAACTGGAAAATGAATAAAACACCGGGCGAAGCCAAAGCGCTCGTTACCGAATTGATCCCCATGGTCAAGGACGCCGCCAGCGACGTGGTGGTCTGTGTGCCCGCCGTATGCTACGAGGCGGTCAGGGAAGCCATTGCGGGTACGAATATACACCTGGGTGCGCAGAACGTTCACTTTGCAAAGAGCGGCGCTTTCACCGGCGAGCTGAGCGCGGAAATGCTCAAAGCCGTGGGCGTTGCCTATGTGATTATCGGCCATAGCGAGCGGCGCCAGTACTTCGGCGAGACGGACATCACCGTGAACAAGCGCGTGCGCGCGGCGGTTGCGGGCGGGCTTATCCCCATCGTGTGCGTGGGCGAGCTCAAGGATGAGCGCGAAGCCGGGTACACCGACGCGATTGTGGAATACCAGACCCGCATGGCGCTCACGGGGCTTACGGCGGATGAGGTCAAGACCCTTGTCATTGCGTACGAACCTGTGTGGGCCATCGGCACCGGGCTGACCGCCACCGATGAACAGGCCAACGAAACCATCGGCGTCATCCGCAAGGCTGTTGCCCGCCAGTACGGCCAGGTCACGGCCGATGCCGTGCGCATCCAGTACGGCGGCAGCATGAACCCCGGCAACGTCAAAGGGCTGATGGCGCAGCCGGAGATCGACGGCGGGCTGATCGGCGGTGCGTCGCTCAAGGCGCCGGACTTTACGCAAGTCGTTTTGTTTGACCGGTAAGGAGAGTAGCATGGATAAGAAAATGACGGCAGTCATCATTATGGACGGCTTCGGCCTCAACCCCCGCTGCGATAATAACGCCATCTGCCAGGCGGGCACGCCGAGGCTGGACATGCTTAAGGAAAAATACCCGCACACGCACATCGGCGCCAGCGGCATGGACGTGGGCCTTCCCGACGGCCAGATGGGCAATAGCGAGGTCGGCCACCTGAACATGGGCGCGGGGCGCATCGTGTATCAGGAGTTCACCCGCATCACCAAGGACATCCGGGACGGCGATTTTTTTCATAAAAAAGCGCTGGTCGACGTGATGGAGCACGCCAAAAACACCGGAAAAGCCATCCACCTCATGGGTCTGGTGTCCGATGGCGGTGTGCACAGCCACAACACGCACCTGTACGCCCTGCTCCAGATGTGCAAGCAGTATGGGATCGAAAAGGTCTATGTGCACAGCTTCCTGGACGGCCGCGACGTACCGCCGACCAGCGGGCTTGACTATATCAAAGAGCTTGAAGCCAAAATGCAGGAAATCGGCGTTGGGAAGATCGCGACCGTCATGGGCCGCTACTGGGCCATGGACCGCGACAACCTGTGGGATCGCGTGGAGAAAGCCTACGACGCCATGGTGCTCGGACAGGGCCTCTTTACCGATAGCGCCGTAAAGGCCGTGGAGCAGAGCTATGCCCTGGGCGATAAAGGCAATGACGAATTCGTGCTGCCCACGGTGGTGCTGTCCGGCGGCAAGCCTACCGCAGTGATCGAGCCGGAGGACGGCGTCATCTTCTTCAACTTCCGCCCCGACCGCGCACGCCAGCTAACCCGCGCCTTCATCCAGAAGGATTTCAAGGGCTTCGTGCGTAAAAACGGCTATTTCCACGTGCATTTCGTTTCGATGACCCAGTACGACGCGACCTTTACCGATATCGCAATCGTCAATCCGCCCGAATCGATGACCAATACGCTGGGCGAGTACCTGTCATCCCTTGGGCTGACGCAGCTGAGAATCGCCGAAACCCAGAAATACGCGCATGTCACGTTCTTTTTCAACGGCGGTGTGGAAGATCCCAATCCGGGCGAAGACCGCATTCTCGTCCCCTCGTCCAAGGTTGCGACCTTCGACATGGATCCGGAAATGAGCGCGTACGAGGTTGCAGGCAAGGCCATCCATGAGATCAACATGAAAAAATACGATGTGATGATTTTGAACTTCGCCAACTGCGACATGGTCGGCCATACCGGCATCATGGACGCGGCGGTGAAGGCCGTCAAGGCTGTGGATGACTGCGTTTGGGGCGTAACCCGCGCGATTTTGCAAAACGGCGGACGCGTGTTTATCACCGCCGATCACGGTAACGCCGATGTGATGATTGACCCCGAAACCGGAGGTCCCTTCACCGCGCACACCACCAATCCGGTGCCGTTCATCGCCGTGGGCGAGGACATGATCGGCAAAAGCCTGCGCGAAGGCGGCAGGCTGTGCGACATTGCCCCGACCCTGCTGACCAGCATGGGCATCCCCGTACCCAAGGAAATGACCGGGAAATCGCTGGTGTTATAAGCGCCTGCGTATCATAGCCGATCTTCGATTGTCCCTGTTGACAGCCTCGCTCAGGCAACGTAAGAGCGAGGCTGTTATCTTTTGGTGTAAATCAGTTACCCTTACGATGCGGCGTCCTGCAAGATCTTTTGGATATTCGCATATCCCAGCCGTTCCACGGTGCGCCCATTCTTGCGGAAGTCGATCTCCATCGCCGCTGAGGCGACGTTGATCAGGCCCGAGCAGGTCGGTGTGGGGATATCAAGCGTTTGTCCAAGCGATTCAAGCATGACCAGACCCTCAGGCACATCCTCGGTTATATAGCGCGAGTCGGGCTGGTGCGGCCCCTTGGGAGACGAGTGCTTGGCGTAATGAAAAAACGCGGCTTTGGCGTTGCCCTTCTGGTCCTCGGAGTTGCGCAGCTTGCAGGCTTCCACATAGGGCAGGCGTTTGCTGCCCAGGCGTTCCAGCACGTCCATTTTTTCCGTGTCCAGGCTGCGCACGATGTTCCATATGTGCGGGGTGAATACTTCCTTATACATCCAGTACTGCCCGTTGGTGTACTCGATACGCGGGATGGAGAATATCGCCCCGATGGTGTGTACGATCAGGTTGGGGTTGTGCAGGGCTGCCTCGATGACGCTGTCCGTAAGCATATAGGGGTAGCCCAGGGCGTCCAGCACCTGTTTTGCCTTTTCGCGCTTTGCTTTGGGGTAGACACCGAAGGGGTTCATAACGTTGCGAAACAGTGCGCGCACCTTGCCGGGCTTATCAATGCGGCAATCAATGGGGGAGCTCTCCGCTTCAATCACCGTGATATCCTTATCGGTCGCTTGCATGAAATAGCAGGTGGACAGGTACCCCGGCTCCAGCAGAAAACATTGGCCGTCCTGTATATAGGGGAGCATCCTGTCAATGATCGCCTTGTGGAAATTCGTCCATATATACACTATGATAAGCTCCGCGCCGGGGATCGCCTCGGCGAAATCGGTAGTGACCTGCGCAAGCTTGGCTGTCCTGGTTCTGTCGGTATCCTCAAACTCCACCTGCCTGGTTTTGCGCAGATAGTTAAAGTTTTCGTTATGAAGCTGGTCCGATGTTTTCAAAAGTGTGACGTGATGCCCTTTCAGCGATAAATCGGCTGCGACCGTCGTACCGCCGTTACCAGTGCCAACAATGGTGATTTTCATGGATAGTCTCCCTTTCTTTCCAAAGCCAAACGCGATATACGGCCATGCCGTGTATCGACAAAAAATGCAGTATCCGCCTGATTTCGTCTGCCTGTACTATCCTTAGGGTAACGCATCGGGCGGGATAATGCAAACAACGGGCCGGATTGGCGCTCTGCGGAGGGGGTCGACCCACAGTCCATTGTGTTTTTTCGGTATTTTAAAATCGAAATGAACATTATATTGTGGATATAAGACTAAATAATAAGATATATGGTATCATGTAAAGCAATAGCAAAAAGAATGTTACATTTTGCTTGATTTTTCGGGGGTTCCGTTTTACAATAATACTAATCATGTCTGCAAAATGGCAAATAAACGAGAGGATGAATCCAATGGCAAAAAAGATATTGCTCGTTGATGATGAGCCTTTGATTGTTAAAGGATTGCAATACTCCCTAGAGCAAGAGGGGTTCGAAACCGATTCGGCGGCGGATGGCGAGGAAGCGCTGGCCAAGTTCTTTGCCGGAAAGTATGATTTCATTCTCCTGGACGTGATGCTGCCCAAACTCGACGGCATCACCGTTTGCCAGCGTATTCGCGAGCACAGCAATGTGCCGATCATTATGCTGACGGCTAAAGGCGAGCATATTGATAAAATACTGGGTCTTGAATACGGCGCGGACGATTATATGACCAAGCCGTTTAACATTCTGGAGGTCAAGGCGCGCATCAAAACCATTATGCGGCGCACCAACGCCACCCAGCCCACGGATACCAAAAAAACCATCCGCGTCCACGATATGGAGATCAACTCCGTCAACCGCGCGGTAACGCTCGGCGGAAAGGAAGTACGCCTGACTGCCAAGGAATTTGATCTGCTGCAGCTGTTTGTTACCAACCGCGGCAAGGTGTTCAGCCGCGAGGCAATGCTGGAGATCGTATGGAAGTACGATTATCCGGGCGATGCGCGCACTGTGGATGTGCATATCCGCAGGCTCAGGGAAAAGATCGAGCGCAACCCGGCGCAGCCAGAGTTCATCTTCACCAAGTGGGGAGTGGGCTACTATTTTACGGATAAGGATTAAAAATCCGTTCTCGTCAATTCGGTGGAAATACCTTCTCGCCTTCCTGCTGATCGTCGTTGTAAGTTACTTTGCGGTGGCTGCGTCGGTGATTGGCTTGGTAGGCGATTATTTATTTGACGACAGACGCGCACAGGATCAGGCGGCCACTGAAAAGCTGGCTGTTGTTGTGACGCCGCTTTTCTTAAGCGCGGATTCCCAGACCCTGCAATCGCTTTTGGAGCTCCAGAGCGGCGAAATGGGCGGACGGCTCATGGTGCTGGATCAAAGCGGCAAGGTGCAGGCAGACAGCTTTTCCGAGCTCAACGGCAAGCGCCTGGAGATTCCTGAGGTTGCGTCCGTTCTGCTGGGCGAGAAAACTGTCGATTACGGTGTGCACGGCTTGAACCCGGACAGGAGCCTGACGATTCTAAGCTATTTCGGATCGCTGCAGGGGAGCGAGGACGATTGGGTTGCCTATTGTTCCGCGGCGCTATATCGTGAAGGCGAAACTGTCGGGGTGCTTGTGTATTCATCTTCGGTCGGCACGATGATGGAAAGCCTCGTCTCCCTGCAAAAAAATATGATTATCTATTTCCTGGTCGCGGCGTTTGTCGCGGCTGTCATCGCGCTGATTCTGTCGCGCCTGATTACCAAGCCCATCGACAGGCTGACCCGTGGCATCCAGCGCATGGGCCGTGGCGATCTATCCGTGCGGGTGCCGGTCAAGGGCGGCGGGGAGCTTAAAAAGCTGGCCGAGACCTTCAACACCATGTCTGAAAAGCTGGAACGGCTGGATAAGAGCCGCAACCAGTTTGTGTCCAACGCCAGCCACGAGCTGAAAACCCCGCTGTCCACCATGAAGATACTGCTGGAAAACATCATTTATCAGCCGGACATGAAGGCTGAGCTGCGCACGGAGTTCTTAACCGATGTCAACTCCGAAATCGACCGCCTCAACCTGATTATCTCCGACCTCCTCACCCTGGTAAGCATGGATACCAACGCCATGCGCCTGCGGCTGGAAACCTTCAAGATCGGCGATTTGGTGGCCGAGGTTGTCCAGCGCCTGTCCATCGTTGCCAGGCAGAAGCACCAGGAGATCAAGGTCAATCTCTCCGACGGGTGCGAGATGCATGCCGACCGTGCAAAGCTGACGCAGGTGGTCTATAACATTCTGGATAACGCCATCAAATATACGCAACCGGGCGGGGTCATCCGCCTGCGCCTGGTGCGCTCCGGCCGCAATGCCGTTTTAACCATAGCCGATAACGGCCCCGGCATCCCCAAAGAGGATCAGGCGCACATTTTCGATCGTTTCTACCGGGTAGACAAGGCCAGAAGCCGCGATACGGGCGGCACGGGCCTTGGGCTTTCCATTGTGCACCAGTTTGTGCTGATGCACGGGGGCAACGTATCGGTGGATTCCACCGAGGGAAGCGGCACGACCTTCACCATTGAGCTGCCCATGGGCGGCCATCTGGCAGGGCTGGGGGAGGACTCGTGATGAAGCACAAAACCCGCTTGTGGATATTTGCGCTGATCGTGCTGCTGCCGCTGCTGCTATCAGGCTGCTACGAGCAGCTGAACCCGCTGGAGAAGAACGCGGCCACGCCTGCGCCTGGGCTGTCGGTAGAGCTTTTTACGGCAGCCGCTGACGACAGCAATACGGACGTAATCAAAGCGACGCTCTACTTCCGCTATCTGGATGAACCCATGCTGGCTGCGGAAAGCCGCCTGATCACCGTGCGGCGCGACCAGCGGCCTGAGCAGGCCATTGTGGAGGCGCTCCTGCAGGGGCCAAGCGCCGGCAACGCGGACCTGCGGCGGATGATTCCCGCAGATGCGCAGGTGGAAGCCGTTTCCAACAACGGGCAGGTGCTGTTTGTCACCTTCAGCGAGAAATTCTTGTCCGACGATATCCCGGTGGACTGGGCAACCAGCGAAGGCTGGAGCACGGAAGCGCCGCTGATACGCAAGCTGATCATCCAAAGCGTTGTGGCGTCGGTCACGGAAAGCTATCCCTATACGGGGGTGCAATTTTTGGTGCATCGCAGAAACGAAGTGCAGACGAGCCTGCGCTTGGGCAACGAGTACTTTCTGGACGGCTCGGTTGGCCTGAGCGAGCCGATGGTCCGCGATGAAGCGCTGCTTTTAACCCCGCAGAGCACTGTGAAGACAATTTTATACGCCTGGGCGCAAAAGGATTACGAGCAGATGTACAAATACATCGCCCAGGCCGACAAGCCCGCCTACTCCGCCTTTGTGGAAACGCTGGACAGGGCCCCGGACGTTGACGTTCTTTCCATCAGCGGCGGCAGCGTGTATTTGGACGGGCAAACGGCGGTGGTTACGGTATACATCCGCCTGCTTACGGATATGGAGCAGGAACAGCTGCTCAGCTATCCCTTGCAGCTTGTGCGTGAAAACGGCGTTTGGAAAATGAAGTACGCGCGCCTTACGGCGCTGATACCGGAAACCTGATGGAGGGGAGGGTGAGCATGGCAAGACGATATAAGCCTCGGGTACTGATGATTGCGCTATGTGCCGCGCTGAGCGTGTCCTCCTGTGTGGATTCGGGCGCTCCGGCTGCGGACGGGCGCAGCTATTCCCTGCCGGATCCTGCTCTTGATGTGAGCGCGCCGGTTGGCGACGCCATGCTTGAGTACACGAAGCCCGCAGTGTTTTACCTGCCCCGCCACGACGGCGCACGGCTGATTGCCGTGACCGATACCATTCCCCTGTCCGAAGGGCGGCTCGTTGCGGAGAGCATCGTTCGGCTATTACTCGAACAGCCGGGCAGTTCCATCGCCTCCCCGCTTGGCGGCGAGGTAAAGCTGTCGCTTTTCGGCGCTAATCCTGTGGAAGTCAGCGGCGATGTGGCGACTGTCAACCTTGCAGCCTCCGCGCTGCAGCTGGACCGCAAAACCCTGTGCCTTGTCAGCCACGCCATTACCAATACCCTCACGGAGCTGGACAGCATCCAGTACGTCAACACCCTGGTTGCCGATAAATCTCTGGCGCTGGATATCGCATCCACCCTGCCGCAGGGCTCGCTGGTGCGCAGCATGGGGGAAGATATCGGCGCGCTGTACGAACAGCAGCTGTCCCGGCGTGTGCTCTCCGGCGAGGAAGCCGCTGCCAAGCGCCTGACCGCGACGGCGACGCTCTACTTCCCGCTGTCTGCCATCAACGGCGTCATGGCCGAGGCGCGCAACGTGACCTTCGATTCCATGGTTCCTGCCGATATGGTGGTTACCCTGATGAAGGAAATTTCCAGCGGCGCGGCGGTGGTGAAAGGCTCTCCGGCGATGCCGCTGCTCAGCGAATACCTGCTGGAAGAGCCCCTGGTGTCGCAGCCTGCCGATATCGGCGGGAACCTGATTACGCTCAGGTTCAGCTACCTGTTTGACGAGATGCTGCAAACCCTGAAGGTATCGCGCGCCAGCTGCATGGCGGCGCTGTGCTATACGCTGACCACCTTCCTGCCCAATGTAGCGGGTATTGAGGTGTATATCGATTCCGAGCTTGTGGAGCACGTGATGCTTTCCGGCACCAACGGGATTTTGTTCGAGGATGGCATCCAGCGGCGCGTGGATTTCGCGTCTCTATTGATGGATGACGCCGCGCTGTACTTTGCCAGTGCTTCGGGGCTGAAGCTGCAAAAAGTCAGCCGCCCGATTCCGTTTTACCAAACCTCCAACCCGCGTGCGCTGCTCAACGAGCTGTTCAGGGGCCCGTCGGATGCAGACAACGCATCGGGTACTTTGGCAACCATTCCTGCCGGCATGCTGAAGGACTCCGATATCATCGGCATCTCGTTGAGCGGGGATACGCTGCTTGTGAACCTGTCGCAATCGTTTCTGGAAGCCGGAAACGGCCTGAACGCCGACGGGGATAGGCTGATGGCTTATTCGATGGTCAATACCCTGCTCCATGCCGCAAGCGCCCGCCGTGTCGCCTTCTTTGTGGGCGGCAGCCAGATTGCGGGCTTCACCAATGAGATCAGCTGGAAGGGCTGGTTTCTGGAAAACGTCGGCATTGTTGCCGACTGACGCCGCTTGCCTGCCGGGAATATGAGCGTATAGACAAACGGGACTGCGATGATCATCGCGGTCCCGTTTGTTTATATGGTGTATCCGCCCTATTGGCAAATGCCTCTATGATTTAGAACGTAACCTTGCTTTCCAGGTAGGGAATGAGCTCGTCGATGGACAGGCGAATCTGCTCCATGGAATCGCGGTCACGCACGGTGACGGTGCGGTTCTCCTGGGTGTCGAAATCCACCGTGATGCAAAACGGTGTGCCGATCTCATCCTGCCTGCGGTAGCGCTTGCCGATGGAGCCGGTCTCGTCGTAGTCGATCATGAACTTCTTGGATAACAGCGCATAAACCTCGGTCGCCAGCTCGCCCAGCTTGTTTTTCTGTAAGGGGAGCACGGCGGCTTTATATGGCGCCAGCGCGGGATGCAGGTGCAGCACGACGCGGCTGTCGTTTTCCAGTTCCTGCTCCTCGTACGCGTCGCACAGGAAGGCAAGCAGCACGCGATCCGCGCCCAGGGAAGGCTCGATGACATAGGGGATATAGCGCTCGTTGGTGACGGGATCGATGTACTCCATGTTCTCGCCGCTGACACGCTGGTGGGCTTTGAGGTCAAAGTCCGTGCGGTCGGCCACGCCCCAGAGCTCGCCCCAGCCGAAGGGGAACTTGAACTCAAAGTCCGTGGTGGCGTTGGAATAATGCGAAAGCTCTTCCCGGCTGTGGTCGCGCAGGCGCAGGCTTTCTTCCTTCATGTTGAGGTTTAGGAGCCAGTCGCGGCAGAATGCGCGCCAGTATGTGAACCATTCCATGTCCTCGCCGGGCTTGCAGAAGAACTCCAGCTCCATCTGCTCAAACTCGCGGGTGCGGAAAGTGAAGTTACCGGGCGTGATTTCGTTGCGGAACGATTTGCCGATCTGGCACACGCCCATGGGAAGCTTGCGGCGCGTGGAGCGCACGATGCTTTTGAAGTTGACAAAGATGCCCTGTGCGGTTTCCGGGCGCAGGTAAAGCTCCGCTGCGGTGTCCTCGTTAACGCCCTGATGGGTTTTAAACATCAGGTTAAACTTGCGGATGCCCGTAAAATCGTGCTTGCCGCAGGTGGGGCATACGATCTTGTTTTCTTCGATGAACTTCTCGTACTGCTCGTCCTTCCAGCCGTCGGCGACGATTTCCTCGCCGCGTTCCCGGCTCCAGTCCTCAATCAGCTTATCGGCGCGAAAACGTTCCTTGCAGGCCTTGCAGTCCATCAGCGGGTCGTTGAAGGTGCCCACGTGGCCGCTGGCAACCCATACGTTGCGGTTCATTAAAATGGCGCTGTCCAGGCCGACGTTGTACTTGTTTTCCTGCACAAACTTCTGCCACCAGGCGCGTTTGACGTTGTTTTTCAGCTCCACGCCCAGCGGGCCGTAATCCCAGGCGTTAGCCAGGCCGCCGTAGATTTCGCTGCCCGCGAAAATAAAGCCTCGGTTCTTGCACAGGGCTACCAGTTTATCCATTGTTACGTCCGCCATGCTTTGCCTCCAACCCTTGTAATCAAAGTAGTTCTATGATAGCCGTCAAAGCATTGCTTGTCAAGAATTGTATCGATTCCGGGTGTGCTTGCGCGACTAAAAACTGAGATAGCTGACGCTCAGGAGCTGACCCTTTTGATGACCTCTTTGGCGACTTCGTCTGCTGTTTTGTCCTTCGTATCAACAATGCAGGTTGCCAGAATGCCGTTGCACGGGCTTTCGATGAACTCCCTGTTGAGCATTTTGAACAGCTCGGCCGGGGCTTCTGCATGCCGGTGTTGCAGCGCCTCCAGGCTTTCTTTCGGGTCGGGGGAATAGCGGAGAAAGACCACATGCCCAAACGGCTTGAAGCAAGCCTGAACCCTTCCAAATAACGCCTGATCTGTATAAACGGTATACCCCGCGCCAAAATCCAGCACGGCGGCGGAATACTTTTCCACGATAGCCTCAACATATCCGGCCTCGAAGGGCTTCATATATTGGAACGCACCTGCCGCATTCCCGCTTTCATACAGCGTTTTTGTCACTTGATGATCAAAGTCCGGCTGCTGTGAAAAATAGTCCCAGCGCAGTTCATCTACATCGATATAGTGTAAACCCAGGGCTTGCGCGATCTTCCTTGATACGGTTGTTTTGCCAACGCCCATCGGACCGATGATGGCGATACTCTCTGTTGCCATAAAACACCTCTTTGGAGACCGCTAGGTATACCGCGCACTTCCGGTTCAGAAGGCGAAGTATGCCCTGGCATTGTCGCAGCAGATGCCGCGTACAATTTCGGAAAGCGTATCAAATTCATCGGGATACTGGCCGTCCTCCACCCATTCGCCCAGCAGGCGGCACAGGATGCGGCGGAAGTACTCGTGGCGGGGATAGCTCAAAAAACTGCGGCTATCGGTCAGCATGCCGATAAAGCCCGCCAGGTACCCAAGGCTGGCAAGCGAGCGCAGGTGCTCCGTCATGCCCGTAAAATGATCGTTAAACCACCAGGCGGAGCCGTGCTGGATCTTGCTGACGGCCTCGTCGGTCTGAAAACAGCCGCAGATCGTATCAATGGCCTCGTTATCGGAGGGGTTCAGGCTGTAAAGAATGGTTTTGGGCAGGCCGCCGCCCGTTTCCATAGCGCCCAGCAGCGCGGCGAGCTGCGCCGACGGGGTATAGGTATCAATCGCATCAAAGCCTGTATCGGGGCCGAGGCTTTGAAATGCCTCTGGGTTGTTGTTGCGGCGGCAGCCGTAGTGCAGCTGCATCACCCAGCCCATGCGGCGGTATTCCGCGGCGGAAAAGAGCATGAAGGCGGTTTTGAACTTGAGTATGTCCTGCTGTGAAACGTTTCTACCGGAGAGCTTGTCCGCAAGAATGCGATCAATCTCCGCGTCGTCTGTGGGCACGTACATGGCGTAATCCAGCGCGTGATCGCTGAGCGAGCAATGGTGATCGCTGAAATACTGCAGGCGGGTGCGCAGGGCTTCCTTCAGGGTTGCAAACGAGGTGATTTCTACCCCGGCAGCTGCGCTTAGCTGGCGCAGATAATCGGCAAAATCGGGCTTTTCGATGTTCATGGCCCTGTCCGGCCGCCAGGCAGGCAGCACCTTGGTGGAAAAACTGAAATCGTTTTGGAGCTTCTGGTGCCATTCCAGGGTGTCGACGGGGTCATCGGTGGTGCAGACGAGCTCGACATTGCTCATGCCGATTAGCCCGCGTACGGAAAACCCTTCGCTTCTGAGCTTTTCATTCGCCATCTGCCATACGGCCGGAGCGGTTTGCTCGTTCAGCGTACCGTGGTAGCCGAAATAGCGCTGCAGCTCCAGATGGCTCCAGTGGTAGATCGGGTTGCCGATGGATTTGGACAATACCCTGGCAAAGGTCACGAACTTTTCATAATCGCTCGCGTTGCCCGTGATGTATTGTTCCGGCACACCGGCGCAGCGCATCAGCCGCCATTTATAGTGATCGCCGCCAAGCCATACCTGTGTGATCGTATCGTAGCGCCGGTTTTCATATATCTCCCGGGGATTGATATGGCAGTGATAATCCACAATGGGACAGGCTGCGGCAACCTCATGAAACAGCCGCTTCGCAGTTTTGGTTGTCAGCAGAAAATCTTTGTCCATGAACGCTTTCATTGGCAGACTCCTCATGTTGATAGTGGAAACAGTGACTGCAAATCCCTACCATGATTCTGCGACCATTATAGAGTAGTTTCCCGAATTTGCAAGATGCGCGGCCGAGTGTATGAGCCGAACCGGTCAGACGTTTTGAGTCAATGTTGACGTATACTTGGAACCGGAGTATGATGGGCGAAGCAATGAAACCATTTGCATACTGTGTCTGCGGAGCATAAAGGGGAAGCTATGAAACAATCAGTTTTAATACATCCGGATGATAACGTAGTGGTTGCGTTACAGCCGTTTCAAAAGGGCGATACGATACAGGAAAACGGGCTCAAAGTCCGGAGCGATATTCCGGCAGGGCACAAAATCGCGCTGCGCGCCATTGCCAATGGCCAGCCTGTCATCAAGTACGGGATGCCTATCGGCGCGGCATCGCAGGACATTGCCCAGGGCGAGCACGTTCACACCCACAATATGAAAACGATGCTCTCGGGCGAGCTTGCCTATAGCTATAATCCCAAACGGACGGTGATCGATCACATTCAGCCCCGTACGTTTATGGGCTACAAGCGCAAGGTCGGCCGCGCGGGTGTGCGCAACGAGCTGTGGATCCTTCCCACCGTCGGGTGCATTAACGACGTTGCCCGTACCCTGCGGCAGCGCGCCCAGTCGCTGGCAGGCGGCGCGGTGGAAGCCGTGAATGTGTTTGAACATCCCTTCGGCTGCTCGCAGATGGGGGATGATCAGGAGGACACCCGCACGATTCTGGCCGACCTTGCCGCACATCCCAATGCCGGCGGTGTGCTGGTGATCGGGCTGGGATGTGAGAACAGTCCGGTGGAGTCTATCCGCAAGGCAATGCCGCCCTATGACGAAGCGCGTGTGCGCTTTATGGTCATCCAGGATGTGGACGACGAGCTGGCAACAGGCATGCAGCTCTTGCAAGAGCTTGCCGATCATATGCAAAACGACAGGCGCGAGGCGGTTTCGGCCGATCAGCTGATTGTCGGCCTCAAGTGCGGCGGTTCGGACGGTCTATCAGGCATCACATCGAACCCTTTGATCGGGCGCTTTTCGGATAAGCTCATCGCCATGGGCGGGTCTACCATCCTGACCGAGGTGCCGGAGATGTTCGGCGCGGAAACCCTGCTGATGGAGCGCTGCGAAACCGAGGCGGTCTTCCGGGATACCGTGGGGATGATCAACGGCTTCAAACGCTATTACGAGGAACACAACCAGCCGATTTATGATAACCCCTCGCCCGGCAACAAGCAGGGCGGGATCTCGACCCTGGAGGACAAAGCGCTGGGCTGCACCCAGAAGAGCGGCTCGGCGGTTGTGCGCGACGTGCAGCCCTATGGTGGGCGGGTACACAAGGCGGGGCTGACCCTGCTCAGCGCGCCGGGAAACGATCTGGTCTCCACCACAGCGCTGGCTGCGGCAGGCGCGCAGATTGTGCTGTTTTCCACGGGCCGCGGTACGCCGTTCGGCGGCCCGGTACCGACGGTGAAAATTGCCAGCAATTCGGCGCTTGCCGCGCACAAAAAAAGCTGGATCGATTTTGACGCCGGTCGGCTGCTGACCTCGCATACCATGGAACAGCTGACCGATGAGCTGATGGACTATGTTCTTTCCGTGGCAAGCGGCAAACCCACCCGCAACGAGCAGAATGATTACCGCGGGATCGCGATTTTCAAAACGGGGGTTACGCTGTAAAACCGCATTTGAGTATAGTGAATGCAATGGATATTCATGTGGAAGGAACGTTTCAGAAAAAAACCACAGTTTAGGAACCCCTGGTCAATATTGACCGGGGTTTCCTTTGGGGCATGAAATACCGCTCTTGACAACAATGAACAATAGATATACCATTTAGATACCAAATAGAGTATAGATAGTATCTAATCGCAGCATATATCATAGCAAGTGAAATATTGGGGGGCGATTGTAATGGAGGGCAATCTGAAGCTGCAAAAAACGGAGAAGGCCGCCGTGAACCTCGGCATAGTGGAGCTGGCGCAGATTGACGTACTGGTGGAAAACCTGCTGTACACAAACCGCAGCGATTTCATCCGCACCGCCATTCGCAAACAGCTTGAATGTCATCAGGAGTATATCGACAATCTCCTGGCGCAAGCGGCGGAACAGCATGAAAGAGCCATGACCGCGACCATCGGCGGGATCGGCGTCTATCGCCTGTCCGCCGCCGATCTGCTCCGGCTCAAGGCGCAGGGCAAAAAGGCGAGCATTATCGTTGTCGGGATTCTGATCATCGACCGATCGGTCGATGCGGAGCTGTTCAGCGCCCAGGTTGCATCCATTAAGATTTTTGGAAAACTGCAAGCGCCTAAGCAGATACAAGACTTTCTCGCACAGAAACGGGCCAAAAACGAAGAGAAGGGGCTGCCACTTCTTTAACTCCGATCAAGGATTGCCAAAGAATCCCAACTAGAGATCACGTTTTGCACGGTTTATAATTGGGGTTCTTAAAACTGCTCTTAGCAATGCCATCATTACATTTTATGTATCAAGCTATAAACGTAGAATTGTGAACGGATGCTTTGTCAATATGAATATAGAATACGATGATTTGCATCTAAAGCTTTTCGAAAACTAGCGTTGCCTGAATACGATCGCCGCCGCCAAATCCCTTGCTCCCACCGTTTGAAGTGCTGATTGTATGCAGCCGGTATCCCTTCAAAACTTGTGTGTTGATTGCATCTTCTAGTTCAGAAAGGTTACCGGAACCGGTTCCAAAAAACTTCTCTTTTAGTGTTACCTGTAAAACAACATATGGTAAATCTCTTCCGGAAGCTTTAGAATAAGAAGATTCATTGTTGATATCATCCCAAAATCCCATATTATCCCTCCTGAAATTGTATTATTTAGTACTAATAATAGCGAGTATAACATAATATGTCAAATCAATAACCCTGTTCAGAATATTCTTTGAACAGGGTGTTTATGATAAGTTCCTAGATCTTGCTATAACGGATAATCGCTCAGGTATTGCTCCTCCAGACCGCACTCGGCGATGAGTTTGAACAGCGTATAACGCGAACGGTAATCCTTGGCACAGTGCATGGAGAGGTTCAGAAGCGGGGTGCCGATACCGCAATCGGCGGGCGTCATTAATGCGCCTAGCCTTTGCATTGCGGCATAGATTGCATCAAACGGCGGCAGCTGGGCGATGACGTCACGGATGGCTTGCTGCTTGGCCTGCGCGGTCTGGATGCGGCGTTTTTGTTCCTCCCAGGTCAGGAAATCTTCGGGATTGTCTCGCATGATGCTTTGTGCGGCTTCCTCCCCGAATGCTTTCAGCATCCAGGCCTTGCGTTGCGCGTCTGAACTCCGCCCGGCTTGGATTGCGTCCAAGTCGAGCTTTGACAGATCCTCCGTGGCAAAGCGGGCATACAAAGGCCAGCACAGCAGCGTCGCCACGCCGACAGATGCGCCGTGGGCGGGCGGGTGATGCCCGTGTGAGAGCTGCATCATTTCCCAGTAGTGCGCAATATTGTGCTCCACCGATGCCACCGCGCGCGTATGGCCGACGATCATAATCGTGACGCCGGCCAGCAGCAGCGCCTCGATGAGGATTTGAATGCCTTTCTCTGTGCGGTTTTTGATGGCGTCAATGTTTTTGAGCAGCTTCTCAATCGCGCCGGTCACGATTTCGCCGCACAGATCGCAGTATGTTTCCCCATTGATGATACTGCCGATCATCCAGTCCGCCTTGGCGATGTACTTGCCAAGCACGTCACCCACGCCCGAGCATACCATGTCGATGGGCGCGGTGCGCAGAATCTCGGTATCGCAGATAATGATCTCCGGGCAGTACCCGGTGCGGTGGATTTTCACATTGCGCAAAAGCAGAGGCGCCACCACGGAGGTGTACCCGTCCATGGAAGGTGCGGTGCCAACGCTGATAAACGGCAGCTTGCAGCGCGTGGCGTTGACACGCGTGGTATCCGTAATGCTGCCGGAACCAACCGCGATCAGGAACTGAGTTTCCGGCTGGATGGAGAGAAGCACCTCGCCGCAGGCGCGCTCGTCCGGGTCCATCACCCCGTTTCTGGTGATGATACAGCGGACGACCGAAACCCCTGCGCTCTCCAGCTGTTTGGCCAGCGCTTTGCCCGCCAGCGGCCAGGTGTTCTGATCGGCCACCAGCACACAGTGCGTGCCAAGCCCCCGCTTTTGAATGTAAGCAGCTGTGTTTTTCACAATTCCGCTGCCGACATAGATATCCTGCGTAGGCTGTGTGTGCGCAAGTCCGCATTCGCAATCCAGACCGGAGATCGTCAGCCTGTGATCGGCGTCGTAGGATATGGAAACGCTCATGGCGTGTGTCCCCTTTCCTTGAAAAGCATAAAGTCAGAAAAAATCCCCTGTCAAACCGACAGGGGACTGGTTTAACCCTTGGGATGTGTCGAAGGGTCGCGACCCTTCGACTGTCAATCCGAAACCAGCGACATGTGCGGTGGCTTCGGAACCTTGCGCAGCAAGGGTTCCTTACACCAAGACCTGGCCGAGAGTGAAACGATCAAGGTCGCGGTGAAAACTCGATCAAGTGGAACACTTGATCGAAAGCGTGTTAGCGGGTCAGCAGCGTTTCTTCGGTTTCCTTGTCGAAGAAGTGCAGGTGGTTGACGTCGAACGCAACCTGGATGGTCTGGCCGGCGCGGCTGGTGGTGCGCGGATTCACGCGGGCGATGATGTTGCCTTCCTTGCCGGAGGTGGTCAGGTAGAGGTAGGTTTCCGAACCCATCAGCTCGGTGACTTCCACGTCGGTGTTGATCACTGCGGACGGCGCCGACTGCACGAACACGTCTTCGTCGTGGATGTTTTCCGGACGGATGCCCATGATCACTTCTTTGCCGATATAGCTCTCATCCGCAAACTTGGACAGCTTGCTGGGCGGGATGACAATTTTGTTCTCGCCGAACTTGGCAATAACGTCTTTGCCGGCCTTTTCCAGCGTTACGTCGAAGAAGTTCATCTGCGGGCTGCCGATGAAGCCGGCCACGAACAGGTTGGAAGGATAATCGTACAGGTTCTGGGGGGTATCAACCTGCTGTACGAAGCCGTCCTTCATCACCACGATGCGGGAACCCATTGTCATGGCTTCGGTCTGATCGTGCGTTACGTAAATGAAGGTGGTCTGCAGGCGCTGGTGCAGCTTGGTGATCTCGGTACGCATGGCAACGCGCAGTTTGGCATCAAGGTTGGAGAGCGGTTCATCCATCAGGAAGACCTTGGGCTCACGCACGATGGCACGGCCCAGGGCAACGCGCTGGCGCTGGCCGCCGGAAAGCGCTTTGGGCTTGCGGTTGAGCAGGTGGTAAATGTCCAAAACCTTCGCGGTCTCTTCTACGCGGGTTTTAATTTCGGCTTTGGGGGTTTTGCGCAGCTTCAGGCCGAACGCCATGTTGTCAAACACGGTCATATGCGGGTACAGGGCGTAGTTCTGGAACACCATCGCGATGTCGCGATCTTTGGGGGCCACGTCGTTGACCAAACGGTCGCCGATGTAAAGCTCGCCGCCGGTGATTTCTTCCAGGCCTGCGACCATGCGCAGCGTGGTGGATTTACCACAACCGGAGGGGCCGACCAATACAATAAA
>Ga0116163_1000779_pt1 | contig 21102 bp, 22 predicted proteins | sample AD_UKC107_MetaG_FD_89889 | JGI IMG/M metagenome (GOLD analysis project Ga0116163, IMG submission 89889) | Active sludge microbial communities of municipal wastewater-treating anaerobic digesters from Hong Kong - AD_UKC107_MetaG | ecosystem: Engineered > Bioreactor > Anaerobic > Digestate...
AGGATTGTTTACCAGAATACTAGGGAAAATAAGTGCATTTACAATCCTTCAATATATAAACCACATTAACAACAAACCTATTGGCAGACTTAAATATGCGCTTATTTAATTCCGCCAACGGGTATACTATATTATTTCTTCATTGTCTCTACTTAATAATCAAGCAAAACCCTATCAATCACAATCGATTTATCACCTGTTGACCAGAAACCAATGATATACAAATGTGACGGATCTATTCTAAGCCCATTCTTATCCTTCATGTTTTGCAAGTCGACCACTACCTTGCGTGAAGATCCGAAATCATACGTAGCCGGATCCGTCCAATAGCTGGTTTTATCAAACAAACGGAAAGAAACACTGGACTGATTATCATTGCCCAATTCTATTGTTAAGGTTTTGAAAGCCGACAAGTTCAGCCCGTTAGCATACTCCCAGCCCCCAAATCCATACTTTCCGGTTACTAAGGTACGCGTACTTTCGTCGAACGTTCCCTTTTCCCAGATGGAAGGGTTGAACATGGCAGCCGTCAAGGGGAAAGGCGTAATGACATTGACAGTGAGAACCAACTGTTTAGTGACTCCTTTTGCGGAAGTATAAGAAATGGTCACTTGAGCCTGCCCTTCTTTCACCGCAACCATTTTACCGGCATTATCTACTTGAAGCACGGCAGAATTACTACTGCTGACGGATGATTTCGAGGTAACAACCCGAGTAGTTCCATCAACGTATACTGCTTTCACTATGAAGTTTTTGCTGTCGCCCATTCGGATACTTAAGCTGTTAGTGACGCCGGCAACTTGCAGACTGTTCAAATCGCCTTCGGCTGGTGCTTCACCCGCATACTCCTTAAACCAATGATACACCGGCCACGGACACGCTTCGGGGTCATTGAGAAATGCATAATTTCCTTCCGTTCCGGCTACATTTTTAAATTGAGCCAACAAGTGAGGGCTTGTGAAAAGCAACCAACTGGCGTTGCCTGTTCGATCCATGATATACTTGAAATTAGCACCGAATCCGGTTCCACCCACTTCGCCCGTGATACTCTTTCCCCAAGAAGAATTATACTTTTCGGGGGCCCAGTCCATTTCAGTAATCATAATAGGGGCAAAATTAGCAACCGGCATCACCTGTGCATCCCATCCTCGTTGGAATCCATCGTATCCGCCACCCATCACACCACCTAGTTCTGCGCTGGGCGATTGAGCATCGCTGCCGTACCAACCGGGGTAAACATGTACGGCATAACCAATATTCTCTCCTTCAATCGGGTACGTGGCATAGCCGCTGTAGCTAGACTGATAAGACAAGCCCGGCACCCAGATAATATTCTTCGCTCCGTTAGTTCTTACTTTATCGGTAATAGTCTGGAAATAGCTTTTGAGATTCATGAAATGTCCGCTACCCGTTCCGGCATACGTACCGTCGGGCCCCAAAATATGAATGGGTTCGTTGGCCAACTCAAACATAATATCCATATTATTCTTTATATCGGGATGTTTGGATACAATGTTCCACACCGTGAGCAGAAATTTCTGGTAGTCATCGCCGACCGCAATTTTTTCGGGGGCAACTCCGGGCGGGCGCATCACGATGTATAGTCCTTTCGAGATAGCATATTTGGCCATGGGAATAAATAGTTCATCTAGATACTTTTGGAAGCGTGCAGACGAAAAGCGTTCGTGCCCTTCATAGCGCACTGATTCCTTACTCGTATCATCACTCCAATAAGGATCCAAGTGCATACGAATAAAATTGAATTTCCAACCGGCCGACTGCATCTGGTCAATCAAGCGTTTGTTGTAACTTAAACAACCCGATACATCGTAGTTATTCCAAGCATTCTGATTAAAATAAGGGCTGTAAGTCTGGGCAAAGCCGTGCAGATTAACGATTTCGCCTTTGTTGTTCTTCAAGTACCGCCCCACTACCGTCAAAACCGGCAAAGCCGATTCCTCATCTGTCGTTTCTTCTTCGGGCGTGGTTGGATTCTCCTTGGGAGGTTCTTCTGCTACTGGTGCCGTATCGTCGGAGCATGAACTTAGCATGCCCACTAAAAGTAACATCACGAAAAATTTCAGGTTGCGTTTCATAGTATTTTATTGATAACAATTTGACCATACAAAAATAGGAATAACCCACACAGTCACATGCCTCTTACTGAAACGCATTTATTTCGTGATGTTACATTTGTAGTTTGTTATGTTACATATGCCTACACGTATGTTACATCTGTAACATAAAAGAATTAATTCTGATTGAGTTCTTTTATTTCATTAGGAGAATATCCGTTCAATATAGAAGTGGCACATGAATCTACCAAGTCAATCTCGAATACATAGCAGCGGAAGATATTGCTAGTTTTAAAAGGTAAAAATGTCGGTTAAAAAAAAATTAAGGAAGCCTATACTAGCAAATTTGCAGGATAACAGTGTGGTTTATGGGTAATTTTGCAGGATAAGAAAAAGAAAAAGCAGAACCAAGAATCTCTCAGCTCTGCTTCATATTAGTTTTGATTCAAAATCTCAAAATGTAACCATCACCATCCTTAAAGGCATTGCAACTCTCAAGATATTTACGAGTAACCTCAAAATTGTCACCGGTAATATTTGCACTGAATTGCCTCACTCTCGATAAAGCTCTAATTACAACGGAGGGATCTCCTTTGCGTGTTAGTCTACGTAGCGCATTAAGATAATCTTCTCGAAAAACTGTTGGTATGATAATCTTCGATTGGTCAGCTGCTACAAGTTCTGAATTCATCATAATTCTTGAAATACGTCCATTTCCATCATTAAATGGATGAACTTCACTGATCATAAACATCATAAAAAGCGCTTTTGCAAATGGATGTTCAAGAGCTTGATAAAGCTCATACCCCTTACGAAGCGTTCCCCTAACTAAAGTGCAATCCACGAAATGCGTGTCACCAGCATGATTATTTTGCATCTTAAACATACCTGGATTTCTATCTGGTCGAGCTGCCATTAATATTCTATGACGGTCTTGCAACAACTCTATCAATTCATCACTCGAAGAAGGTGTTCGTCTCATTTCACGACGACTCGCTACTAATTGAAAAGTTCCCAAAACGTCATGAGAATCAGCATTACGATCAGGCAATGGTTGTCCAGTCTCTATAATCGTACGAGCATCTTCAATTTCAAATTCAGTCCCTTCTATATAATTGGAAAAGTAACTTTCAAAAAAAGCGAAATTTCTAAAAGCTGCATTTTCAACATTCGGTTCATCAATTAATGGCAAAGGTGAATTGTGCAGGGCTTCGAATAGAACTCCAAACAATCTAATACGCTCACTATCGTAAGGTTCTCCTTGAGCTCTAGCTTGAGCACTTGCAGAAGTAAGTATTCCAGAAGGTTTCGTTGAAAGTATCGCACCAATAATATGGTTCAGTGTTTCAAATTCCTCCTTCATATCTAATTCCTTAGACACAACCCTAGCTTTATCTCGAAAAGCATTTAGACCGCTTTCACCATTTACTTGAAGCATACGTTCAAGAAACTCCTCAATGCTCGTTCGAGGGAGACATTTTGATGAATTTCCTCTCGCACGTCCTTTTTGAAGATTTTCCAAAGTACGTCTTTCTAAACTTGATATATACAGATTCTCAATGAATGGCATATCATGTTCTGTTCCTTTTGGACCTTCCATTAGGTGAACTGTCAATCCTGGCAATGATATATTTTTTGAATAGGAATAGGTCAGATAAATATCACCATCAGCAGTTGGTTTGAGTTCATAAGCAGAACGATGACTAATTACAGCTTGAGGATAGAGTTGCCCAATTATATAAAAGACATTTCTACGGATGATTACATCAGGCTCATCTTCAAGATTTGTTGTATAAATCTTAGGAGCTATCTTTCGAAGAAGACCTTTCTTTATCATCGATGTTCTTTGTTGAGACAAGGACTTATCAGATGTTGCCATAACAATCTCCATCACATTAGCCAAACTTTTATTTTTTGCCATAATTTTCTTTTATCAGTCTTTATCCAATGCAAAGATAGGTAATTTTGTCGGATAAGAAGAGCAATATACGGTAATTTTGTCGGATAAGCACAAAAATAAAGGCATTTTTGTAGTTTGAAATCTCTTAATTCTATATCACTGCTGTCCGGTTAAGATTTCCAAAGAGATAATTGGTTATCATCGGATTACAAAGAAGGCTCTTTTTACATGGATAAGGTTGAATAATCTGTAGAAATGACATGAGATTGATAATATTATAGAAATTAGTTCTTCTTAGCCATAAAATATGGCTGAGTCAACATTGTTTTTGTGCTATTGTTTAAATAACTATATAAAATTGTTTTATACCTTTGTGAACACTCAGGTATATAATTATATGCATGGAGTAAATTGAACACCCTAAAAAATGAGTCAATGTCTTTATTCAGAGTTATTTTATCTATCATATTCCCTCCTCTTACTGTGGTCGACAAGGGTTGCGGTTCCGTGCTGATCGTGTTCATTCTTACATTGGCAGGATGGATTCCGGGCGTTATAGCAGCGCTTATCATCATCAATGGTTCAAAAAAATAAGGTTTGTAAAACCCAATTATAAACACTACTTAATTATAGTACCATGAAAAGATACTCATCACAAGAGGTTATTGATATTGTGCAAGAAAGGATTAACGCCATTTCTTATCACAAAGAATTATATAAGATAGTATCGAAAGAGCTTCCTGATGACATAACGATTATTGATGTTATTTATAAGAATCTGTGTGTACTATCATTACATTATATGGTCACAAAGAAATTTATTGGCGGTAAAAGGGCAATGACGGATTATAAAATATTTTAATAAACTGTATTATACAAAGTAAAATATCATCCATCATTTCAGTTATAATATCAACTAGACTGTTTCACTCTGTGAAATTGATATTACTTATGATAATTAATAACAGAAAAGAGAAATCCTATAATAAAAGTCAAATGCAACTTCACCGGATAAAACACTCATCATCTATAAAAAAGAGAGTTTTCCATGAGAGAATCAAACTTGTGGGTGCGAGAGATTATTCAACAGTCTTTAATCATAAAAAAAAATCTGATATATTATCACATCTATCACTGGCATCAACACTAAAATAACTATTTTAAGAGTTATGATTTAAAGTCATAAAAAGAGTCATATTAAGAACTCTTTTTATGAGTAAGAATATGACTCGTTTTTATGTATGCCCACTTTAGACTAAAAGTTATCCGTTTTTGAATTTGAGCTCTAATGTATTCTCACGATGAATTTAATTTGATATAGGTTGTGTAAACCAAACTGTGTCAAATAAAAAATTTCTATAAACTCAGGCAAAAATTCATTTTCTATTTTACAATGGGTAATGATGAGCCTGAGTTTTGTTGGGCAAAAACGGTTAGGGGTCAATCCCCTAATCGTTTTTTACATAATAGTACAAAGTTTCACCATCGTTTTGCTGGGTTTTTACTGGCAATGTATTTTAATGAATTACGGATTTGGTAAACTACACACAATTGAATAGTTGTTTGCGGAAACACATTTTTATAGCATCCTAAAGTCCGGTAAGATCATCAGTACAAGCAATCAGAATATTATTTACGCCTCGTGTTTGAAGGTCTGTTAGAACTGATAGCCAAAAATTAGCTCCTTCGCTTTTGGATATATACATTCCAAGTAAATCCTTGTAACCATTCCTGTCTATTCCTAAAACATTGTAAATAGCTCGTGTAACAGAACGGTTTTTCTCATCCATAACTTTGTAATGAATGGCACCCAACCATACAATCGGATACACCCCATCTAAAAGACGGCTGCGCCACGATTGTATCTCGGGCAGAACTCTATCGGTGATAGAGCTGATGGTGTCAGCGGAGATTCTATTGTCTAGATTTTCTTCCATCCAATCACTTATCTCCCTTGTACTATTCCCTAATGCGTAAAGACCAATAATCCGTTCGGCTACGCCTTCTGCCAAAATACGCTCTCGTTTCTTGATGAATTCCGGCTCAAAACTCAATTGTCTATCCCGTGGCGTATGAACCGTAACTTCGCCTAATTGAGTCTGAACTTGTTTGGACATATGCCCATTACGGCGATTGCCTAAACTTCGCTCGTCGGCATCCAAATGAACATCCATCTCTCCTTCCAATGCAGCATTGAGTATGTTCTCCAATAAAGATGCAAAAGCTCCGCCTTTACCAAATAATGGCGTTCCTGACTTAATCTGTTCTAAAACTTTGGTTTGAAAAGCCTTGTAATCAAATTCTTCCATAAAAAAACTGTGTTCGTAAATATATAAATTTATTTCTATTATTTACTGACACAGTTTAATTTACAGTCTCCGGTTATTAAGGTAATGACAAAGAATTTATAGCTCCCTTAAAACGTGATTTGGAGATAGAGTAAATTCTTTCTGCTCAATTGGGTTCAAACGTAATCGTCAATTTGCTTCCTCCTTTATTTGTTAAGACCTTCTGTGCAGATTCGCCGGCTTGTAGTTTTTGGCGTACATCATCGTCCAATTGTTCCCAAACAAAATTTGTCCCGCCATTCATTTCCGTATCTGTTCCGACTGTCATTTGCATACTGTTTTCCTTACTTTCGCCCACATACATATCAAACTGCAAAACCACTTTCAATACGTTCGGAGCTTCGGGAATCATTTCAATGGAAAAACTATTGAGCGCATCGCTCCCTTTATCAATAAAGCAAGTTCCTTCGCCCGAAAGAAGATTCATGCTTACTTCTTCCGGTGTCTCGTATTCGCTTTCGCATTGGCTGAAATAATATTCTTTTCCATATCCGGCAATGTTTAGGGCGTATGGGATTTCTACAGACTTCATTTGTTCGGCAATTTCGTCCTCACTGCCTTTGAAATCATTGCTGTTGTAGATTTTCATATTATCCAAATCGGAGGGAATAACAATCTCCACATTTCGCCAAACCACTTTGGCATCAGCAAAATCATCCGAATGATAATGTGCATAAATATTATAAGTTGGTGCACATTTGAATTTTATTTTTTGAACTTGAACCTCATTAGCAGAAGATTCTGCCATTTGCATTATCTCTGTCAATGTAAATGTGTCAAATTCTTTATTGTTGTCATAATCGGAACATTTGTAGCTCTGATAGCCGAAACTTATCTTATCGTTATTGTAATATTCGTCTTTTCCGTCAAATTCCACCCAATGAGTGCCGGTATCAGTAAACGTTCCGCGTTCCGCTTCAAGCTTAAATCGACAAACGGTGTTATGACGAGCTTCGCCAGTTAGTAAATCCTTGATATTGGAAACGGTTATTTGCCCGTTGTTGTTTCCGTCCGCAACTTGTTCGTTTTCGCTATAGTAGATTGTTGCTTTATTATAAAGCGTATTTTTTCTTATCGCTTCTTCAATTTCCTTCACTTTGGGCATTTGATCTTCTTTTAGCAATAAATCATAAGCCATTTTCGACATTTCTTCTGCGCCCAACAATTCGGTTGTTGTCCAACTTGCTTTCACGTCATAGACATCGAGGATTAATTTTGTGTGAGGATCGATTAAATCGATAAAGAAATAAAAGGTGTAGCAGGCTTGTATTCCGGGAGAATTTTCACTTGTTGTTCCGTTGGGAAGTTCGTCTAAAAAGCAGAAAAAGCCAAAATCAAGCACAAAATTTTCGATTGTGCTTGGTGCGTCATCCGTCACATTGACATTCGCATTGCTTCCGATTTTGTATTTTATGTCCTGGATATAGGAGCTGAATTTCGACTGCATCGTTGCATTCAACTGATTGTAACGTTTCCATTTATCGGAAGGATAATCGCCCCTGTTGTTTCGTTTCAAGACATCTAATTCTTCTTTGCTGATTTCCACATCAGTACGAAGATGATTCATGATTTTCACATTGACCCGATTCGCGTAAGTGGCATGCACAACGAACAACAGCAAGAATACAAGACCTATTTTTTTCATACGATTCATTTTTTGCGTTTATTGCCAGAAAGAACAAGATAGTCGCACGTCAATATTTTAGTTGATAACTTCCATCACTCACTTCGTAAGTTTTTCCTTTTGGTCCCAAATCGGAGTAAGTGCCCGAAAAATTCATATCCAAAGAATAACCTGTAATCTCATCTGTAAATTTCTTTTCGACAAGATCAGAGATTGTTATATTGATTTTTTTTGCTGAATAAATTCGGGATTGGTCATCTTTGTCAATATAAATATTTCCCTCTGAAACCGTAAATGTGCCATTTGCAAATTTACCTTTCAAAGTCAACTCAAATTTTATCTTGATTTTTTTATTGTTTACATCGGAGCCTTGCAGCCAAATAAGACTTTCTTCCTCCATTTCACCTTCTTCTTCGTCTACGGGTTTATAAACCGTAAAAGGGAAAAATGCCACTTCCAATGTCTCGTTATTAATTGAATATGTGTTTCCGTCAATGCTAAAAGATAGATTTGCCGACTCAGGTTGCAACAATTTTGCTGTTTTTTCAGCGGCTTCTTCAAACTCTTTTGACTCTTTTTCCGTAGGTACTTGGATTGTTTCGTTCCCTGTTTGATTGGTTTTGGAGTTGCACGCACACAAGAGTGCAATACATCCAAAGATTGCGATTTTTTTCATGGTTATTTTTTATTTCAAATAATTTATAATCAGTCAATAAATAGGATTTTACGCATCAGACCGGTAATCGGTCAAACATGGTACTCTGCGTTTTGGCTCTGCGCTCACTGCTTCACAAATTCTACTCGGCGGTTCTGAGCTTTTCCCTCGGGTGTGTCGTTTGCGGTCATTGGTTTGCTTTCGCCCCAGCCTTTCGATGTCAATCTATCACTCGAAATACCAAATTTGACTAATTGATTCTTAACCGCTTCTGCGCGTTGTTCCGAAAGCGTTTGGTTTGCAGCATCTCCGCCATCGCTGTCGGTATGCCCTTCTACACTGAAATTTAAATCGGGATTATCCTGCATCATTTTTACTACGTAATTGATGGTTCCCATTGATTCGGATTTGATGGTGGATTTGTTGACATCGAATTTGATACCAGTGGTAACAAATTTCCCATCGGTCAATACTTTATCGTAAAGAGGCACGGCACCTTTGGCTATGCGGATGTTTTTAATAAACTCTTTATTGTCCTGATTGGCATGATTCACAGAAAGAGTGATTCCCGTAAAATTATCCGTGATGTTTGGAATATTCAACAATCGTGTTTCGTTCAAATACACTTTCATAGCCCGCTTGTTGAACGATATGGCAATATGCCGCCAATGAGATTTTTCGGTGTCTTTATTCCCGAATTTTGTGTTTTCCAATTGTTTTTCGGTGCCGGTATAACCATATTTCGCACTATTCACATAAAAAGAAAGAAAACCGTCTTTCAACTTCTTTTGCGACTTATTTTTGGCATCATAGAAAAAAATGTAATAATTGCTGTATTTTCCTTTCTCGAAATAAGCATCAAATTCAACGGTAAACTCATCGGGAAGATAGTCTGTCGAGGTTTTTTTAAGCAGCGGAACGATACCGTTAGAGAAATTTCCGGTTTCGCGAAAAAAGATCACATTTTCGCCATTAAAATTAGCGTTTTCTACCGTTCCAGTAACCAAATCCCACTTGCTTGGAAATTCGCCGTTTTGTTCGCCTTGCTGATCATCTTCAAAAATAATTTCGTTGCCGGGAACAAAATCGTAGTTGTTCCAAGTCAATGTATTTGAACTTGTAGCGACATCATCGGTTGTTTTCCCTGTTTTGTTATTCGTAGCTTTTGTTTTCGTACTTTTTTTTGCGACACCGTCAATTTCATTTTCGGCTTTGTCAAAGGTGTTGTCGATTTCTTTGTTTACTTTCCGTTCGGTTCTTTTCTGCGCTTCACGTTCAATTTTCTTTTGTGTTTTATCTACTAATTTTTTGAGAAACTGTGCATGTATGTTTATCGAACAAAACACACAAAAAAGGCATGTACAAATTAATTTTAATGCTTTCATACGGTCGATTTTTTTTTCTTGTTGGAGGAATGAGACTCGCTCCGATAAATCGAAGTTTTGTCTTGTATAACATTACTTTTTTTTGCAAAATAAAGCTATACGAGGAGATTTAGACTGTAAAAACGCGACAAAAACGTTTAGAGAGGTGGTTATTCATTAAATAGAATTGCCAAAGCAAAACTATTTTTCAGAGATAAATATTGTTTGGGTTTCACTCCCGAAAAAAGAACAAAATCTTTCGAAAAATGAGTGTAATCGTAATAAAAACCATTCAAATGAATGTCGCTCCACGTCATTTTCGGATTTTTATAGAGCAAATCCATGATGTATTTATGTCGCAACACTTGACAAAACAATTTGGGAGAAATGCCGATAACTTCTTTGAAATAGCGTTGAAATGAGCGTCTCTGCATATTTTTTCCGAGCAAACTCAAATAATCAATCAAACCGTTCTGGTTTTCTATTTTATCTACTATTTCATCAAAATAAGGGCGTATTTTCACTTTTGATTGTTGAAATGAAAGCAATAGTTTTTCTATTTCACTGATGCCTTCTTCTATGCCTTTTGTTTTCAGAATTTGTATAATATTTTCTACCTCATCTTCTCCAAAAAACAAATGACTTTCGATGCCACTATTCAATATTTGGGAAGGCGAAATTCCGAGCAGATTGTGTAATCCGTAAGGCTTGAAATTAACACCAACAAGTTTTAATCCTTTCGATATTTGAAGTGTTATGTGTTTGCTGCATTGACCGATAAAAAGAGATTGGTCAGTATAATGCTTGTGCCGATAAAAATTCGAATTTTCTCCAAAATGGAATTGCAAAACAGGAAAACCGGTTGGTGGCACTTTTACTTCCATTTCTTCCGTTGGAAGGTTGCTGAAATCTAAGACAAAATAATGCTTGATGTATGGCTTAAGGTGTTCACATTCTACCGGATAGATGGCATTTTGAATCATAAAATTTTAGAGGGAATTAGGGGATATATAAAATTTTAATTCACAATAACGAATTGCCTTGTTTTTCTATTCTGCCAACCACCGTTTGTCATGTACTTTCACTTTGTCATCTTTGTACGTAAGCGATTCGGGAGTAGGAATTTTTATAGTGTATGACTTTCCTCCGCTAACCGTTAATTTGTCATCACGAAGCCAAGGATTAAATTCTTTTAGATCGGCATAGTTAATACCTTGATCTTTTGCAAATTGAATTAAATCAATAGAGCTTGTCACAGTTACATCTTTGCATTCTATCGGTTTATAAAGCGCATCCGGAGTCAAAACAAAACCATGCTTGTAGGGCGATTCGAAAACCAATTTGATGGCAGCCATCCGGAAAACATAGCGGGAAGTTTCCGTGTTTAACCAGAGGTCAAGGGCTGAATCGCTTTGTTGGTCAGATAATTCGTTGCTAATTCGCCCCATTCCGGCATTATAAGAAGCAGCTGTATTTACCCAGCTACCATATTTATTATAAGCCGAACGAAGATATTTGCAAGCAGCATCCGTTGATTTTTCTACGGAATAACGTTCATCAACTTCACTCGAAACTTCCAAACCCATCTCGGAAGCTGTTCCCGACAATAATTGCCACAAACCGGCTGCTCGGGCAGGAGAAACAGCACGCGGATCCATATAACTTTCAATGACAGCAAGGTATTTGAAGTCATTGGGTATATTGTTTTCTTTCAGAATAGGTTCGATAATCGGGAAATAACGATTGGCACGTTTGAAAAGCAGCATGATACTGGCGTGCATATAGCAAAGAATATTGATTTCACGGTCGAAACGTTCGTGATTGTTGTAACGAGTCAGGTCGATTTTTTCGCCTGCAAATTCCACTTCGTTCGAAATTTCTACGGACTTAATCATCGCCAACACTTGGGGCGATTCTTGTTTGCTTTTTTCAAGGCTTTGAGAAGATAAAAACAAAACCAATGAAACGGACAGAGCAATAAAAGACAAGATATATGGAAAATATTTTTTCATACAATATATTTTTTTAGACCTTACTTTTACGTGATTTTGTTTATATTAAATTTTTTCTTAAATAGAAAACATATACCCAAATTCACTCCTACGAAGATAGGAGTTTTATTTGAAACTTTGGCTTGAAGAAAACGTTAATTTTTCAAATGTTTGTAACCTTTGCTCAATCCGAACAAAACAGTCATCACTAAAATAATAAACGCTCCCGATGGAACATTCAGACAATAAGAAAGAATCAAACCACCCAAACAGCACAAAAAACTGATGCCGATGGAAAGGAATATCATTTTTCGAAAATTAGACGTAAATAAATTGGCGGTCATTTGCGGAATAGTCAACAACGACATCAATAAAACAACACCGACCAAACGTATGACGAGAATGATGGAAACAGCGATAAAAAACATCATGATATATCCGAGTGAGTTATAGTCAGAATATTTCCAAACAAATAATCCGAAATGCCGTTCACGTAACCCAGCGTGAGAAATATGAAAATAATGCCAAACGCCGAAGCGATGGAAAAAATCATAGCAGACAGAATCGGATTATAACCAAGATACAAACCGACGCCCAAACCTCCCAACGAAGCATGCGTAATACCTCCGCTGATAAAAACTAATCGACGGATATGTAAGTTCCGATGATGCCACAAGCAATGCTGGCAAGCATACTACCCAAAAATGGATTTCGAAAGAATGCATATTCTATTCTAAACTTCTTGGGTTCTTATTTCTGTACCGATTCTTCAATCGAAAACCCAACCGCAGTCAAATCTTTCCAAAAATTTGGATACGACTTTGAAACAACTTGAGGCTCGGCAATGTTCAATTTTTCTAAAAGAATAGCTGCCGGAGCGAAAGCCATTGCCATGCGGTGGTCTTCGTACGTTTTAATCACCGGCTTTTCTTCAGCGATGCAACGTTCACCATCCCATTCCATAATACTGTTGTCACGGTCGGGAATCACATAACCCATTTTTTTCATTTCAGCTTTGAGCGCTTCAATGCGGTCGGTCTCTTTGATTTTCAAACTTTGAAGTCCCATAAACAGAAAAGGAATGCCCAACATGCAACAAGTTACCACAAATGTTTGTGCCAAATCAGGTTCGTTCACAAAATTGTGAAACATTTTTTTTTGTTTTGTTTCCGGTTTTGCGCAACATCACGCCTTTATCGGTATATTCGGTCGAAACGCCTAAATCCTGAAATAATTCCGCCACTTTCGAATCGCCTTGTGAACTATCCTGAAACAATCCAAGCAATTCGACTTCGGCTTTGTCGGAAAGTGATGCAATCTCGTACCAATACGAAGCCGCCGACCAGTCCGATTCGACCAAAAATAGAGTTGGTTTGTAAAGATCCGGATGAATGGTAATTGTGTTTTCTTTCCACGAAGCTTTTACGCCAAATTCGCTCATTACTTACAAGGTCATACGAATATAAGGTTGCGAAATAACTTCTCCTTCAAGATGAATGGTCAATCCCTTAGTCATATTGGGAGCCACCATCAGCAAAGCAGAAATGAATTGCGAACTAATGTTTCCGGCTAAATATATTTCGCCACCATCCAACAGTTTTCCTTTGATATGGAGCGGTGGGTATCCTTTTTTTCTGCATATTTGATGTCTGCGCCTAACAAATTCAACGCATCCACCAACATGTGAATGGGACGATTCTTCATTCGCTCTATTCCGGTAATTATTTTTTCGCCGGGGCATTGCGAAAGATAAGCCGTCAAGAAACGCATCGAAGTGCCGACAGCTTTCACATCAACGATGTTGCTATTCGATTCGAACGCTTTGATCATCACTTACGTGTCATCGCAATCCGATAGGTTTTCAATAGGCAATGTGCTTTTGCTGAGGCCTTTCAAGATTAAGGCGCAATTGCTAATGCTTTTTGATACAGGAAGTTTAATGGTCGCACTGAAATGGCGAGGAGCGTTTAGTATGTATTCCATTTATAAATTGTCAATGATGTATTCCAATACAAAAATACGAAAAAACTTGCTGCCTTCTAAACTATAACAATAGAAACGTATTTATCTTTACTTAGATTTTAGATAAATTAAAGCGAATTAAGCATCTTAAAGTAATAGAAGGAAAATGGAGGGAAAGAACACCCGAATTGAATTTATTGACGCTTTGAAAGGGTTTGCTATTTTTTGTATTTTGTTGGGGCATTCAGTTCAGTAATTGCGGAGCGAATATGATTTTTTTCATAATCCCATGTATGAGTTTATTTATTCTTTTCACATGCCGTTATTTTTCTTGGTAAGCGGTTTCTTCTTTCGGCCATCTTTAAAATTGAATTTCAAGAATTTTGCACTCAAAAAAGGAGGACAATTGTTATTGCCTTGTGTCGTCTAGGCTGTATTTTTTTTTACGGAATAAGTCTTGTTATTGTTTGTAAACGAAAACTGAATTTTTCGGAAGTAAATATTTGGATTTATGATCTGCTATTAGCTCCATTTATTTCATTGATAGTATTGCTATTATGCTTCTTGATAATAAAAATAGTGCAGAAAAATAAATTAGCCGGACAGTTATTGTTTGGAAAATTCCAATTTGTTTTTAGTTTTTCTTACTTACTTTACTTGTTAATTAAAATTAGAATAAAATGAACCAATTTGATCAATATGCTGCAACGTGGAATTTCGAAGCGATGCGCAAAGAACGAACTCAAGTTGTTGCCGATGCAATAACAGAAAACATTCCGCTTCAACCGGAATGGAGAGTTATGGAATACGGTGCAGGAACGGGTGCGTTGAGTCTTTTGTTGAAAGATGCCATCGGTGAAATTTTAATGGCGGACAATTCATCGGAAATGGTAAAAGTGATGTGCGAAAAAGTGGAAAAAGAGGCCGGATTTGCAACTTATTCTTTCAAAGAATGCTACGTGATTCACAAAAAAAACGGAGAGTGGCGAATGGAAAGTTTTTCCAATTTTTTTATTGGTTGTACAGAAATAAATCAGGCAAACTTAACAGCTAAATATAACTTCCAACTTTTCTTTTTTACCTTAACAATGGTTACCTTTGCGCTTCATTGATAAGAAGAAATTGTTAAGATGATAAAATACGATATTTGCTGCGTTGGTCACATCACGTTAGACAAAGTGGTCACACCTCGCCAAACAGTTTATATGCCGGGAGGCACTTCCTTTTATTTTTTGCATGCCATAAAACATTTCGAAGATGTTGACTATTTGTTGGTAACATCACTGGCACAATCAGAAATGAAGGTGGTGGAAGAAATGCGTTCGCAAGGTCTTTCCGTGAATGCTTTTGCGTCCAAAAGTTCCGTTTATTTTGAAAATATTTACGATGACAATCCCGACAACCGCACACAACATGTACTCGCCAAAGCCGATCCATTCACTATTAGCCAGTTAGAAGGAATTGATGCAACCTATTTTCATCTCGGAGCATTGCTCGCCGATGATTTTCCGTTGGAAATGTTGCGTGATTTATCGAAAAGAGGTTTGGTTTCGGTTGATTCGCAAGGCTATTTGCGTGAAGTACGTGATCAAAAGGTCTATGCCATTGACTGGAAAGAGAAAAAAGAGGCTTTGCAATATATTCACACACTGAAAGTAAACGAACACGAGATGGAAGTACTTACGGGTTCTTCAGATGTAAAAACGGCTGCTAAGATGTTACATAGATGGGGAGTGAAAGAAGTGTTGTTAACGTTTGGAAGCTTCGGCTCTGTGGTGTATGATGGCGTAGATTTTTATAAAATCCCGGCATACAAACCGCAAGTTGTGGTCGATTCAACCGGATGTGGAGACACGTACACAATTGGTTATTTGTATCAGCGAGCCAAAGGCAAATCAATTGAAGAAGCCGGAAAATATGCGGCTGCGATGGCTACCATCAAGATTCAAAAAAGCGGACCGTTTGACGGATGCGATGAAGATGTTCGGACGGTGATGGAAAATTCGGAACAAATCACTCCGGAAATCTAAAAAATAGAACCAGAAAAAACGCCCGAAGGAAAAAAGTGTCGAGCGTTTTTTATGAATTTGATTTTATATTCACTTTTTCATCGTTTTGCTCGCAGACACAATCACCAAAATGCAAAGCCCTATGATTCCTACACTCAGGTAAGCCATTTGCAAGCCCCAATGTTTAGATACAAATCCGACAAACACATTTGTAACTAATGGTCCCACAAAACTAATTCCGGACATAATAGTCAGTGCCGTACCTACTGAAATAGATTTGACCTTATCTCCCACAATACTGTAAATAGTTGGCACAATGCAAGAGATTCCCAATCCGATAAGCATAAATCCCAGCGAATTAACCACCACCTTCAGTATTATTTCATTGACTAAACCGACCAAAACAGAAGACGTGAAAAATCCTACAAAAATCAAAACACTGGCAATTTTCAAAACCATAGGCTTCGACCAAATGTGGTAAGCCGAATTAGCCAGCAGTCGTCCGGTGGTCATCATGACCATAAAAACCAAAAATCCGACTTGCATGGTTTTAGGTGCATGAATGGCCGATTCGAAATACACATTACTCCAATCCACTAGTGTCCACTAAAAATTAATAACATTCAATCTATACAGCTGAAAACATGAAGTTTACAAGCATAATATTATGTCCACGATTTGAATGGCTAACTTTGCATTTTATTAGCCAAAACGGATACAGATGCATAGTGGAAAATATATATTTGCTCAACTCATAGAGTTTCTTCCTCAGAAATATTTTCAAAGACTTGTTATAAAATACGAAGGAGATAAATACGTTAAGCATTTCACTTGCTGGAATCAGTTGCTTATCATGATGTTCGGGCAACTGTCCAATCGTGATAGTCTTCGTGATTTGACTAACACAATATCGGCACATACGAATAAGACCTATCATCTTGGATTTAGCAAGAATGTCAGTCGAAGTAATCTTTCCAAAGTCAATGAAAGACGTGAACCTAAAATCTTTGAGGATTTTGCCTACCACATGATTGGCATTGCCCGAAAGAAACGAATATCTAAAGACTTTGAGATAGAAGGCCAGGTTTATGCCTTTGATTCCACGACAATCGATTTGTGCTTGAATGTTTTCTGGAGGGCAAAGTTCCGCCATACTAAAGCAGGGATTAAGATGCATACTCTTTTTGATGTTGAAATGCAAATTCCCACGTTCATTCATATAACCGAAGCAAAAGTTCATGATGTGAACGTTATGGATATAATTCCTTATGAAACAGGGGCATACTATATCTTCGACCGCGGATATTATGATTTGAAAAGGCTTTATCATATTAATAAAACCCGTTGGCGGAATTAAATTAGCGCATATTTAATCCTTCCAATAGGTCTATTGTTCATTTTGTTGATGTATTGCAAAATCGTAAGAGCGCTAATCTTACTGATTATCCTAGTAAAAATCCCATTGACGTCTTTGGCATAATTCCTTATCATCATGAACTGGTCACACATCTGCGAAAAGAGTGTTTCAATTCTTTTCCTTGCTTTAGCAAAAGGAATAAATGTTGGCTTCCAATTCTTTTGATTGAGTCTGTAAGGTACTTCCAGTTTAATGTTAGCACTTTCAAATAAATCCAATTGTACCTCAGTTCCAATATATCCTTTATCACCAAACAGGCTACAATCCTGATATTCATACTTTACATCCTGAAGATAATGAATGTCATGAACGTTTGCCTTTGTCAAATCAAAGGAGTGTATCACACCGTTTAATCCACAGACTGCGTGTAGTTTGTAGCCATAGTAATAAAGTTTTTGTGAAGCGCAATATCCAAATGCAGGTGAACGTTCATAGTCATCTTTGCCAACTTTGCAGCGTTTAGCTCTGGCAATACGACAAACCTCTATTGGCTTTGAATCTATACAGAAGAATTCTTCCCCACCATCAATTTCAGTCACAATTCTTTCGCGTATCTCTTTACAGAGATTGGCTGTGAGTTTCCTACGATCATTAAATTGTCTTCTTGAAATTAGATGTGGCAGCTCATTGGAGTATTCTCCTAGTTTGGAAAATAAGTAGTTTTCACTATCCAAACCAATAGACTCCATCGTAAGGCTAAGAGAAACTACTTCTAAATCAGAAAAACGAGGAACAACTCCGGGGCGAGGTATGTTACCGTGTTCGGTTACAAGATTATCAGAAAACTCCTTGCAAATGTGGAGAAATTTTGCGAATATTGCATATAAGTTGTGCATAGAGTGATGACATATTAAAAGTTTGCTCACTTCTAATATACTAAATATCACGAATATGTACAACTTATTTTAAAACATCTTATTAGATAATTAATTCCGCCAACGGGTTGAATATAGAAGAATTAAAGGAGCAAACCTACGCTCTAATTGACAGACTTAAAAGTACAACTTCCAACAATGGTTTGGCTGGAAGCGGTAATGAATATACTGTTATCGTTGAATCTTTCCTGTATAAGTTCCTCAATGATAAGTTCGTTTACGAAGCTAAAAGAGTCATGCCAGAATTGGCTGAAGCTGAGAACTTTTACGAGGCTATAGACCAACTCAGCGAAGACGATTACGAAGAAATGTGTGATATGATGCTCGATACAATCATTTTGAAGAAAGAGCATTTAATACCTTTCCTTGCTAAACGTCAGAATGAAGATAATTTTGCAGAGCTTTACGATTCCACATTGGAAAGCATTGCCAGTGAGAATGAAGAGATATTCTATATCCTGAATGAGGACGATACACGTGTATCTATCATGAAACCTATATCGGAAGTTGTATCTGGCGGTACTGCGAAGAAGAATGCCTTTTGCCGTTCGTTGATTGGTAATGTGGCAAGTTTCTCTTTCGAGAATGCTTTTGCAGCAGGATATGATTTCTTTTCAACGATATTCGAGTATCTGATTAAGGACTACAATGCTAATGGTGGCGGTAATTATGCCGAATACTATACACCTCACTCAATCGCTTCAATTATGGCTCAACTTCTTGTAGATCCGAATGAAGAGTTGAGAAGTAAGACATGCAACGACCCATCAGCAGGTACAGGAACACTGGTTATCGCTTTGGCTCACGCCATTGGCGAACAGAATTGTACTGTATATACTCAAGACATCAGTGATAAGTCATCAACAATGATGATGCTTAACCTTATCTTGAACAACATGAGCCATTCTTTAACTCATGTAATTCAAGGTAATACGCTGAAACATCCATTCCATAAGAATGATGATGGCTCTCTGAAAAAATTCGATTACATCGTAAGTAATCCGCCTTTCAAATTGGACTTTTCAGATTTCCATGAAGATTTGAAGAATGACAAGTATAAAGGTAGATTTTTTGCTGGCATTCCAAATATCACAAAGAAGGATAAAGCAGGCATGGAAATATACCTTTGCTTCTTCCAACATCTTCTTTACACATTGGCTGATGGCGGTAAAGGTGCTATCGTTGTACCTACAGGATTTATAACTGCAAAATCTGGTATTGCTTTTAAAATCCGTAAGCATTTGATTGACCATCGTTTCCTGCGTGGAGTAGTTAGTATGCCAAGCAATATCTTTGCTAATACTGGTACTAATGTCAGCGTTGTGTTTATTGATAAGTCTGGAGTTGATGCTCCTATTTTGATTGATGCAAGCAAACTCGGTGAAACTATCAAGGACAATGGAAATCAGAAGACCAAACTAAGTACAGAAGAAATCACTCAAATCGTTGATACGTTTAGAAATATAGAGGTTCATGAGGGTTTCTCAGTAATGCCATCCGTAGAAGATATAGAAGAGAAGGGTTATAGTTTCTCTGCGGGTCAATATTTTGATATAAAGATAGACTATGTGGATATTACGGAAGAGGAGTTTAATAGCCGAATGCAAAACTATAAAGATACTTTAGTTGAGCAGTTTGAACAAAGCCATAAACTTGAAGACGAAATATTGAAACAATTCAACAACTTAACATTTAAAACGAGACATGAATAACCATATAAAATTATATACAGTGCTATTTATTGTATGCTTAATAGCAGTATTTACAAGTTCCTGTAATGGACCAAGTACCCGCAATCAAAGTTTGAATGCAAACGATACTACGCATATAGAACAATTCTTTCATGCGTTTATATCAAAGCACCCTAATGGACTAAACAACGATGTTTTAAAGGAACAAATGAATAAGGTGTTCAGAAATGAAATAATTGATTCATTATCAAAATCTTCATGGCTTTTGGAAGATTATCCTATTAGATTAGAGCAATTTAAGTCATTGGGTAATAACAAATACTCTGTTCATTTGCAAAGTTGGCTTCATCCAGACAACTTTAGTTTTAAAGATTACGACTTACACCAATTAGGTTTTGATATTGTAGGAACAACAGATAGCAGTTATGTAAATCGTTTAGTAGAAGGCAATTATTACTATATCCATGGTAAGCTGATACGTTTTATTTCTCATCAGGAATTTGGGTATTATACAGACCATCCAGCTTTTACTCCTTCAGTAGGCATATCCAAGGAAATTGGTTCATCGACTCAATTAAATATGGATATGGGAGAAATGCTATTTGAAATAGATTCTCTTACAAATTATCAAAAGTAATTATGAGTAAATTTAAAATAAAAGACATTGCAACAGTCAACATAAGCAGTATTGATAAGAAGTCCAATGAAAATGAAATGGACGTCCGATTATGCAATTTTGTAGATGTATATTATAAATGGGCTATAACTTCAAGAAGTGTTGATACTTTGATGAAAGCAACGGCAAAGAAATCAGAGATAGATAAATTTTTACTCAAGAGAGGACAAGTTGCTATTACAAAAGACAGCGAGACAAGAGATGATATAGGTGCTTCTACATACATAGCAGATGATTTACAGAATGTGGTCTTGGGCTATCATTGCGCTTTGATTACCCCTAATCAAGAATTTGTAGATGGTAAATATCTAAACGCATTCATGCATACAGATTACATCAAAACGTATTTTGAGAACAATGCATCAGGTAGTGGCCAGAGATATACGTTATCAATTGATACGATAAACGACATCCCTGTAATACTACCTGAGTTAGAGGCACAACATCAAATAGGAGACTTGTTTTCTAATATTGACAGAAAGATTGAACTCAACCGTGAGATAAATCAGAATTTA